>Ga0163217_1053716_pt1 | contig 13435 bp, 9 predicted proteins | sample SynspAceP_FD_185933 | JGI IMG/M metagenome (GOLD analysis project Ga0163217, IMG submission 185933) | Saline lake microbial communities from Ace Lake in Antarctica - Synechococcus sp. Ace-P (PacBio error correction) | ecosystem: Environmental > Aquatic > Non-marine Saline and Alkaline > Saline ...
AAATACCGCTTAATTAAGGGACTGACCCCGCATGTTAATCCCCCTCAGCTTGAATAATTTCGAGTTCTTTGAGTTTAACCCCCTGAATGCCACCCGTAGTCCAAAGGAAGTCATCGCAAAGTCCAATGGCTTTCTGAAGAATCGAGAATCAACTGGAGGCAGCATCAGAGGCCACCAAAGAATTCCAGGTTCCTAGATTTCGATGGCATCCTGCCACATATTGCCAAATAGCACGCGCTGGTTAATAGTCAGCACAATCCAGAATCTTAAATATGGATAATAATAAGTCCTCCTTAGCTTGGTGCATTCCCTGATATTCCGAGCATCCTTGATCGTGTGATTGGTTTGAAATATGTAACCTGAATAGGAAACTGATTTTGGTAGCTATAAATCGATAATTTTTCCGTTCTTAGGACAATCAAGAACCATCCTCTTACCACTAACTTTGCAATACTTCAGGATAATTTGCCTAGGAAGGCGTAAGCAATTGTGCCTCTATATTCTATGAGAGGGCGGTTTTGGATATACCGGTATGTTACGAAAAAACATCAAAAATGATCGAAATTGACTTCCTCCCCAATTTTGTACTTGCAGCTTTGGTTCTTTGTGATTGGTTTTGTTGAGGATCTTTGATTTAGAGTTCAGCGGATGAACAGTCCAAAATAACTGGATTCCAATAAGACGCTACAATGCCAAAAAAGAAATAAGGCTGGTCTACAATTTAACTCTTACTTTTAGGACCTTTAACTGATGTCCAGAGATTTTTTGTGCAAAAAATCAACCAAAAAGTGATTAAAAACGCAGTGCACAAATGATAGGTACCTGTAAAAGCCCGAAGAAATTTGCATTGGTTTTTTTCTTGTATCTTTGTATTTGTACGCAAAGATAACAGAGAATCTTAATTATTCAAGAATCCATTTAAAATCCGCTCCATATTTTCCAATTTTTCTTTTACGATTAGTCCATATTTGTGCTTGATGTCTGACCACCTTGCTCTCTCTCTTTCTCTATATTTTTCCCAAATCCATTCCTTTGGCCGTAAGCGGAAAAGCCGGTTAGCATCTCTCCGTAGATTTTGCATATTCTTCACTTTACTACGTTTAGGAGTCGATAAGCTCTTTCAAACCCACAAAGTTGTAAATCATGAAGGTCAATCCCGTGAGATCCATCGAGTGACTCCATTAAAAAATCGAGAAGGAATGGTTTTAGAAAATTGGGATACATGAGTAAATCCTTTTCCATCCTGAAACCACATTTCAAAGCCTTCTTTTGTAATCATCCGGTAAAGATCATGGGATCTCCTCGTTGGCTAGTTCCTGAGTTGTCATCACATATGACTCCCACTTCCACCCGTTAATGCCTTATTAAAACTCAGCATCTAATGCAGAACTGAATTACCATAATTTCGAGTGAGGAGTTTAATCCCTTTAAGGGCGCCTAGATTTTTCCCTGCCAAAACTTGGGATAACTTACCCAATGACCCATGCCCGACACTACCATCATATGACAGCAATATAACATCATAAGAAAGCCGTGGTCATGCATGACCCGGCTGATCCAATCTGGTCTCTCTGGTAAAGACTCCTCGTTCGTTTGATTAACAGCGGAATGACGACGAAATCTGAGACATTTAGTTAGAATCTAGTGACTTTCTGCTTTGTCTTAATGGTATGCTCCCCTTATATAAATTAGTTGCATTATGCGCCGTATATATGATTCCAATCCCAATTGCTTTATATCTGACCACAAATTTAACAGTTATTATTCATTGGTATCCGCTTCATTTTATCTTCAATGCATCTGGAGGAAATGAACTCAGCAAGAAGCAACCAAATTTCCTCCATATCCAATAGTGGTGTTGAAAGAAGCATCTGTCCAATGACTGGCCGGGCAATTCGGGATCTACTACTATTTTGGAATAAAGTAGCATCTGTTCCCAATCTAATCCAATTTATAGCCAGTATAATTTAAGAATTGCTATAAAACTAAAGTTAAAAGCGAGTTTTTCGCAAATGTTCATAAACCACCGGATCTCGTGTTCTATATGGTGTGAAGGTTTACCAATAAATGATCAAATGCCAAATGAAATCACGCAAAGCGACAATGCAAACGAGCCTGAGCTAAGTAAATTGTGGCGGAGCTCTTAAAATAGGGCGAAGTAAAGGTTACTGCGTAATTTGATTTACCTGTATGTCGCCATGGTGATCCGGTTTTTTTGTTTTTGGCTTAATGGCTGCATTGAAAAGGAAGATTGTTTGCTCTATCCATAGGGTGTATGCGCTTGTTAGAGGTTTAATGGTGAAAATAATGAAATATGAATAGTAAATAAACAAACCTGGGATGGGATCTTCCGAAGTCCATCATTCACAGGCTATATATCGGAAATTTATTTGACAATTTTCTTTTCAGGCTTTCTTTATAAGTTGCGTCATAGGTTTGGCCACTGAGCTTACCGATGGTCCTCTTTTCCCTTTTTCAAGAACTTCGAAATTTAGCTAGGTAATTAACATCAAAATTTCTTCTGTTTGAAATCGACAAGAAAATCCAAATCCCAGAAATTGAAACTAATGCGATTACATATAAGTAACAAAACCAACTGTCATCCCCTCTGAAAAAGAAAGGGTATCCTGAATTCTGATGCTTCTTTGAAGAATTTGACCGAGGTAGAAAAATTGCTATGGGACAAATCACGTATCCAAAAAGCCAAGGTGAGATTCGAAGGATCTGAATAGAATAAGAAGATAAGAACGAGGAATGCCTGCGTGTCAGTGTTAGTAAATGGCACCGGAGTAATCCAACTGGATATGCTGAACGAAAATTATTAAGCATTAACTTGTAGTTTATTTCTGCCTCCTTCTGTATATTTTCACATATATTTTATCTCTGATCCAAGTGCCATTCGCTTCCAATACCTACGGATTATTTTGAGGAAGGGACTTATTTGAATCATGGATGATGGAATGTCCATGACTTGCTGAGGATCAAAAATGGTCCAAGAATTTTTGATAGATCGCTTGGCGGAATAATTGATTTAAGGTCCCGATGTTATTTTTTTGAATCAATAATTCCCTAGCCTAGTTTCTCGTCGAGAATTACTAAAGCAGGTTAGAAAAGTCCTGGAGTCCCCGCCATATCCCAAAATTTGCTAGATCAAAACTCCATGAAGTAGGAGTCAAAAATTCTTCTGCGCTGATGGTTAAGAAAACGCAATGCCATGCGACTTAGTTCCCATCTTTTTAAGGCCTTCAATATTTTAGCCTGACCGATCTTTGATCTCCTCTAAATGGAGGCTTTGTACGTGTTGGAGATTCGGATGCGATATCCATCCAGTTATCACTAATCTTGAAGTGATCAATTGGATAAATGGATACGCTCGGCAGACACTTTCAACCTTCGCTTAGCAGTTTCGAAATCAAGGAAACGCTCTCTTTATAACTTACAGCTTGAAAATGACTTTCCCTCCCGTTATCTAACGATCATCAATGTTTCGCTACTGGATTGCGGAAAATTCCGCGCAACTCCGAATTCCTTTCATCCCTAGCTTTGTTGAATTCTCTTTGCCTTCATTTGCATTTGCGCCGAACACGAAAGTAAGGATCATAAGAAATGTCAAATAATATCCGTCGAACTTTTGTAGGTTACTGATATTTCACGTTTCCTAAATCGATCACCAATATGGGATAATGGAGTTTAACGACCTCTCCAAAAATCTTGAATCAAGATTGCATAGTGCCTATTATTCCATGCTACTCCTGTTATTAGTCCTGCTCCTAGTCAGTATCTATAGTAAACTGCACGGCTATTGAATTGATAAATTCGGGAGTACATTTTTTTTGATCGGTTTGGATTAAATTTCTACTCAACCTTTTTGATTGAACAGTTTGATGGTAAATTAGGCTGTATTACAGCTGCTGCAAAACCACTTGAAATTAAAGAGTCGCCAAGCTTGCTATTGGTTTTTCCTTGTACTCAAAACCAAGGCTCCCTAATCCAAGCGATTTCAAATCATGAGCCTCACCCTTTTCTCTAAGTCATCCAAGCCGAAGCATTTATAAGTTTTGCTTTAGAAGCTTAGCGCAAAATCAAATTCTTGATTTAAATCCCTTTTAAATTAAGACAATCTGTTGGATCTGCTAGATCCCTTTGAAATCAATATATACGGAAGGCCTTTAAATAGAAAATGACTTAATTTACGGTTTGTGCAAAACTGCAATTAAATATTCTAAAAATGAAAATAGAAATCCAAAAGTATTTAAAATTTGAGTTTTGTTAGATACTTAATCTGAAAAGACAAAATAATCACCCCATTCTCAGTGTCATTATGGTTCAGAACCTTCACAATTTGAAGACTTTATCCGTTAATTCCCTGTCGGCAAGATAATCTGATCTGACTTCAATACTAACTACCCGTTCGTCTTACAGGTTTGATAAAGCAGATGAAACCCTTAACCCCTATCTTTTTTTTATTTATTTTTTATTTAAAAAATAACTAAGGAATGGCTCTTATGTCCTCATGGGGGCCTACTTAAGCGTGAAGGTTAATGATTATGTCATTGGTTACGTTTTTGGTTTAACACAAAATATATTCAGCAAGGTGCTGCTTTGGATAGGCCATTAGGTTGCCAATCCGTGGCGAGCGTTACTCCTCAGGGTTATCAAGTTGGTAAGTATTGTTCAGCGCGTATATATGTATATATGCCTATTGGAGGTGAACCAAAGGGCTTAGGGCGAATGGAATGGCGGCTATTTCCTTCTCGCGATTTTTAATAAAGCCTGGATCTTTAGTGGCGTAATTCCCCAGCAAGCCTGGGGAAAAAGATGGTTAAACACCAAAAAGCCAGCTATATGTTATGCTGGGCTTTGAAAGAATAAATGAGGGCGGCGACCCTAACTCTCCCGGGAGTAACCCCAAGTACCATCGGCTGCTTGGGCTTAACTTCCTCGGTGTTCAGGGATAGTGGAGAGTAGGTGGGAACCCTGCGCTAGGCGCCTATGTTTTTATAGATCAAATTTGCTAGCTGTTTAGAGTCCGAGAGGGAATATTCTGCTTGTTTTCTTGTCCCTATGCATTGCATTTTGAATTGCCTAGGCTCTAGTCTTGCTTTGAGGTAAATATCTTAAGTCTTTTCTCTCCTGTAGCGGTGTGGGCTTAAAACCTTGTATTAAGAGCATCTAAGCGATGGGTTTTTTGCAGAAATTGTAACAAGAAGCGTAAGTCTATTTGGGGGAATTAGTAAACTACTCGCTATGGACATTACCTCTTTGCCTTTTAACACCTGTAGGCCTATCAACGGTCATCGTCTGGCTGACGGGCCCCTAGTTCTGGAAGTTCTCATCATTGAGGGGGAGTTTTCCACCGGTCTTAGATGCTTCACAGCGCTTATCTCTTCCCGGATTACGCCTACACTCTCGTGCTGAATCAATTGGGCTCACACGACGCGTGTTACATGTTGGGGGCGCGTACAGGTAATGTTATTCCGTAGCGGTCAGTCCAACCCGGTCCTCTCGTACTATGAGGGTCAGGTCCCGCAAAACTTCCCACTGGGTTTGTTGCGATTTGTGTTTTTATGTCCCTTGCAACAGATAGGGACCGGATGAACTGTCTCAACGACGTTCTGAAACCCAGCTCGCGTGCCACTTTAATGGGGCGAAACAGCCCTAACTGCCTTGTGTATCTGCTTCTCTATGCAGGATTGCGACATAGCCGACATCGGGTCGCCAAACCTTCTCGTTCGTATATGAGTCTCTTGGGGAGATCAGCCTGTTATCCCCCGCGTACCTTTTTCAGCTTTGAGCGAAACGGCTCTTTCCATTCAAAGACCTTGCCGGGAGTCACTAATAAATTCCCCGTGTTTTCCACCCCTGCTCGGCTTGTCTGGCTTAGCAGTCAAGCGGGCCAGCATTATGGCTATTGCAACTCCCGTACGGTTACCAGCGTACTGAGGGAACCTTTGGAAAGCCTCCGTTTATCCTTTTGGAGGCCGACCAACCCAGTCAACTACCCCACCAAGCAATGTCCCGCCTAGGCGGGTTAGATACCCAAACAAACAAAGGGTGGTAATTTCAACAGTAGACTCACGAATCCTAGCGAACCTTCCGCTTTCAAAAGTTTCTCCCACCTATCCTACTACATTCTAGTTTGTCGGGTCGAGTATACCATACTAGAAGTGTGCTTGCAGTAAAGGTGCATGGGGGTTCTTATCTCCGTTGCGGACGCGTCTGCAGGGTACGGCGGCATCTTCTCACGCTCGACTACAAGTTCCACGCTGAGCTCTTATGGCTGGTACTAGTGCGCATCAGGATCGTTACTATTGGTTCCATTCGTTGAGGGGTGTCTTGCAAGGTCGGAACTTGAGCGCGCGACATAGGAATTCGCTACCTTAGGACCGTTATAGTTACGTGCCGCCGTTTACTGTGGGCTTATATTCGATTCAATGCGGTCGCGCTTCTTGCGATAACATCTTCCTCTTGATACCTTTCTCAGCTACGCAGGCAGGTGTCAGGCACTTATCTTAGTCGTTAAACTTTGCAAAAGCCATGTGTTTTTTGGTTTAGAAGCAGTCGCCCTGGGCGCATGGGCTTTAACTTCGCGGCCTTACCTCTTATGCTGAGGGCCACCTTCCTCACCCGAAGTTACAGGCTTTTCTTTGCCGATTCCTTAGCCGATGATTCACTCGAGCACCTTAGGATACCTGCTCCGTCGACACCTGTGTCGGTTTGCGGTAACGGGTATCTATACCGCTTTAACGCTAGAAGGTTTTTTTCTTGGAGTCCCTAATAGGATCACTATCTGATTGGGTCCCGTAAACGCTCAAGTACTGAATCAGCCTTCGGACTTAGCCGCACGCATTTAACTATGCCAGCCATACCTACTACCTTAACTCCGGTATTTCCGTCACCGGGCGGATCTTTCATCAACTCGTCACTCCAATCACTGTATAAAATATTGGGGAATATTAACCCATAGTCCCATCCACTACCCCTAATCGGTTCGCGGTTAGTCCAGACCTTAAACCTGTCCGATTAGTTGATTTCAGCCGAAACCTGGTCTTAAGGTGTGCGGGTTTTCTTCGCCCGCATTTATTCGTTACTTATGCCTACATTTTTGCTTTTCCAAAAGCTCAGCTACAGTGACGCCATACCTTTCGACGTTGTCCTGTTGGAATGCTTCCCTACCACTCGCTCCAAGAAATTTGGAGTCGAATCCTTTCGCTTCGGTACTAGATTTGATGCCCGAATTTATTTATCTGACGCCCTGTCGCTCGACCAGTGAGCTGTTTCGCACTTCTTTAAAAGAAATAGCTGTTCCAAGCTAACCTCCTGGCTGTCTCTGCAACTGGACACCTTTGTCAACTTAATCTAGATTTGGGGGACCTTAGCGGAAGGTTGTTCTTTCCCTGCCTCGGAGCTGGGACCAATTAGCACCCAGCCCTCACTGCCGGTTCTATATGATGGCATTTCCGGAGTTCGTCAGGATTTGGTCGGATTTGACTCCCCCTAGTCCCTATGCGGTAGCTCTACCTCCATCATACCAATTCCCGACGCTAGTTTCCTAAAACATTTCGGGGAGTACGAGCTATTTCCCCCAGTTTGATTAGCCTTCACGCCCTACCTCACAGCTCATCCCCGAGCTTTTCAACGCTTATCGGTTCGGATCCTCCCATTGTGTGTTACCACAACTTCAACCTGGACCATGGGTAGATCACTCCTAGGTTTCTTCGCGTCTACCTTTTCTTCGCACGACCTCAATCGCCCTTTCAGACTCGCTTTCGCTCCGGGTACGGTACTGAATACCTTTACCCTTGCCGATGAATGGAGTAAACTCGTAGGCCTCATTATGCAAAAGGCCATACGCCGTCACTGCAATCGTTGGCAAGCTCCCGCACCAGCTTGGGTAAGCGCACGGTTTTCAGGTTCTATTTTTTAACCCTCCTTTCGGAGTACTTTTCACGCTTTCCCTCACGGTAACTAGTTTCACTATGCGGTCTCTCATAGGAAGTATTTCTTAGCCTTACCGATGGTGCCTTGGCAGGGTTTCAATCGGGACATTTTCTTCGGTCCCGACCTAACTCGGATACCGTTCTCATTAACCAATCCTTCCAAACACGGACTGCTCACCCCTTTCGAGTTAGCTTTCCACGCTATTCTCGTCGAGGATTGACTTGATTTTATACAGGTCCTACAACCCCGAACATGCCCGTAACAATGTTGCGGTTTTGGGCTGTTCCGCTTTCAGCTCGCCAACTACTTACGGAATCATTATTATTTTCCTCCTCATATGGGATACTTAGATAGTTTCAAAGTTCCCGCACGTCGCTTTCCATTGCGGCAACTAGTCTTTAAAGACTGGGTTGCCCATTCGGATATGATTTATCTACGGATCTTATTAGGCTCGCGAGTTGGTTCTCAATAGTCCCCGTAGCTTTTCGGCAGCTTTACATGGGCGTTCCCTTCTTCGCCTCTAGAGACCTAGGCATCCCCGTGCGCCCCTCTTATTCCTTACTTCTACTTTTGACATCATTACTGATCCACTCTGTTACAATTTCTGCTCAACATGTTCAATGAACTTTAATTCTTTCGCTATCGAGAAAAAGAGGCGTTTAATAACGCCTATTTTTAAACTAATGTGGAGGATAACGGATTTCGAACCGTTTGACCCCTGCGTGCAAGGCAGGTGCTCTAACGGCCAGCTGAGTAATCCCGCCTAAGATTTTAGTGGTGGGGCCTGCCGTGGAACTCGAACCAGCGATCCTACATATCAGTGGTAGCTGCTCTAACACCCACCTGAGCTACAGGACCCACTAATATCTTGAAAATGTGGTAAGGCATCCCTGCGTAACTACTTCGAGTTTTCCAGAAAGAGAGGTTGTTTCCATTGTTGCTCTGTCTCCTTCCGTGTTCGGCTACCTGTTGCATTACTGACTTTGCCCCAGTTACCGGTTATCCCTATTTTTATTTATGCCAAGCGTCTTTTCGGTTTACTGTCCTTTGTCTACCCAACTACTCAGCTTGACGGGCGGCTGGTTGGAACCAAGGTTCCGGGTAACGTTTTTCTACTCATGCTGCCATTGTGCTGATGACGCAGATTACTAGCGATTCCAGCTGTCAGCGGGGTCCGAGTTGCAGACCCCCGATCCGAACTGAGACGTTCACTTTTATTTGTAGTTGGCAATCCTATTGGTGTCTTAGTAGCGAGTCCGCTTGTATGCGCATTGTAGCACGTGTGTCGCCGCTGGGCCGTAAAGGGCATTGATGAACTTGACGTCGTGCCCCTCCACTTCCCTCTCTGCTATGCGCAGGCGCCAGTCTGTCTAGTTAGTTCCCACCAGTTACGTGCTGGCAAGCTAAACATAGGGTTTGCGCTCGTTTGCGGGACTGTAAGGCTCCAACAGCCTCACGGCAGCGAGCTGACGACAGCCATGCAGCACCGTTGTTTCGGCCAGTTGCTGACTGGATCTATCTCTAATCATTCTCTTGTCGACATTCTATGCTCAGTGTAAGGTTCATCGCTGTATCATCGAAATTAAACCAACAATGCTCGCACCGCCTGTGCGGACCCCCGTCAATTCCTTTGAGTGTTCAACTCTTGGAGCAGTACTCCCCCCAGGTGGGATTCACTTTACGTCTCTGTACGTCTTGGTCCGCTACACCACACGGGCATTATATCATGCGGAGTATTCTATCGTTTACGTTTGGAGTTTAGGGCACTATCTGTAGGGTATCTAAAATCCTGTTCGCTAGCCGGGTTATGTTTCGTTTGCAATCAGCGTCAGTTATTTTGGCCAGTACATATGCCTTCGTCTTATTCTTGGTGGTGTTCACTACGACTAGTGTTTAATCGTATATATATATGCAGTATTCACCGCTACAGTCATTCCATCAATTAATCCTATCGTATCCCCTTCTGCGCACTAGTCTTTCAACTGCTATCACAGTAATCATGGCAATTTTTCTGGTTTGAGCTCCAATAACTTTTCACCGCTTGACTAAAATAGCCGCCCTATTCGTCACCCTGTTGAGGACGGGCAAATAATCCGGCAACGCTCGCGACCCTCGTAATTATTCGGCGGGCTGCGCTGGCATCTGCGAGATTAGCGCGGATACTTGCTTTATTCTTTGCCACTGGTAACCATTGGCAATAATTTCCCACGCCATGGAACTTTTTCTCCAGATTAAAAGCGTTTTACAACGCAGAAAACGCCGTCCTTCCTGCAAACGCACGGATGGCTGGGTCAGAAAACTCTCGTCCATTGCCCCGCAAAATTCCCTAACCTGCTGTCCCGTAACCAGTAGCGAGTGCTAGGCCCGTATCTTCAGTGCCAGTTGTTGGCGGCCGTTCCGTCTCAGATAGCCCTCTACTCGATTTTCGTCGCCTTGGTGGCCGTAGCACCGCCTAACAAGCTTCAGACGCATGGCCATCCTATAGGCATCTCTGTGAATCTCTTTGTAACTAAAACAATTTTAGAATGCCTCATTTTCTAGTAGGCCCATGGGGTATTTAAATCCAGATTTCCTCCAGGGGCTATCCCCTGTAATAGGGTTTAGGTTGCATACGCGTTCACCGTCTACGATCCGTTCGCCACTCTAGGAGCTCTATTCGCGTAATTATACTCTTGCCGTTTCGAACTGTGCATAGTATTTAAGGCCCTTTCTGCCGCTAGCGTGTTCATTCTCCTGAAGGCCAGGATCAAACTCTCTTCCTTGTAAGTTACTATATACACTTATTTTGACTTGGCACCCGAAGATGCCAAGAGGTCTTTCTCTTTCTTTATTATATATTTTTGGTTCCGGCCTTACAACTTGTCACTCAGGTTTCAAAAGAACTTTCCCTTTACTTTCAAGGGATTTGGGTGAAGGATCGTTTTTTTCCCCCAATGCGAGTTTGGCAAATATCGGGAATTTTAATTTCGGTAGTCAGGAACAGGCATTGATTAAAATAAAAAAATTTCTCTAGCACATAATTCTTTAATTTTCTACCTTCCCGCTTATGACCTTTTGTTTCTGAATTGGTGAGTTTGCAAACTTGCTGACTTAAGCAAATACATTTCAAGCTAACTGGAGTCAAATAATCTCTCATTTAATTGGCTATATATAATTTCTAACCTGTTTAAAAAATCAGGGCTCAGTGTTGTGGTTTTGAAAAGTATGGGCCAGTACTAACATGGCTTTGGTTTCCCCGATACCAATTATGCTTTAGCTTGGCCCTGAATTTGGATATGATCCTAGCTTGGATATTTTCGATTATAATGGGACTTGGAATATATCACACTACAAGGTCCCTTTTCTACACGTGGCTGTTTCCGTTGTAGTACCTCTGAGGTCTTAATTGGCCCACTAGCTATTCCGCAATCAATCTGATCGTCTAATGTCACCTTCAGGATACCTTCCAATGGCATATCCTTTCGAGATCTCCGTCAAATATGTAGCTACAAGCATAAAAGCCCAATTTAGGGACAATAGACATCAAAGCCAACTACATGTGATTGCAATCCATTTTTTGTTATTTTTACTGAGTTAATCCAGTCTACCTCTTTCCCAAAGCCGAAGCGGGAATTCTTTTTTTCCCAGAAGGCATTAGCCCTTGTATAACTAGAAATTGGGTGCTCAAGATCACACAGTATTCTTTCTTCTTTAGGATAAATCTCTCTTCCTCTAGATTTAAATGCGTAATTATAGGGCTTGAGGGCCACTCTATTATAATTCGATTCATAGATAACATATGGGTTTTTCTTAGAATGAAGTCTTTTAAAAACTCCTTTTAAGGAGGATAATTCCGGGACAAAATAAGGACCAAGTCCTAACAAATTGAAATTTTGGTATTTTATCAAAAGCTAACTCCGCCCCAATAAATTTTGGCGGAAAGATTATATTCATATGTCAGAAATATCGCTTTTTCTGGGGCGTCATAAATACGTTTCTTTTCAGACTTCCCTATGCTTCCATCTCGCTAACAAAACATAAACTCTTAAGATGCTATACCAAGCCTTAATGAGTTTTTATCTATCACCTCAGAAATCTTAGCCCTGAAAGCGTCCTTTAAACTTTGAGTCAAAAACTCGTCCCGATAAACTTCCATCCTTCTTTGCATCATCTAAATATTCCGAGGAATAACAGTATATGCACTGTCTCAGGTGGACAGCTGCATAAGCTATAGTATATGTTCTTCAAGTAGGAATATTTATCAAAGGCAATCCATGCAAATGTAATGCGCTTTCGGCAAGTTTTGAAAACCCAGCTTCCTATTCGCATCCTTGTATGATCCTGGTCCTTCCGAATCGTGCAATCCCGCACTAAAATCCCTCTCGCCACTTAAATTAACATGATTTAAGAGACGACCACGAAATAACAATGCGCGGGAATTATTACAAACTGTGAAGTGTGCCTCCTTTCTCGTTTTAACCTCTGAGTATGCTCAAAAATGCCATTCTGGTGTAGTTGGATTGGGAACAAATCCTGCGTGAAAGTTTTCCCTATGGGAAAGAAATGTAATGCCATAGAAACCTTATTTTTACACACTGGCAGATATAAAGTGGTCAGTCCCCTCACTTGTCAGGATTCTATTTAAGAATATCCTCTGTGCATTTAAATCAGCACTTCACCATCTCTTTCAATCCTGCTTGCAATCATTCTTCTTGAAAATAATATCGTGATACGATTCTCTTCGGAAAAGAATTTTTTTAATCTCTTTATTGAATTAGGTGTAAACAATATTTCTTTGCTCTACTTTGTGTTTTTTACCTCTATTTTCAAGTACGGTTTTTTCCTTCTATAAATTTGAGCCGTGATCCGAGGATATATATTCTAGGCCTTCTCTGCTTCTTTCTGCATTGTTCCTCTAAGATGCTTTTCAAGATAGATGGTGTAATCATACCTTCTTTAATACTTTCAACCCAGCCAGAAAGTTCCTTGTTATTCCTGTCCGGATTGAGGTAGGAAACTTTGCGCTCTTAATCAATTTTTTCGAATGCTTAATAAGAGAGTATTTCAGATAGCAAAATTCAGAAAAAATATGAACTTTCTAGCATACAAGGCTGTAAGATATAGGTATAGCGGATTTAGTCTTATCTTGGTTTCTGGTTTGTCATTGGTCCAGGTTCAATTCCTGCTCCATCTAGGAACGATTCTACTCATTTTTGTTTGCTTAAATTCTTGGTTCGCAAGGAATCAGGAACAGTATTGTCAGTTCGCATATGTGCCATTTTTCCCTTGTTTTCAAGTAATCAATTAGCTTGAATGCACGAACCACGTCGGGCATTGGTATATACTTCGCAGTAGTCCACTTTAGTTTGTGAATTAAATAGGTCAAGTAGGAACCTGTGGTTTTGGCACCAATTATCCTTTTCCAAAGGATTTTCGTCCCAACCTAAACAGCTCCGATCGTAAATCTTGTAAAGCGTCCCGCGTACAATCTCGGATCGCACTGGCGCTGCGCTCA
>Ga0163217_1080055_pt1 | contig 13434 bp, 17 predicted proteins | sample SynspAceP_FD_185933 | JGI IMG/M metagenome (GOLD analysis project Ga0163217, IMG submission 185933) | Saline lake microbial communities from Ace Lake in Antarctica - Synechococcus sp. Ace-P (PacBio error correction) | ecosystem: Environmental > Aquatic > Non-marine Saline and Alkaline > Saline ...
ACACCCACCCACAGAAGGGAAAGGAGATTTTAATCCGCCCCCCCCCAAAAAAAAAATAATCGGTCTTTTTTTCCTTAAATTAAAGACCACGTGGTGGGGCGCAAAAAAAATTTAAGCGAGTTGAAGAATATCATAGAGTCGGTTAAGAGAAAAATCGACTGGGTGAGGAAAAACCCGGGCGCCAAACTGTCATTTTGACCGAACGAAGGCTTTGAGGCACAACACCCCAGGCCGTTTACAAATTCCGGGGATCAACGGCTGGGAACCGTTGATCCCGTGCTTTCCAGCGAAAACCGAAACAGTCGAAACGGCTTCCGCCTTTTTACGAGAGGACATTCCGATGGACCTAATTGGGGTATTCGTTACCTGCACCTGTCAGCGAACTCAAACTTTTTTCTCTAATACGGGGGCTTTTTTCCCTCACCGCTACGGGCAAAAGAAAAAGCATTATTGCTGCTTAGGGCGTTGGGAAATCCGCTACATGTTCTCCTGGCTTTGAGAAAAAAGCTGGCCCCACTACCACCCGCTCCATCACCACACTGTTCTTTTGGTGATCGCCGGTTTTCTCCAGTTTCCGCTAAGCCTGACGTGCAGGCAACGGTCAGACCGGTGCCAACAGACGCGGAAGGGCTGCAGCACCAGGGCGTTAAACGCAAACGAACCGCTTTCCTATTGATGCAGGCAAGGCGTGAAATGCGAGCTGACGCTTCGCTCAGACAGAGCAGGGTGGGAAGCTCGGCACCCCGTCAGAACAGGACACTGAACTCTCGGACTCCCGCCTCAGGTCAGGAGGGCTCCTCTATCGGATCATCTGCTGCTGTAGCAGGGTACGTAACGGCTTTAACTAATCCTCAGCCATCCTCATCCGATCGAACAGATGGAGCCGTCAATCACCAACGTGGGCTCGTCACTGGCGCGAGCCAAACAGGTCTTGCCCATGCCGGTGCTGTCGCTGAGCTGTTCCGTGCTGGCTAGGTGGCACTGCGGCGGTTTCGCTCCACTGCCACCAGATCCCAGGTTGCCCGCTGTTCTGGTGCCGCCGCAGAACATTGCCGGGTCTTGGCTGTGGCCATCACTCCAATTTTTATTGAAACCCGTGCCATGGTCACCCCGATGGCTTTCGGGCAGCTCGGCGGTGGCTGAGAGTGATCCCAGATCGCGCCTCAAGCCAGAAAGCCGGGCGGTGCGTGGCGGATCGGCTGAGTGGGTTGGCGGGAGCTGATCCTGCTTTGATCGTTCCCAGGCGGCAGCCTGTGGCTGTCTGTGCTGGCGCGGTGATAGCACAGCGCAGCTGCTGTCTTCCTGCTGTCGTGATGGCACTGGGTGATCAGTGACAGCGTGAAGGCCGGGGAAGGCTTTCCCTCGGCAGCCGGTTTCAGGTGGTTTTTCGTGCAGCGCTGGCCCAGGTGCGGATGAACCACCCCGCGCCACGCAGACCGTAAGGGTGGAAGCTGATCCGCTTCAGTTCCACGAAGCAGAGACGGCGGCGGCTTCAGGCCGTTGCGAGATTATCCACCGCTGCGCTCCAGGTCGGCGGATGGATTGATTCCGCTGGCGTTGCTTCAGGTGCTGTCACTGCTCGCGTGGTGATGGCGTGACGATTCCAAGCGGGCGTCGCGGTGGTGTCATGCTGGCGCGGTGAGGCACGACAGCAGGGAAAGTTTACCTGAGAATGGAAGCGCCTGGGCTCCAAAGGAACGTATGTGAATACCATTGCACACATGAATACATGGCACGTCGGTACGCCTTGGAGCGGAGACTGGAAAGCCGTCAACCGCTTAGCGCGGGACACCATACCGACCAAAGCCTTCATACGCAGAGCTGGTCCGTCATGGGCTTGAAGACATAGAAACCTTACCTCGGTGCCAAGCGCGCTGGACGAGACGACCGCCGAAAGGCGAGCGCACTACTTACCTTGATCGTCTCGTGAAAGACTTGGGCTGGAAAGGTTATTTCACCCAGGCAGCGGCAGCGAAGCAATGTTCTGGACCGCACGCACAGCCGAGCGTGAATAGAGCGAAGTGCTGAAGAAGTCATGGTCAAGGAGAGCATCAGACAGCGAGGGAAAGCTCTCACGCAATATGGCCGAGTCTGGCGCTACGATTGGTGATACCGCGTGGTCTGCGAGTTACAGGATGCCTCAAGCTGCTGTGCTGGTCGTGAGGTCGCCACAAGATCGACGACTACAGAGACACCATAGGCCGCGCTCCCAGGCTTGGCTGCGTGAGAGCCGCCGGACGGTGGTTCAGCAAGCTAACAGGGCTACTGGCGCGTAGAGAGCCGCTGAGGATTGCTCAATCTATTGTTCGGCCGTGGTTTGTTAAGGGAGCGCACAGTAGGCAACTGATCGGTATATCTGTAAGGCGCAATAATATGGGGCCGCCTTTCTACAAGTTGCCCATAACAAAACTCAGCTCACAGGTTGGCCATTAACCGCGTGCCCCGCTTTCCGAATCAGGAAGACTGCGGCCAGGGGTTAGCGTCGATGATACAACGGCCATTGATCGACAAGGTTTCAGTCATCCACTCCAAAGCTCCGCGGGGCGCTATGCGCATTCGCCAAGATCGCGGACCTTTCTTCCCAGTCGCCTTGTCGCCTGTAAAGCAGGTGGCGAATCCGAAAGCAGTGGCAATGCTGGTATCTGCCGAGTATGGCCGCCAATAAGGGAACCAGTAAAGATGATTTGTTTCATGGATTCAGTGATTTGAGGGACTAACCTCGCACCAAGGTCGAAGAATCTTGCCTAATCAGAACGGGAGCAATTCCCTTGGTCGGAAATTATGCATAGAAGCAACCGGCCGTCATCTGACAGCGTCTAAGCGCTTGGTTGAAAGTCCTGGACACTCAACGGCAGAATTAGCGGGGCTAAGCATTGCGGCTGGCTTGTAGCCTTGGCCGTTGGTAACCGATTTCAGGCCGGTCGCTACCGAACAAAACAAGGGTCGAAAAACAACCCGACGACAGGAAGGCCTCCGAGGAACGTAGAAACTTCAACAAACGGTGAGCTCCGCCAGGGCGAACACCACTCAAGGGTCTCTCCAAACTGGGCAGTATTGTCCCGCTCGGCCTCATCCTTCGCCGTCCGAGCTTTCCGGCGGACTTCGCTAACTCTAAGCCGCGGGCTGCGGCGGATGGCGCGGTCTCATGGCTGCTGCTGGTCATTCGAGACATGTCTTGCACAGTGCCCAGGGTTGTGGTAATGTCTCAAGTTCGTCAGTGGTCACAACTGGGGCCAGCTTCATCGCGATGGCACTGCGCGCATCCAGGCGGTCGGCGTGGAGGTGTGAAATACGATCAAGGATCGATTCACGGGCCTTCAGGCTCAACCGTGATGATGGTCTGAGTATATCTGCGGGCGGGGTGATCGCAACGGAGGCGGCGCTCAGATACAGCCATGCCGGCTCGGTTCGCTGCCGGGCTTTGAGCGTTTCAGCCATGCCGCTCGATCGGGCAAGACCTAACCGGGCCCGCCTGTAGGCGCTGCAGGTCAGATCACCGGGGCGGAGATCCCACTGCTGCAACTAACCAACCTCGGCTGTTGATGGTCCAGACAAGCGCACGTAACGCTTCGTTTTGATTTGCGCCTGCCGATCTGCCTCACGGCCCACTTCGCGCCGGGGCCCTCCTCCAGCTCGGGCGCTCGGCGCAGGTACAGGGCCACCTCCGTGGCGATGCGCTCCAGCTCCACAAGTGCGGTGGACGGGCGTGGCGCCGGGGGAAGGGCCATAGGCCAGGGGGTGGCTGGTGGTGGGTCATCTGAACCCCCTCGCCAAGGCTGGAAACCACTGATCGAGGGCCTGCCTGGCGCTGTTATCCGGCGATTTCAGCTGCTGGCGGCAACCAGACAGGGCTGTAGCCGATGCGGGGTGGGTCCCATGGGAATGGGGTGGGCTTTTTCCCCTAGGTTTTTTTCTATAGGGGCAAGAAAGTGCGCCCAACTCGATCAGGGCCACTCTGCAACTCCAGTAGCCAGGCGGCGGCGAGGGCTTCGGCGTCCACAGGCTTCGGGAAGGGCAATAGGTGGCGCGGTAGGTTCAGGCGCCACGGCCACCCGGCTTGTGGATGCGGCCGGCGCTCCAGGCTCACAGCACAGCCCAGAGGGCCCGCAGGGTGCCGCCCTGCTGCAGCCGAGGGCTGAGGCCAGCAGCAAGCGGCGAGCTGGTGGCGGTGAGCGGTGGCGGTGGATGAAGGGTCCAGAAGGCGGGATCAGTGGCGGCGATCACCTCCCCAGCCGAGCAAATCGCCGATCAGCTCGGCACCCCAGGCCTGCAGGGCAGCGATCTTCGGGGAGGGCCCACGCAGGCGATCCGGTGCGAAGCGTCGCGGCTGGATCGAGGGAGAGATCCGGTTCAAGTCCATGGGCCTGGCACGAGGCGAGGGCCTCGGAGTGTTGAGCACCAGCCAAGCGCAGGCGATCGGGCGCGAGCTTGTCGCGCTCAGCCCTCGATCAGCTGCAGCGAGGGGCGCCTCGCCAGGGCCCAACGATCAGCCAAGCGGAACCGATGAGGGCGGACGTTTCGCGGAGTGAGCTTGCGGCGGCGTGCTGCAAGGGCAGCGGCGGCCTGGGGCTTCCGAGCAGCGGGGCCTCGATCACAGGCGGTATCTGAGGCCGCTTTGAGAGGCAGTGGCGATACTCCTGCAGCTTGGCGCTGGCCACCGCCCAAGCAGTGGGGCAGGCTCCAGGGCCTGGGGCCTGCCAGCTGCACCTCGGCCTCCGGAGCCCGGGCGATGGGGCGTATAGGAGAAGTCGGCTGGCGGTCGCGGTGGGCCCCAGCTCGGCCAGGCCTGCAGCAGGCAATCCCCTGCGTTTTCCGCATCCCCAAGCAGGGATGGTCACGGCCCGCGTGCTGCGATCAGCTCGGCGGGAATGGTGCTCGCCTGATCCCACCGCAGGCAGCGCCGGGCAGCGCTCGGGAGCGAACAGGTAGCCGGGCACCTCGGGGGAGCTGACGCGGAGCGAGCACTGGGGGAGTGTTTCCGGGGCGAGGCGGCCACCAGCCAGAACGAATCACCGCAGCCGGTTTTCCAGCGCTGGACAAGCTGAAGTCGCTGTGATCGAGGGGCTTGCAGTAGATCGCCAGAAGCGGCGGCCCCCACTCGGATCAGCCGCAGCTCGGCGGCCGCTTCGGGGGTGCTGCTGTCGATCACCAGCAGGCCTCGGGGCGAGCGCTTTGCAAAAGTGTGAGGGCGGCGAGGGTTCTGGGTGCGTTGCCATACCCGCTTGCTGGGCGGATGTTCCGCATAGGAAGGGGGGCGGCGGCTCCACCAGCTGCGGCCCTTGGCGCGAAAGGCCAGGGAGGCGGCGGCGGGGGTCTGAACCTTCGGGTGCATGTGAGGGCCCGGCCGGCCATCGCGATGGTCAGAGGCGATCGCCAGGGCGCGGCGGTCGGCGAGGCGCTCCAGCAAGCTGCACCCCCCATCCCCATTGGCATCGGAGGCGAATGGTCTAGGCGACATACCGGGCAGCAGATCGCGAGGGTTCGCAGAACGGCAGCGGCGGCGGCCGGGGCGATCAGCCAGGGCAGTGGCCCGCTGCTGAGCAGCAGGTGCTCTGAATCTGCTGCATCCATTCATCGAGCATATGCCCACGCTCCAGCCATGCCGGCGAGCTGCGAGGGCGGAGTCAGAGCACCAGATCGAGGCAGCCCAGCCAACTCCTTTGGAGGCGTTCTATCGAGCCAGGCTGCAGGGCACCAGGGACCCCACCCGCTCGGCGGACGGCCCTGGCCCAGGGCTTGCGAATGCGAGGGCATGTAGGATCGGCACCCACGGCGGCGAGGGGTGCCCAAGGCCTGGGCGACCGGGCCGTTTTGCCGCAGCCCATTCGGCGCCCTTTGAGGATCACCACAGGCGCCAGCCTCAGGAGAGGGATCGGGCAGCCTGGGCCTCCCTGACCACCGGGGCGATGCGATAGGCCGCCCGCAGCTTTTGTGGCAGCACTCCGGGCGGGGCCCGTAATCGGCAGGGCACGATCGAGGGCCTACGGGGCCAGCAGCGGCCAGCAGGTCCCATCGAGGCCGTTTTGTCGGCGCCGCTCAGCAGGGGCAGGGGGCGATCTGAACCCGCCCACAGCCCGAGGGCACGGCGGGCCACAGCAGCAGCGCGACCTTGGCGGCGGTGGAGGCTTGGCTCTGCGTCAAAGGCGATCAGCCAGCGCGGCCAGGGGCCAGCAGCAGCAGGGCCTCGATCAGTCGTGTAGCTGCATCGGCACCACCGCGGCGGCCATTGAACCCAGGCAGGGCGAGGGCGGCATGGCCTGCATGAAACGGCGGCGAGGGCCTTTTTCCTCCTCGCAGAATTCAACAGCTGCAGGTCTGGGTGGCCAGGGCCAGGGCCAGAACCCGGCGGCGAGGGTGGCGGCATCAGGCAGGGCAGGCTTGGCGCTCACAGATTCAGCTGCCAGCAGCGCTCGGGCACTGGGCTGCAGCAGCCCGCGCCATCGGGGCAGGCCGGCGGGGCTTCGTACTTGATCGGCGGGCCCGGCCGTGCTGGCCCTCGTTGCTGGCGCTGGTTTCCATTGATCGGAAGCGGGGGCAGATCGCCAGCTCGGCCGAAGAGGCTGGCGCCACCTCCGGCTGCAGGTGGCGGTAACGCTGATCGAGGCGGATCCAAGGCGATCGGCCAGGAAGCCGGCTGCCCTGGGGGTGACCGTTGGCCGGCGATTGCTGCGGCTCTGGGATCTGCAAGCCGGGATGGCCCAGCTCGGACGTGCGCTTCTCGCAATGGGAGGGGTGCCGGGCCGAAGGAATGCAAGTTGAAGGGCTGCAACGTCTGGCGATGGCGGAGGCCTGCAGCTCGGCCGCCACAGCATGGGCAACTGGGGCCGGGTGATTCAGGGCCTTACAGATCCACCCCATACGGGATGGAAACCGAACCGGACGTGCTGACCCGTAGAGCAACAGCCCGCCCAGCGGTCGCCAGCGGGTGGCCAAGGGGCGGCTCATCAGCTCCAGGGTCGGCACCTGGGCAATCGCGGCATAAGGCTCGGTGGCACCAGCGGCTACCCGTTGCTTGCAGCGCCTTCAGCTCGCGCGGCCCTTATGTGTCGGCTTGATCGCCGGCTGCCTTAGGGGCGAGCAGCGGCACACTTGACTATTATTGGACAATTCCATGCCGATTTAAGGGATGGTGGTTTCACGGGTGGGCAACCGTGAAGCCAGGTAAAATCGGGGGGATCTACTTTGATGTCGCCCCAGCTGCTGCGGTCCTAGTCCCTCCGAAACAAAGAAACGCAAGACGCTGGGATAGTGAAGGGGGCCTTTCCGGGGCCCTTTCTTTTGGTCAGATTTGGTCGCATAGAGACGCCGAGCCGCTTCAGGCCCAGAGCGAAGAGATCGGGCCTGGCTGATCCGATTCAGAGAGAGATAGAGAAGTGCGAGCGTTTCGGCTCTGCTGTCCAGAGAAGAAGTCTGGTGGGCGAAGCGGTTGTAAGCCTGCTGTGCCATCTATTCCAGTAAGTCGCCTACCCAAAGATTAGGGACTGTCATCGGAGTTGCTCACTCGTAAGTTGCGGATGCCAGCGCGAGGGCTTCGCTCACGTCATGCGTGGGTGCAGAATCGCGTGAACGAAATCACGTTCGGTATGCGCGATCCGAATGGAGCAGCCCGTGTGTGTGGAAGAGAGAGTCAATGGCGCAGCGGCTTGTGATCACATCTAAGAATTACGGTCGGCGGGTCTGTTCCGCAGTCCGCTTTCTGTTTCGGGCGTCATAATATTGCTGGCGGGATCGTTCGCCGCCCGGCGCACCGCCATGCGTGGCAGCCAGCTTAGAATACTGACCAAAATTGATTCAGCCGCCGCGATCTTACGCTCAAAAGAGGCGGACGCCGAAGCGCTGGCAGCAGATAGACAATGGCGGACTAGCATCGCACACGACCACCAATAAAGTCCGAGAGATGTCCCAGCGGCGGGCCAGAAGCTTCGCCGCGAACGCGGACTGGACTGGGGTGGCCACCAGGGGCGTCGGAGAGCACACATCCATCACGCCGCCAGAGCAACTGCTTTCGGGGCAGTGGAAGAGGCCGTCAACTGGGCGGCAGTGCTGTTGCTGGGCCGCAAATCTGGGCACGCCGCCCAACTCAACCGCTTGGGTTCCGATCGAGCGCCGGAGCGGGATGGGAGGCCGGTGAGCGGGTGCAGATAGAGATAGCCGGCGAAGAGAGAACGGGCTTGTTGTTGCGAAGATAAGGGTGAGGGGACGGCCCGGCTTTTCCGCCGATAGAGAGGTCCCGAACGGACGGGCGCCACGCAAGCGGTGCATCGGACAAGGCGGACGGCTCTCTGAAGATATCAACAAGGTCCGAAACATTCCACACAAGGGGGGGGGGTTAGGCGTTTGCAGAGCTCAGCGCAGGGTCGTTTGTGTATTGCTTCAAAAGACAGTCGGCTCCGGCAGAGAGGGCGCCAAAGGAGGGCAGGTGAGAGGTGAGCAGAAAACCGATTGGTTGCAAATGAGACGAGTGCAATTACATGAAAGAAGCGGCTGCAGCCCTCCGTGGGAAGGTGCGGACTGCAGCGGCAGATATGGAGATGGCTCTGCTCATTCCGCAGGCCCCCTGAGCGCTAGGGCACGGGCAGGCAGAACGACGCTGCATTTTCAGGACGATTCGGCCTGCCGTTGCAAACGCTCAGAGGCCTCCAAAGAGGAGGCGGAACTGCTAGTTGGGGCATGGCCTCACGGAAAGAGAGAGAGTGTCCTTCGATCACGAGTCTGACGCATGACGGTGTTCTTATAGAGATACTTTCAGGTTGAGCCGCCACGTTGGAGTGATCACCTCGATCAAGGCCACGGCCCTAAACCATGGCGGGTACCTTGACTGCGGCGGCCGCCTGTCCACGTTTATTTTGAATCCAAGAGCGATTTGGCCAAATTGGCATGACCTAAAGCCCCATAGAGGTCCCAGCACCGTTATACACTGCAAGAGCAGAGCGAGAGTAAGCCGAAAGCAGATTTCGCCAACGGCGAATTGAGGGAACATGACGATAGTTGCAGGTAGGAAACTCGAATTTGGCGCGCAATTAGCTGGTTGCGGACTCATGCTGGGTAAAAGAACCCAATGCTCATTGAGCAGGGCTTCCCTCAGCTATCCGGAACTGGATACAGGCTGCAGAGAACTGGCCAGGAACTTGCGCGTCCATCATGCAACGCTTCCTAGTTAGATTCGAGTTCAGTACCGGCTCGCAGATATATATATATAGGTTACGAGATAGAGAGATATAGAGCTTTGCCGCGGGTTTCGGCTGAGGGCTGGGAGGGCTCGCTGCTCAGGCTCACTGACCCTTGGCTTCTCCCTCCGGCCGCTGAGCGATCAGCTCTCGAAGCTCGCCATCAAGTCACCTCTGCCTCGATATCTGCGCTAAGCGCGCACCTTGCTTTCCAAGCCCGGCTTGCGCGCCAGGATGCGGGCGACCGAATCGGCCGCGGGCATCCTTGACAGATACGCGGCAGCCTGGCCTTAGGCAGGCCGACAAGCAAGCTGATTTGGGTGCTCAGTCGGTATCGTCCCCGGCGCTCCTAGTAGCTCCAGGGGCCCTTGCTCGCATCCTGTGCTCGGCGCTGATCCACCATACGCACACCACGGGCAAATAGGCGGCTTGGGCCTGTTGCAACAGTCCCCAGTCGATCACCTGCTCGATCGAACTGGCGCAGGCGGCAAGGGCCAGCACAAGGCTGGATGCCTTTGTGCAAGGTGCGCTGATTTTCGTCCGGGAATTCGCCGGCCGTGTCCCCATGACCCCACCTCCCAGCATCTGGAGCCATCGCCATCCAGGTCCTGCTGGATCGGCACGCAAGCGGCCAAGCCGCCTTCACTGCGCTGATGCCACTTACTGGCGCTGCCGTTGGGGCCGCCGTCAATCAGATAGGGTGGAATCTGCTTTGCACTCCAAACGCGGTGCGGTTGCGGGCGCGTGGACGTTTTGCCGGGTGCGCAGCCTTGAGGCCGCGATGGTGGAAGATTCCTGAAACCAGATGCCAGGCGCCGCTGTAGCCTTGTCCAGCAAACTCATTACGGCCAGAGTGAGAGAACTGAGCATATACGAGGGAGATGCAATGAACATAATTGGCGGATTAGCCGTAGCGCGGGTATCAAACTTGCTCAATCAGCCTGAGCGACCTTAGCTTTCGGCCTTTGGGGCTTTTCATTCTGCCGTTCAACTAAGTAGGCAGCACCCCAGGGCCACCCGTTCAGCTGGCGATGCTGCTACTGCAGTGGGGGATCTGTTGCAACTGCGCGGCGCAATGGCCAGGCGCTGCTTCGGGAGGTCCGGGCAGACTGTTGCCCGTAGCCAGTTAGCCCTCACTCAACCCCAAGAACCGGCACGCGCAAGGTCGGTTTTCCAAGCTGTGATAGCTCGGGTGCCTTGAGGATTCGAGCTGAATCCGGTTTGGGGCACGTCGATCTCCTTCGGCCAACCGGTAGCGGTAATGCCACATGGGACGAGAAACTGGCTCGCGCAGGGAGCTCACCGGGGATGATGGGGGAAAGGTGGGGCAATGCGCCTCTCCGGCGAAACTGTTCAGTGGTAAATCGACGAATCTCAACGGCTTTTGGGGGCCGGCCGAGCTCAGGTGAAGCAAGGCGGTAATGATCCTTGATGCGGATGCTGTGCTGACCACGCGATCTCCAGAAAGGAGTTCGAGGCGGTTCCTGGTGGGATTCGCAGATCCTAAGGGTGGTCGGATGCTGAGCTGCAGGAGCTTTTCGTCGGGCGGACTTCTCAAAGGCGATGAACCGCCGAACTCGAACCGTCAGCTCAGGGCCTCATGGTGTCCAGCACAGCGGAAACGATCGGTCATCGCTGAATAATAACGCCGTACGTCTTTTATTTCGAACGCTTTGGGGAGGGGCCATGGCAAAGCAGGGAACACTCGGCCATCGCCCAGAACTCATAGGTTGCGAAGTAGATCGCGTGCGGGCCCGTCTCTAGGTCGCAGGTTCGCCTCAGCACCGGTTGGAGCCGGAGCTCCAGCAGGGTAGTTGGCGGCCAAGGTGTTTACGAGCTGAGCAGAATCGCGCCGGCAGGCTCAGTCTCTTGGCCGCGGGTCCAGGCCATGCTGGCGGTTGATCCTGACCAGCAAGGCCCGTTCTGAGAACAGGGCAATCGCTCGGCGCTGCGACAGGAGCCAGAGCTGGACATCCCATAACTGTGGGCCGGTGTGTCTAGACACATTGACACCCAATAGAAACGGGGAGAATGGGAGGCGAGGCTTCGTAAATGGCGGATCTACTACGGCAAGGGGAGGCGGGGCGAGACGACGACGACGGGGCGGCTGGTGGCCTGGGGCGGGTTTGAGGATGGAAAGGAAGAGCTCTGGAACCCAACGATCTGGCCTACCAGCCGGGCCGGTGCTCGATTGCCGTCTTCGGTGAGGAATGCGATCCTGAATGGGGCCCGAGATCCCTCGCAGCTGGCGGCCAAAGCCGCAGAACAGTTTGGCCGGGATCGGGAGGCCGAGTTTTTTTCAGGCCACGGCCTGACCGCCCGCCGGCCCCCCGCTGGGTTGCCCTTGGTTTTGAAACCAGGGGGGCTTTTCTGATGCCGCACAAACGCAGACGCCTCCAGCAGCGCAGTCCAGGCCGTCAAGCCCGCTGGATTACAAGGGTCGCAGGTTGAGGCTGGCCAGGCGGCCGGGCGCCCACATGGCGGCCAGTCCATCAAGGTCCACGCCGCCCAGCTTGCGCAAGCACAAAAGCGCGAGGCTGCGGCGAAGGTGACCAAGGCCGCAAGGAGCGGTCGGGCGGGCCGGCAGGCGTCCAATGCGGTGCGGGTGGATCATGCGTCTACACCTGACACGTGACAACGCGCGGCCGGGCCTACCCGATGGCTCCGCCGAAGATGTGCGCCAGGACGCGAAAAGGGATCTGGCCGAGCGTGGCAATCGCGACGAACATCTGGCCGGTCCTGACGTACCCAGGAATGGCGGTGCTGGCTGAGGAGGTCATCACGCGAGGCCATGCGAAAGGCCCTGGAGAAAGCAAGGGATTCACCCCTGCTCACTGTTGGAGCATTGGCGAGTACCCGCCCTCGGATCGGATCGGTCAGCGAGTACATGGCCGAACGGTCACTGCCGGGCTGGAGCGATTCTCGCCCGATCCATGACCAAAGGATCGGGCCGTGTGCTCAGCGACTTGCTCGCATCGATTGCTATTCGATGGCCCCATCTACAGGGGCATTTCAATGCACGGCCGGGCGGCGGAGACAGTGGGCCGGTCTTTCCAAAAGCATAGACGTTCCAAAGCCCATCGCTGCCAGCAAACGGCCGCGGGCTTTGACCGGTGGCTGCCGAGAAAGATCGAAGGGAGCAGGCGGTGTTGATGGAGTTCGCCCCTGGCCACGGCGGGCCGCAGACATCTCAGGCCGAGCGAGTTCCGAATGAAAAGAGTGCTGAGTCCCGGGCAGAGCGCTTCAGGTGCTGACGCGGTGAAGGATGACGGCAAGATGATCCAAGTCAAGGTCAAGCGCGCTAACGGCCTCAGTGGTTCAGCGGGCGCGGAGCCGCGTCCGCTGCAAGCGCTTGTTAGGTGGCCGCGACTCAATCTTCTCTCCCTACTTCATGCACTCTCCGCGATCGTGCTTGATCGCGGAGGGGTGATGCGGCGGTGTTCGAATCTGGCTTGCGCCGCCCTTGAACGTTGCTCGTTGCCGATGACAGCTTTGAACTTGACAGATCCGACCTGCATTCAATCCTGCCGCTCCCACAGCTGCCGAAGACTCCGAGTCCAAGATCCGTCACGCCGGTGGATGCGCGCGCAGGCGCGTGGGGTCCTGCCTCCAGGGCCTGAGTCGTGCGTCCAGCGGAAGCGGACGTCCAATGGCCGGGCGGAGGAACAGGCACGCGGCCACCACGTCGAACTGGTCGAAACCGTGTACTTGCGGCCGACCGGAGTCCGCGGGTCTTCTGCACCTCGACTTGTGGTCGCCGTTGGCGTACGGGTCCCAGAGGCGTCTTTGCACTCGATGAGTCAGCCGCGCCCGTCGACAAGGAACAACTCGTAGTGGGCTGCCGTCGGCGGTCGAGGCATTGCGCTCGGCCCGGCGGCATCGTCCCCCAACGCCGTTGCCGAGGTGGGTGGCTCGGCCACGCCCGCGTACGGCGACGCTCAAACCGGAAGTTGGCCTGGATCGAATTATCGAGGATACGTGCCGGCATCGACGCTGAATGCCGTCCTCACAAAGGAAGTGTGGGCCCGCCGCGTCCGGGCTGCGGAACCTCTCGGCGACGGCGCAGGCCAGGGCGGGATCCGCTAGGGAGACGCCTGGCCTCGAAGCGCGCGTAAGTCGACGGAGCCGGTGCGGCGCGGAAGCCACCAGCGTCTCCCAGCCATCCAGTAGGCCTGGCGTTTCCGCCGTTGCTCTTCCGCTTCCCACATTGGCCAGCCATTGTCGTCGCCAGCGCCACGTGGTCGTCGTGTAGTTAGATCGAGATCAT
>Ga0163217_1017208_pt1 | contig 13432 bp, 15 predicted proteins | sample SynspAceP_FD_185933 | JGI IMG/M metagenome (GOLD analysis project Ga0163217, IMG submission 185933) | Saline lake microbial communities from Ace Lake in Antarctica - Synechococcus sp. Ace-P (PacBio error correction) | ecosystem: Environmental > Aquatic > Non-marine Saline and Alkaline > Saline ...
GAAGAAAACAGACAACGCCAACGCTACTTCCTTGGTCAAAACTGCAGGAGGGCAAAGATATCTTTGGGTGCTCAAGTTGGCACTGGTGCATAGACGAAAAAGCCAGGCAATAGCTAGTAGTCGGAGGAGTAGAACGGATTCCAGTCCTCAGCACAGAACTTGCTAAATACAATTTGGGCAAGAAAAATTGGTCGCAGAGCATTCAGACGCAATTGGCAATACTACCATTCTACAATTTTTTTCCGATATACTGTCGCCCAGAATCGCTATATGAGCAATACCACGCAGGCACACTGAAATATGAGCGAAGAGGTAATGCAAACCTTGCAGTCGATGCATGACCGAGATGGTAAAGCAGGAGAACAACGGCTATACTGATTTTTGAAATGGAGATGGACAGAAGATCACTTGGATGCGTGTAGAAAGATACCAATTGAAGGTGAAGGATGTGATCTCTACGCAAGAATGGAAGCGCGCAATACTCGACACAAGCCCAGATCGAGGTCCAAAGGTGAGTGCGGGTAAAATACCTGGTCTTTCAAGAAAAGTAAAAGACGCACGACAAGGATGGGAATTTTTGCGGAAGATTTTAAAGGAAGGAATCGCTTTCAATAATCCATGACCATACAAAATTTCCTGTTTTCGAACCTTTGCTGGTGATATTCAGTTTCACAACTGCGAGTCTCGCGCTGTATTGGATTTTCCTTTCGAGGCAGAGTGGAATATTTTTGCATTCGTGAACTTTTTTCCCCTGCAAAACATCTAAGCGCATCCCGCTGAAATACAATGCTGGAGATGCCATAAGGCGAGTTTGGTCCAGCTTCAATTTAGAAAAAGGACTGAGCAACTTATCAATACAGTATGGTTTCAGGCCGTGCACTCACGATGAAGACGATTTCTCAAAAATCGCGAGTCTATCAAACAACCAATCAAGGAACTCCTGGAGATTTCTTCCAGTGGGGCCTTTAACTTTCAATTTTGGAAACTGAGTTTTTCTACTCAGGCTATTGGACTCAGAATATAAAGGAGCGGATCGGCAAAGGAAAAATCCAATCCTGAAGCGAATTCTAGCATGGGCAGATTCATTAGGAATGGAATCGAAGGTATATGTCCCTTGGGCTGAGATCAAGCCATTGCACAGATTTTTCCAGGGAAGAAAAGTGAAGTCGGAGGATATCAGCCTTTCGTGATGAATAATCCACCTTATGAATCAAGTGGGAAAAAATCGGCAGAAGAGCATACCGACTTCATCCTAAAACTAGCAGGCAATGCAACCCGAAGCATATAGAAAATGCTTAATATTAAATTGAAAATATTGAGAAAATGGGTTTGAATCGTATTTCAGCTGAACCTATTCCAATAATTCACCAATCCCAACGATTCCGAACTTTGGGAGGTCGATCCAGGTGGCTTCGCAAGTCCGGGTAGACTTGAATGTCCTCCAAAAGACCGAACTCACTCCTCAGTGAGTAAATTAATGCCTAATCCGAATCTATTTGGTAGCTTTCGAAAAAAGTAAGCCTCAGCTGGATCGTCAAAAGGAAATCCGGAAGATGTACCGCAGTGAAAAGCTGGTGCCCGCTCATGTAGGATTTGTTCAATAGCAAATTTTCAAAACTCTAGCCTCAATGAAAAAAAATAGCAAAAAATACAAAAGATACTAAATGCTGGGGCTTTGAATGAAACTGATGGATGACATTCGGTTTGTAGCCAATGCGCAGGAAGAAATTTTTCAAAAATGCAGTAGGCAGTTCCCATATAAACGCTAAAGTGGAAATTGACCTTCAATAAATACTTACACTTACGAAGGGGTTGGTAGACTGCGATGAAGAAAAATTGCTGCGGCCTCATCACGGGATTGGCAAAGATCGAATCGATCGGCAAAATCTTAATGAGGGAACGGGATAATCAATGACGCTGACCATTAACTGATTATTCCGGTAGGAAAGCCGAGAAAAGCCAGGGTAGATGTGGGATTCGATGGGAATATTCACATCCAATGAAGATTCAGGAGGTAAATTTTCAACTTTTATGCAGCCTTGGTAAGCCGTAAACTGAAATGCATGTGGACACAGAATTCAATAACAAGGAATTGGCTTATTAGAGATAAAGAGCTTTCTACATTTACCCCCCGACGATCAATCCAGATGCTCGAAACAACTTTTTCTTAGACCGAATACTGCCGATTCACCTCGATCAAGGAATGATGGTGTTGGATAATGATGGCGATGTTTTGGCAGGAAGAAGAACGGGCTTGGACGATTTGGATAGGCGACGGACACATCACGATTGATGATACCGAAAGTCACCAACAAGGGCGGATACATGCGAAGACCCTCAAGACGGTCGAAACTGATTCTGTAGACTCAGGTAAAGTTTGCGATATGAAATGTTAGGTCAGGAAGGAACCGAACGGAGATGGCGACGGCGCAAGTCAACGATGATGAGTTGGATACATGACCAATCGGGATTGGGGAATGGAACTGTGCAAGCCCAGATTACGTGCAGCGAGGAGCTCTTCGGTAATCCATTTACCTTACCGGAGAATCCGATCGGTAGAGGATGGGAGTTTTGTGAATGAAGGCATCCCGAATATCGCTGGAGCACAAAGTTTCACAATAAGTGGAGGATGATCCTTCGCAGTCCTGGAGCGAGAGGAAGATATCATAACCTACAAGTCGGGAGACGATCAGATCTATGATGCCATCGAAAAAAGGCGAAAGAGTTAAATACCCGGGTTATCGTATTTGAGTGTCTACAAGGATTTGTAATTCTGTATTTTGGCAGGAGAGTTAGATTGGTTTCTATGGCAATCGGGGAATCTTCACCTATCCATGAATTGGATGACCTCCTAACCGTCTAAATTTCCATAAGCAATTCTGCTGGAATAGAGAGGAAATCAGGAACGAAAAACTTCGAATGTTGGACAAAAATACTCACCATGGGAGATGCTTTTGTGACTGGCAAATGAATTTGAGCACACCACAAAGTTTTTGGCGCTGTAGAGATCGGCGGTTCAAAAGACCTTATGGACGTGCACATCCTGGCTTCTTAGCTGGAGCAGGGATGCCACATCCGAAATGCAAGCTTTCACCATTTACCCATGCTATCATACTCCAAAGTTATCCGTGGATGGATGTTCAAGAAGGAAGAGCTTGGAAGGTGGATTGAAAGCCATCACAGCACAATCTTTAATGAGCGCTTGATGCCGGGGAACTCAACGCAAGTCAGGATTTGAAATACAAGATCGAGAGACCGGATTATGTGGACAATCTCAGGGGCCAAAGTAGTTGCGGGATTTTGGTTGATTGAGGATGAAGATTTCAATAAACTGGCGGAACAAAAAATGTCTCCAGAAAGAATAGCAGTTAGCTAATGTGCCGGGAAATGAGCGCTTGTCAAAGTGAAGTGATATCGTATCTTCAGGTACGAATTAATTCCATTACGGTGGATTTCGGCAAAGGGGAAGGAAAAAGCCAAAGTTGGAGCACAAAATAATGTGAAACCGCAGAAAATTCTGTAAAAAAAAGAGCTTTTGGGATCCCGAAAGCTCTTTTTTTGTTTTAATGAAACTACACCAAAAAGCCCTGGCGCGGATCGCTCTGGCAGGGCTTGTAGTTGAGTTGGTTTAATTTAAAAGCATTGAATACAAACTTTTCGAAATCCAGAGCAGTCTTCACTTTGAAAAGCTGATTCCATCTTTTCCAGCAATTGGCTCGATTTTATAGGATTTTAATGTAGTCCCTGAGGATTGTCAATCATTTCGGTAATGGATCACTTTGGTCTCCAATCATAGATCACTACTTCTAGAACCGCTTGAGCCCTTCAGAACTGCTTACCATAACGAATAAGTTATTGACGTCCATGATGGAATACCTGGAGAATAACCTCTGACTTTATTCGATAAAGTTCTCCGCACTGAAAGCAGAAGAATTAGACCTGATTGATCCGATACTTGAATTGGTAAGTTTCCCTTCCGGAAAGCTCTTCCAGTCATACTTCTTGGCAAAAAGCACCTTCCTGATTGATTCCGATCTCGCAATGATCAATCGATCCTGAGAATCAGAAATTTTTACAATTACAGTTCCCTTAGGGGCTTCTGTAAATGAACTGCTTGACCTTAGCAGTTTCCCTATTTGTTTTGATTTGTAACTGTTTCGTCAGCTTTTGTTCCTGCTGCGAAAGCTCCAGTTGCCCAATCCCTGCAACAAAAAGCATGGTGAATAGATTTTTCATGTTTACTAGTTGGTTTAAAATAAGGTTGTGAAATTTTAGTAACCAAGCAGATGGGGTTCCATCCGCAGAGAATATTTTGGGTTACTTTTCGGCCAAACCGTGTAACCTGCGGTTGTGATAAGTTTACCTACAAAGGTAGCTAACAGTTTTATAATTGCAAAATATTTTCAACAAAACATTTATTTTAATTAATGATTAGATTTAACATTATGCTATAATAATTATGAATTCAAATAAAAATTTGCCCGCAATCGATAGCGAAAGTATTCAGAAAATATCGAAAAAAATTAACAGGGGAAATCTATTTATTCTGTATAAAATAGAATTTTAAAAAATATTATTTGGCTAAATAAAAAATATAATGCTGTTATTCAACCATAAATTTGGTCAAAACTTTTTTTCAAACAAGTATCAATTTTAGAGTGGGTTCTATAAAATAAAAACTGAAATAAAGCTTCCTGGAAACATCAAATCATCGCTGAATCAAGACGATACGTTTAGTGCCATCGAAGGGAATCAATACTTTCCTCCTTCGTCTATTAAATCTGAATTCTTCAACCATGCTCAGACGCACACCACTTGTCATTGGAAAGGGGCATTGGCTTCCTATTATTCAATAAGAGGTAAATGGCGAAGTCATAAATGACCTGCCTTGCTTGTAACTAATCCCGAAACCAAATCTGCGGCCCGTGAGATTCCAGGTTTTGTGGCTTTTGGAAGGGTGTGAAAAGTGGGGAATTAGTTACAAAAAGGGTCAAAAATTCTAAAAAAAGGATTTTTAACGATTTGATTAATTACGGGTTGAAATTATTTGCAAAAAAAATTGGATCACTTTTGAAACTTATCATGGTGTTAACCGCACTTTGGTCCAGTTTTTTTTAGCGATTGAAAAGGAATAATTCATTCTTTCCTTAATGGTAAAAAAAATTTCGCACTGCTTTCATCTCAATTTAATTTGCGGATGATGCATCCTTTGCCCAAAACTCGACTCAACTTAAAATCATCCCAATTCAGAGCGGGAAATCGCAGACCTAAAACTTACAGAGACAATATTTTCCGGAAGTCTTGAAGTGACCAACGCTCAGCATTAAACGATCCCTGATCAAAAGACAAGCAAAGGTGTCCGATCAACCAAGTGGATCAGCCTGCGCTATTCTCTGGTGGAATTCTGCTTCGCTTTAACTGCAGCCTAATCGCGACGAATAATCATTAACCTCAAAATCTCGTGTACCGACGAAAGATTATCAAGGATTTATTAAATCCATGGCAGCATTAGAAAAGGTGGAGCCCGCTGGGGCTTTTCGTTCGAAGAAGTCACAAAAGGTAATCTGTCATAGGAATTGGAATCTTGAAAGTAAAACAAGGATGGAATCGATTTCTGGAGATCACAAATTCGATCGTAGAAAGCAATGGCTCAGGAATACCATTTTGTCTCTCAAGGCTGTTTTTTGCATCAAACTCTTTATTAAACGTAGCCTACAGCTCGATAATGACTGAGAAAAAGCCGGATTAATGCGAAATGAACTAAGTTTGAAAATGAGTAAATCGCTAATTTTAGTTTATTTCTCAGCACTGGACAACAGCCAATTGGCAAAATCAAAATTCATACAATGACCGAATCGTAGTTATTAGAAAACCTCCAGTTAGAACTGACTAGCCGGAGTCCAAAAAAAGAATCGGTCAGCTAGGAATTTTCGCTTCCCGATCGGAATCCAAAAATGAAAACGTATAGAATGCTTTTTCTAATGACGAATTTAGCCAAGGTTTCATGCAAGTGAAAAATATTGGACTTTGAACCTCCGGAAAAGTAGAGCAAGCGCTATGGCAGAAATGGCCTCCGCTACGAAATTACGCACAACTTCGCTAACAAAATGAAGTGGAATTTGAAATACTACGCCAATCATATCTCTTCGGTCGTGGGATCTTTCCAAACGATTTTTACTGTATTGATGACAACTCTTTGAGATCGCAGACCAACTATCGATCATTAAAGTATGGAACGCTTTGGAACCTTGCAAACAAATGTTGGGATCATCAAAGCCAAGAAAGTAAACGCGAGTGGAAACAAACTCCTCAACAGCTTTATGAAGGAATCCGAAAAAGTCTGACGGATAAAAAAAATAGCCGAGACAATGGATCAAAAAACAGCTCAACAATCTCTGACGCTCAAGCAACAACTGGAACGAGCCGAAGAAATATAAATTAATATTAAACGTAAATGGCTAGTGCTTATTCGTAAGCTAGCCATTTGGTTTTTTTAGATTTAGATAGCCCTTAATTTCTTTTCCTTTGTAATTTGGTGGCTTTTTGCAAATCGTTTTCCTGATCAAATGTCCCTTTCATCTCAAAAACCATTAAATCTCCTCTTCTCTCACTGAACCAACACTACTAGAAATCCGAAATTTTAGCATCTCCTTTTGGAATAAACTACAATGCACTTTTTCGCTTCGGAAGTCTCCATCAACAATTCATAGCGCTCCTTTTGCAGGGCTTTTTGGAGTGCTTTTATATTCCCGCTTTGGGATTGATCAGAATAGTCGGGAAGGGTAAAGAAATTCAGTTCTCCTATCGACTTGGCTAACTGTCGCCAATATCATTTCGTCAAGGTCGGATTTTGAAGCTCGGCGAAATTCATAAAATTCCCGCCGAGTTCGAGATGGAAGGAAATCATCTTGCTTTTATACTTTTTTCAAACAAAGATTTGAGCGCTTTTAACTTTGAAAGCTTGAGCGGTCATTACAGCTCCGATTAGTGCTAGGTTAGGATTAGCTTTTTTCATAGTTTGATGTTTAGTTTATTTTAAAGTTTAAATATTATTCGCCTTAATTTATTTCCCTTTGGGACCTTTTGACCCTTACCATACTGTTCCATTCCGGGGATATTAGTTTTTTCTGCCAAAGATTTTAAGATCTTGGTAAGTGAAGGTTTCCCTGCATAGACAAAAGCGTAAAAGTCATTTTCCACTACCTGAAAATCATCAAAGCAACTCTTTTGATCAAGCCACTTTCCTCTCGTACGCATAAATTTGAGACTGGAACCCTTTATCTGAACGTCCATTAAGTCGCTCATATTTATTTTAGTCAAGGTGCCTCATCAACTTGGCTGTATAGCGACTTTTTCCGTCCACTTCTTCCGAGGATAGAATCCGAATTCCTTTGCTTTTGGAGATTAGCGTCCCAAAGTTTCTTCTGCCTCTTTAATCTATCTGTGCCAGCATTTAACTTTTTAGAAAATCCTCCAGCATTTGCATCAATTTTAGGGGAAATGTTCACTCCTGGAGAAACCGGTTCGTCGCCCATGTATTTTGGAGAAGAACTTCCCTGGATGGCATCATCCTTGAGGCTTTCGCTGAAAGAAAATCGCCATCAGTAAAAATGGGATTAGGGCTATTTTTTTCAATGATTTTCTTATTTTTTTTTGGAATTGACCAAAATCTTGGTCTGTAAGTATTCAAAATATTTTAGTTATTCATGCGGGTACAGCTGACTTTGACCTTTGGACAGATTGGTTTTGGATTAAGGCAAAAGCCATCAATCACTTCCTCATAGGCAGCTTTTGCTCCGATTGCTTTTGCTCGTAAACTTGCCAGCCCCAAATAGATCCAAATAAGAATCAGCGGGAAGCTGCCAACCTCATCGCAAGAAAGAATTCAATTTTCCTCACTTTCGCAATCAGTCAAACTTATTTTGGAAGGCTCGCCTTTTCTGAAATCTGCAAGAAACCTCAAATAGCATTTTCTCTTCTTCGAATCCTTCGAAACTCGAAGCACACCTTCATACTCCTGCTCTTCCTGCAAGCTGGTTCTGCATCATAATATTGGCAAGTAGACTCTTCTATTCGTGTTTCGTTCATTTTTCTAGTTTTTTGGTTGATCATCTCCATTCTCGAATTCCTTTTTTTTGCTAACGGTGAAGGTTCACTTCACATTGATCAAGACTTATATCCAAGTGTGATGCTATTTCCGAATAATCTAAGCCCTCGCACTTCTCTCAAATTGAAAATGTCCCGCCGTTGTTTTTTCAGGCAATTCTTTTAGAAAGGCGACATCACCTTTTGAATTGATGTCTGTGACATCCTCTGGCTTGTGGTTCATCAAGCTCGAAACTGATTTGCATCTTCCAGAGCATCTTATTTTCTTAATTTTGGCCGAAAGTGAGTCGAAAAAAGAACCTCATTTTTCAAACTAAGTACCAGCCAACCGGAAAAGATTCGCATGAGCACTGAGTTCTTTTGTCGAGCGGAACCGATTTTTCAAAAACATTCTTGTAAGTTACTCTTCGCCAGCGGCCCCGATCTTTTACCCAGCTAAAGGCAAAGACGGTAGAGTTTTGCCACCTGCGGGCCAAATATGCTCTTCAAAAATGTCTTCATTTAAAAGGGTAAATGCGGATTAAATCGACTGTTACAGGCTGTTACAAATTTTTTTTCAATGGAAAAAAGGAAGGCTTTGCCGAAACTCAAGGAAATATCCAGAAGTTTCCAATTAAAAAGTATTTATCTGAAAAATCATAAACTATGAAAATAGATTGATTAAATTAATTTTGAAAAATAGTATGCATGCAGACTATTTTTAATTTGCTGCTGTATAAAATTAAGACAAAATGAGAGATCAGGAGTTAAAAAAGGACATAAAAAAAGCCGCCGAACAGCGGAGAGTCGAGGCTGGTGGTGATTAAGTGACTCGAACCACCGACTCACGGATTTCAGTCCGATGCTCTACCAACTGAGCTATATCACCGTTTTTTAAAGTGATGCAAGGTAGGTATTTGGAATAGTTGTACCAATCATTTGAAAAAAATTTATTGACAAAAACTCAAAGTAACACCTAAATATATCATATGAAAGCTTTTTTTACCAACAAACTTGCATTTGTGCTTATTTTGGGCGTTGCAGGCTTATATCCATCAAGCAAAAGGATCAAATTTCTCCCGCAGAAAACATCTTTTTGGGGAAACCGAGACCCGCAATGACCACAGGCTGAAAGAACCAGCTGGAGAGAACCAATGGCTTTGGCGCTTTGGTACAGCAAAAATGTTTAAACGAAATCATTCCAGCTTTAACTTCACACTGTGATTTATGTCGGAATTTTGTGGATGATCAACTGGAAAGTACTAATGAATTTATTCTCGATGGAATAACGGAAACCACACCGGCTATTCGCGCCATTTCTGGAGGGGGTTACAACTGCCGCAATGATATGTTCGAGTTTGTCTTGCAGTTGCAGTTCTTTCTCTTGTGTGGTATTCCCTGACTAGGAGGTACGTGACTAAAGTGGACGATTCCCAAAAAACCTGAAAATTGAAAAGCTGGCCGCAAACTTGACGCCAACGCTTATTCTGGTGTAGAGATTAATCCTGATGATGGCTGTGCTGACCATGAAATGCTACTGAATCAATCTTAGCTGACAGAGGTGCCTGATCACATTAATTTAGCTCTGCCGCTTTCCTTCCAGTGGATTGATTCGTCCAATTGTTTGAGGGGATGTCGCGTTTGAAAAGCCCTAACATTTTTTTATCGAAACGATTCGCAATGGTGGTTTCAATATCATAGGCATTTTAGCTTTCGCCTTTATGTGACGTATTCGAAGCATCTCCATATTTTCTTGCTTTCCCTAATACTTTGGTATTGTAAATCTTCAAAGCCAAAAGGAGAAAATGGTCAACAATGCCAGAAGTCACCAATGAGGTGAATATGATGCTGGTAAATTCCTACAGAAACTTCTGCTACCCGCCTGCTGAGATGGTAGATTTGGAAGCGAAAAAGAATGTCAATGATCTGTCCTGGGTCAATGTGATGAATTGCTTATTCCCCTGCACAGAATGTGGGAAGGTGTACTTCAGAATGTCTGCGAAATCTGACGGGGGAAAAAAACTTATCTTCCTCGAAAAATTCATGAATGGATGTCCGAAGGATCGCCTGAAGAGGTGGGGAAAAGTTAATAGATGCTGCGGAGCTGGATTGGAGGATGGGAAAATCACTTTCTGGGGGATTACATTACAAAAGAGGAATTGAAATGCTTGTACGGAGCTGCAAATGGCTTGCGTGGAAAAGCCTGATTCCTATCCAAATATCGAATCCGCTTTCAATCATTACTCCAAATGCGTCGCTACGTAGCAATGGAAGAGTTCCGGTACTCCAGCTCATGGAAAGCCATGTTCCAAATATGGAAAACAGCAGTTTCTCTCCCTTGGAAATTCAGCTTCAGATTCGATTCAAATTGGGCTGAGAGTGAAGGAGGAGGAGATTCAGTTAATCGTGTCGTTTGGTTCGGTTGGTTCGGTTGTCGGTTAAAAGAAAAGTTTAATAGAGATAATATAGTTTATCAGTTGAAAAAATTGAAGGTTTTTGTGATTTCCTGAAACAAAGAGGTCTCGTAAATCGCAATTCGTAAAATCAATAGATACATGTAGAAAAATTATAAAGTACCAACCATGGCCGAAATGGCGCGGAAAAAGGAGAAACTCGCTGAAGTCCTATTTTGGGTAGGAATGTGCGGGTTCTTTCGATGAGCGATACAAAGCCGTAACACAGGCTTTTCGTGAAAATATTAAATAAGTGGGTGTCAGCTTTTGCTTTCTCGGTCCAGAGGAAGCTTTGTACAGGCGATCCTGCCAGCGCGCCCCGGGAAACGAGTTTTTATTCCAAATGGCTCAGGCGTTGCCAAATATCCAAGTCATGGAATGGCTATCGAAAATCAAAAAGAGTGACGGCATGTTCCTCAATTGCTTCAACACGATCAAGATGAATTATCCGGCCTTGGGCGGGATTATAAGTATTCCATCCAATTCCGCATTCCTACAGCTAAACTAATCAATGAAGGAAAGGTGGCTTTAAAAAGGTGGCGGAGAAATCAAAAGGCAAAAAAGATTACTTTTCATGATTCTTGCTATCTCGGCAGAGCAAACGATGTATGCGAAGGCCTCCCGTGATGTGATTAAAACTTTGGATGTGGAAATTAGTGGAAATGAAGCGCTGCAAGACCCAAAGGCCTCTGTTGTGGTGCTGGTGGAGCCAAATGTTCAAAGAAGCAGAGCCGCGGAAAATAAAGAAATTATAATCGAGCGTACATGAGAAGCCTTAGCAACAGGGGCAAGTATTGATTGCGGTAGGTTTCCTTTTGTCTCACCATGATGAAACCGATGGCGTAAAGAATAAAGAGCGGAAAGCAGAGTTGTAAAAGTTTACGACTCTCCGCAGAATGATTGCAAAAGACATGGGAATTGGTTGAAATCTAACCGGATTGAATCAATTTGACCCTTTTTTGGCCGTTAGGATAAAAAGGGTTTTTCTTTGCCTAAAATTATTAAGTAGAATGTACGTACCCATTTGGATCATTAACCAACACATTTCTAGGAATCTGGGGTTTATCGCCAGAAAGAGCTTTTTCTCCTCGTCAGGAAAAAAGAAAACTAATCAGCACTAGTTTGAAGAAATTTTGTGAAGGTTGGAAACCAGCCATGGTAACTTGATGCCTAACCTCATTTCAATTGTTTGGGAAGAAACAATTTATTGTATTAGGAGTGGATGAAGTAGCCTTGGTCGCTAGCGGATGTCAATTGACAGTTTCCGCAGTTAGAAACTTTGCGCGAGCTTAGAAATGCTTTAAATGTCAAACCTTAACGGAATCAGGGAAAGTTAAGCTTCAAAAATAACGAGGGACAAAGTACAGTATACCCAGCATTGGGAAATTAAATCCTAGAGTGCTTTTCAGGAAATTGATCAAAAAAAACACTGGTGTCAATCCCCTAGTAAAAAAATAAGAAAGACTTAAGAAAAGTATTGGATTTCCGCAATGAAAGTGGCTAAACAAAATACTTTCCAAATTAATTAGTAAATATTCAGGAATAGATCAACCCCTACGCGCTTCCAGATGAAAAACCATTTTTATGGATTAGTCTTTTACTCCTTATCGGAGTCAGTTTCTTGCCAAGAGCCTGAGGAAAAAGGAAATGAGCAATACCTTTCGGGTCATACCAATATGCGATTTCGTCCATTCTCGCAGATTTTGGAAAGATGATCCTGAAAATAGGAAGCTAATCATGACCATAGCTTGAGAGCTACCGCCCTCTTCCAAACGAATCGAAAGGAAGCCACGCCTTATTACCAAAAACTAGTAGAAAACTGACCCGACTTTTGAGAGTTAATTACCGGACTGGGATTGAAGCCTAAGGCAAATGCAAGAATGAAAGAAGCAAAAAGCAGCTTTCGCGAAAGCTGCCAAAAGGCTATACTCAAGAAAGATCGTTTTTCTCGCCGAAACCTCAAACGCCAACTCGAAAGCGATCAAATTGGCCGGGAGGAATTGCAGACTATTGGCCAATGCATGAGGCTCGTCAATTACAAAAAGATCTCAATCTGCCGCGCGGATTACGCCTCCTGTGATCTCAGAAGAACTTTTAAGTTTAAACTTCTACCTCTTTGGTCGTCAAGCTTCTGAGTTGTAATGCCGCAGATGGGTTCTCCCTACACCAAGTTTATTTCGCACAAGAGCTGAGGGTTAAAGGTGGACGTAAGTTGGCTGTTCAGGCTCTTGCCAGAGTTTTAAAAATGAAGAAGGGCTCAATCAAAGCTGTGGCCATCCAATCAGTCCTGATTGGAAATACGATTATCATACAGTAAGAGGTAATTCTACCTCTCCAAAAAGATTTTCCAAGAAACCACCTTATTTGTATCTTACTTCCGGGCGGCGGATTTACCAAGCCAATCTGGAATGCGGCCATTAATGAGATGAACACTTGGTGAACTCACACGCTGCTTCAGCCCAGATGGTTCTGAGCTCTATTTTGCTTCGAATCGACCTGGGGTTTGGGGGAATAGATCTCTACAAAGCTTACAAAGGCTAGCCAATAGTGGATTTTGGAAACCCCGTGATCTTGGTCCAAACATCAATACTCCAAGGCAACCGAGGCCTTTTCCAAGAATGACTCTGACGCAATTCTTTTTCTCCTCCGACGGACATCCTGGCTATGGAAAATTAAGATCTTTTTCGTAAAGCTGATAAGGATGAATCCGGAAAGCAAGTGAATCAACACAACCTTGGTGAGAATTTCAATAGGCCTAAATGATGACTTTGGAATATTTTTCACAGAATATCCTAAAGGCGATACATCTCCTCCAATCGAGAAGGTGGTGTCCGGTGATGATGATATTTAACTTTTTTGAAGTAAAACACCTAAAGCCAAAAAATCGTCAATGT
>Ga0163217_1074862_pt1 | contig 13432 bp, 18 predicted proteins | sample SynspAceP_FD_185933 | JGI IMG/M metagenome (GOLD analysis project Ga0163217, IMG submission 185933) | Saline lake microbial communities from Ace Lake in Antarctica - Synechococcus sp. Ace-P (PacBio error correction) | ecosystem: Environmental > Aquatic > Non-marine Saline and Alkaline > Saline ...
ACAGCGACGCGTTTCATGCCGAGACCGTTCGATTTGGTCCACGACATTGTCATCAAAAAAGCAACTCGGCTTTTCGATGAAAACCCCGAAACACTCGAAATCTTAAAGGCACCCGCCCAACTACCACCGCGTACCGTTGATCCGCAAGCGGTTGTGCGGGATGGCGGGATCGTTCGGTCGAAGCCGAGCACTACAACCGAGATATCGATGAAGAATCGGCGAGAAATTGATTTTAACTGCCCGCCATCCGAGCGGCAGCGACCAGCACCAATCATCGCCGCAGCGCACGTCCCTGTTCGTCATCAAATTTTCTCGAACGCAACTCCCGCCCGGGCGTGCATCCGCTGAATCCCTGCGAGACGCCGTTGCGTTGATCCTCTCGACGTTCCCCAGCCGAACCCCCCCTGGGGAAAAAAAAAAAAAAAAAAACCCCGGGGGGTTTTTTTTTTTTTTATTTTTTTTTTTTTTTTTTTTTTTTTTTTTTTTTTTCCGTCCCGTAGCCTGACTCTCGAGTCGGGCATCCCCGGCAACAATACTACGACTCAGAGAGTCCGGCTAGTCTTGCCGCCGAAGAGTCAGGCTACAAACCAACGCGTCGGGACGTGACATGCTCTTGCCACCGCACGCCACCCCGCGTTGAACATGCCAACGACAATTGGATTTCAATCATCGCACGCCCGGATTACCGTTGGCCAACGTTGTTCTGTTACACTCGGGTCCGACTCAAGATCGAACAACATCAAAACGGCCCGGAAACGGATCGTCCGCATCACTTCCATTTGCAGCGATGCGCGGCTGGACGCCAGCCCAACCGTACCGACCAGGCCACCTTTCGCGCGGACAAAATACAGCGGTCCAGATCCCTTGGCATCGCCTCCCGCGAAACACCCGTCGAGACTGACCGCGTCATCCCGTCACCGAGCGACACGCGCAATATCGCAACATCGTCGCCCCGAATCGAACGTCAGCGCCCGCTCATCACTTGCGACTGCCGGTTCGTCACCGGAAATCGCACCACGCACGGCACTCTCGCAAACCGCCGTCGATGTTCCTGTTTGCCGCCGTACCAGGGGATCCAGTTGTTCCTGCGAATGCGATGCGAACACCGTTGTCCGATGTGAAAGCAACGATCGTATTCCGCCGAATCCGATCTCCATCATCGCGGTGGGACCGTCGATGACTCGTATACCAGTGTTCGACAAAGGCACGTTTTTTGCGCGTTTGGTCATCGAGTTCGAGGCAATCACTCAGGTTGACCTCAGCGAGATACTCTCTGCGAGCGGTTGATCAGGAAAGTGCGTGCGTTGTAGGCCAAGTAGAGAAAGAAGGGAATCGTCATCACGACTCGCTGCATCGGACAAGTCGATCGCCCTCGGTGAACAATCCGTGGCGTGTCCTGCGGTGTGATCGTTTGCCTCCGTCAACAACAGCCATCGCTTTTTTTGAACCGTACGCAGGTGAGCAGTAGTCCATCCATACATTCGCCGAGGAAACCGTGAAAGTGATCGAAGCCCGCGTGGTTGGCAAGGATTGGCGACGGTCAGACCGATGCCACTTGCCCACCGATCGCGGTGCCGATACCCGAGCATCCCAAGCCGATCGGGCAGCGTCGACGATCGCGGATCCCAAGAAACCCCCATCGAAGTGTCCGCGTGGTCCGAATCACACCCCGCACACCGCCCGGTCGGCGTAACAACCCCCGTCAACAAACGCCGCCGCGTCGCGCGAACACACCGTGCAAATTCGCTCGCAATCCGAGTCATCGAACACATCTTCAACGCGAGCCGTCGAGATGCGGAGTGAGCACCTCCGGCGACACCGAGGAACCCAGCGTCGCCGACCCAAGATCGTGGCGAGAATCAAAATCAAGTCGGTTTACGGCCTGAGTTTTCGTCGCAACGAAGGCATGCGGCACAGGCGACAGAGCAAGAAACCGGAGGCGATAGGGTTGGTTGGATCATTGGGCAGTGCCATTGAAATGATTCCAGTTTGAAAGAGTGAGTGAAGAATCAGCATTGGGAAACAACATGACTCCGGTTCATCGTGTGGTTGTTGACAGATCGAGCGTTGTTGTTCGTTTCACTCAGGTATCGCCCATCTTTGAGGTTACCGAGCAAATCACCAATTTGCTTCCGGTGAGATCGAACGCTCCATTCCATCGGCATCAGCGAGACACCCGTCGTTTGACCACAACTACTAAATCATACGCGATCGATCACACTGCGTTCGCCACGGCGAGTTGCAATGTGATTTGTTCCTCGTTGTTTCAATCATGCTCCGTCAAGTGACTTGCCGTTCCAACGTCAACGCCTGGGTTAGACAAAAACCCCGCATCGATCGCCGCGTTCGGGTCCAGGATCGCGGAGGCAGTGCGACCGGTGTCTTCGTTCGCGAGTCCGAAATAATCCGGACCGGACCGGCGGTTCCCTGATTCGGCGATCCGGTTGGACACGTCGCGACAGTGCCTGGGTGAACAAGCAACGACCGGCGTCAAGTTCCCGCGACGGCCGTGCGTGGAGCCGCGTATCCGTGATCACGGATTGGCCGATCTTCGCGTGCGGCCCTAGAAAAGTCTTTCGCAACGTCCGGCAACCACGCTTGGAACTCCGGCGAAGACGGTCGCTTTGTCCGATCGACAGCAACGCATCGGCAATCGTCGACCTCGATCCAATCCAAATAAGGTCGACGCGTTTTTTTTTCTGAACGATGCCTGGTTCGATCGCGTACCGGCGCGAACCGAGGGCCGCACGGGATGCGATTATTTTTCACTCAACCAAACTCGATCGTCGCAATGTCCACTCACATTCGCCAACAGTTGACCAACCGCACGCGACTGCAACGTTCGTTGTCGGGTTGTTGAAGCGAGTGTTCTCAAGGGCCTTTTCGCGCGGCAATCCAGCGCCGCGAGAACCTCCAACACCATTCAACGACCTTGGATATCAAGTGTTCGATCGGCGACAACGACTCCCGCTGTCCCCTTGGCTTGGTCGAGCAAACTGCCAATCCGAGTTTCGCTGGTTCGGCGTCGGTCGCGTTGTCCGGTTCCGATTGGCAGCGCGGAACCTTCGCACCAAACCGGCGGCGAACGCGAACCGCAATTCGTCTCAACCTGAAACCGGAAACGCTGTTACAACTGTCGGCATCGGCATCGGAAAAAAGCAATCCGGCGGGCGGAGCAAGCCGATCAGTGACCTCGATTGCGAATCGGCGGTTTGGGTGAGTTCAAAAAATCTCGCGCACCAACCGCGAACCACCCAAGACGAGGCGAACCGATCGTCAGCCTGCGTTGCCCACACCAGCGGTCATCGTGGTCGACCGGAATCAAATGGTGCGATCTCGGAATGCCGGCCGTTGGAATACGAAACTCTTCGGTCTCGTCCGCTGGCAACCGAATTCCGATTCCAGTGACGAAACCAACCCCACGGCTCAAACCGCAACCCCACTCGTCGCGTCGGTGATCCACTGCCGAGCGAGTTCTGAGAATTCGGTGGATCGATGTCGAGAAGTCGCCGTCGCGTAGCAAACCGAATTGCTAAATCGCGAACTTCCCGTGATCGATGCGTGCGGATCGCGAATGTCCGCCACCGTCAAAAGAATTGTGAATTTCAATAACCACAACGAGCGGGCGTCCCCCGGCATCGCTCCGATTCGTCGCGGAGTCGCGACGCGTGCATGATGCCGCAGCCACGGCATCGGCCGTCTGGCCGCATTAAAATGAGCGGTCGCGAATTCGCGTTGAACCGAAGTTGGAGTGATCGACGTTGTTTCACCCAATCGGCGATCGTGTGGGGACGTTCCACTTGTGGCGGGCCGTGAGGGAATGTTCGTTGCGGCGACCGCGCCAAAATCCGTCCCGCGATCGCCTACCAAATCGCTCATCCGTCCGCTCTTTCATTCCTCCGGCGCCAGCCGGATGCTCGATCACGGCGCGGTCACAATCGACAACATAACAACGCCCCGTCAGGCACGATCGTCGTATCGACGGGCCGGAACCACGCAAATCTTTGCTGGCGATGAATTCGTAATGGATGATCAATCGCGGAGAGAACCAACCACGTCAACACCAACTGCGGCGAACACGTTGACGTTGAACCGCATAACGACGTCGGTTCACAGACGACGAGATCCAACCACGCCATGTCGTCGCCATCGCGTCGCCATCCCACGGTGACACCCGCACGCGGCGCATGAATAATGGCCGCGTGCGTGTGGCTGGTCCGTCCACGTTTCAATCAATCCTCGGGACATCGGATCCGCCGCCGGCGACGATCGTACGTTGCACACACGTGTCGGCGGCGTCGACCAAACGATCGCTCTGCCTTTCGCAGTGAAAACGTGTCCCTCGACGCGGGTTCCGGTTTACTGCATCGACGTGGTTTGCCGAAAAGTCAATCGACTGACATTCCGAATTGAACTGTTGCCAGCAAACGACGCGAAGAATCCGCCGCGTGGATCGAACGCAATCCTTGCCATCGCAATCAACAGGCTTTGTCAGCGTTGACCATCGCTCGTTCGCTGAGGCGGATCGTCCCCGCCGCGCTAACCCCGTTGGCGATCACTCGCCCACCGGTCCGAGCGTGGGATGGTTCGCTCGCAATGTTCGTTGTGCCGTTTTCGACCCCTTCGAACCAAACTTCACGAATGGTCGCAAGCGTCCATCCGTCTCACGAATCGGCCATGAACTCGATCCTCGGCCAGCGTCACGATCACGCACGTCGTGCCAGGGGCTGCAATCCGGTAGGAAAGACCAAAGCGTCGGCGAAGGTGACACGTTTTTCAAGACACACTATCGCCGTCCTCGTCACTCAAAATCGCGATCTGCCGTTTGAACGATTCTCCATCGATCGGCCCGTTAAGATAATCACGCATTTCGACGACCCACATCCGCCCGCGATCATCGAACCTTGCCGCGACCGGAATCGACCACGTTCGGTTCATGATCGGCGATACGAATCTCGACACCCCCTCGTGGGGACGAGATTTGGTTCCCAACAGATTCGGTGACCGACGGCCGTTCCCGCATAGGCGGTGCTGGCAAAATTCACGGCCAAATGAAACCACGGTGACAAAACGGAAGATGAAAACGTTCAGTTGTTCAGGCGATGCGGGAAGGAGGGAGCGGGGTGGGAGGCGCGTGCGGCAGTATCAGTGTCCGAGCCCACCCACAGATACCCTGATCGCGGAGGCCAAATTTGTGGCTTCTCAGCGACCTGATTTCCCTCGCGAATTCCCTCGGCGGCACGTCGGCTACAATAGGTTTTCGTAATGAGTCCGTTTTTCCCCACTCCCTCACTCGGTTTATGTCCTTTTTGATGAACCTTCGATATTTCGCTCGATCATTCCACTGCTCGGTTTGCTGGCGTTTGGCACTACATGTCCCGTTTACCAGCCCGATCACGCGCAAAGCCGATACTGCCGCAGCCGGAACGCCCGCTGAACGTGCTCGGCTTTATGCCGACGAATTGGCGTTACGACACGCTCCGGCGTCGCCGCAAATCCGATCGTGCCAAACGCCGACACCTCGAACCGGCTCGCCTCGCGCTCGATGCGCTTTAACCGAAAACTGCGTCACGACGTCCGATCTGCGGGCATCAGTCGCGCGTGTTTGTTCACTCGGGCAAAACCATGTCGCGCATCGGTTGTTTCGGATTTCACACCTTTCAAAACCTCTGTGGGCGGAACCTACCCCGGTATCATGCGTGAAAAATGGATTACTTTCGTCGGTCACGTCGGCAAATGGCACAACGGAAATTCCCGCTGAGAATTTCGATTTCGGCACGTCCGAATTATGGGCAGACACTGGTACAAGGAACCCGATGGTTGAAAATCCACGTCACGCAAAAGAACGAGACACGCCCTGCGATTTCTCGAAACGCGGCCAACGACAAACCGTTCTGTTTGACCGTGGCGTTCTTTGCCACCCCACGCCCGAAGGAAAGTCACCCCGAATTCAGTTTTTTGGCCCGCAGCCCGCAAAGCATGTCGTTGTACAACGACGTCGAGATCCCCGTGCCCCGCCAAACGCGACCCAAGAAATCGTTCGACCGGTTTGCCCCGATTTCGTCGGCAATGGAAAAGAACGAAGGACGCAACCGTTGGCCACTGGCGTTTTTCGATACGCCCGAGAAAATACAACGCATGAATGAAGAATTTATTATCGACTCGCGACCGAAGTCTGACGCGACGTGCGGACGCATTTTGAGGCAACTCGAAGCCCAAGGTGTGCTCGACAACACCCTCGTCAATCTTCACCACCGACAACGGTTTTACTACCACCAACGCCCGAACATGGACTTCGCCGACAAGTGGTATCCACCCAAGAGGCAAATTCGTGTTTCCCCCATTCGTTTTGCGTCCAACGAATGTCGGCGGACCTGCGCGGCAAAAACGAACGAGACTTCACCCTTAAGCATTGACCCTCGCCCCCGACGATTCCTTCTCACCAGCCGTCGGCGCCCCGACGTCCACCACGGATGCAAGGCCGCGACATGAGCCCGTTTGTACTTGAACGGCGTAAAACCGATGCGATGCCGATCGATGTGACTGGCGGTGAAGTTTTTCTATGAAGCACCCGACGATTCCCGCAACAAAAGAATTTCATTCGTATTCCGAAGCACTCGTGCGGAATGGATTGGAAAAGTATTTTACTGGCCCGAATTCGACCACGAGCAACTCTTTTGAACATGGTCAACGATCCCGCGTGAGGAAAACGATCTCGTCGCCGATCCGAACCACACCGCGAGAAACTCGTCGAGATGCGAACCCGTTCAAACGAACTGAAATCGCAGGCGAAATAATCGACCCCTGGTGGTTCTCGACCTCGACAGCGCTGGATTCCCCACGCTCGTTTGGAACAGCGGTTTAGGACATCATCACACGAAATCAAGTTGGAATCACGTCGCAGCGCCTCCGAGACGCTGGGGATGTGCTTACGGCCTGTTTTAAGACGATTTCACGAACCGTGTTTCTCATTGAGAGATCTTTGACCGGTCAATTTCACCTTCATCTCTCGCCCTTGCTTCGTTTCTCCATGACACGTTCCCGCTGTCTCGTCCTCCTATTCGGCTGTGCCGTTTCGATCGCCTCGCTCTCTCCCGCTCAGGCGAGAGAATGGTCCACCCCAACGGGCAACTACCGGATCGCAGCCGAGGCGATCGCCTTTGATAGAAAACCGGGTTTTTTGAAAAAAACCCACCAGGCAACTTGTGCGCCGAACTCGCCGAACTCGCAATCCGACCAGGCTACGTTAAAACACGCGAGGGCCAAAGACGCCTAACGACCCAATCGTCGATCAAAATGCAGACTGGCCGCCACACCGATGGTCTGAAAGTCCCCCGCCGGACGTGTCCTCGCTTACGGGACCGCAAAGACCTCGACGTCCAACGGCAACTCGGCAAAAATGATGGTCAACGGCAAACGTTTCTCCGCCCTCGATTCGTTCAACAAAACGTCGTTTTGAAATCATCTCGAAACTCGAAAACGAGGAGTTCATGACCGAAGCGGACCTCGAACGATGGGGCAAAAAAACTCGGCGGCGATTCCAAAATCTACCCGCTCGAAGGCGTCTTGATGAAACCTGGAAGCGGTGACGAAAATCGTGTCCCGTCTTCTTGTTCGCGCCGAAGAAGAACTGTCCGCTGCTCGAACCGGGTTGGAACATTGGGCTCGAAAACGAAGCTAATTCCGAGCTCAGCAGCGCGAGAGTCTTATGGTGCAATCCCAAGCGATGCAGTACCAAACGCGACGTCAACAGCCGAAACCAAATCGAAACACTCCAAACTCGATTGCTCGCCACGGCAAACCGGCGTCGTCTCGATTTGGGAATCATGCTCGAACCGATGCAAGGCAATTACTATGTCGAACGAAGTGTGATGGTGCCGGCGGCCAACAGCGCCAATCGCCGAACAAATCGCCTCCACGACTACCCCGGATTCCGCGTCGTCGTACCGACGAGCCAGCCGCTAGGTAACCTCAGCTTACTGGCAATCGCGTTAACTTCGTCGCAATCGAGATCCCAAACCCATCGCGGTGAGATCAATGCGACGAGTTCGGCCTGGACCATGCAAGGTTCAAATTTTTTTGTATCGAATGACTTGTGCGCTTCGATCGTCTTCGGGGCTGACTGCGGCAACAACAACTTGGCCGATACGAGAACACTCATCCCGTGCCCTAACAAATCGGAGTTCGAGCAGACATGAACCGGTCGACGTTCTCGTCAGAGGATCAATCAATGGTTTCATCGTGCGGTTTGGACGTATTCCGAAAGCCATCCTATGAGGGGATGTCCTACCAAATTATCCGGGTGGATGCCCTGACGGCCACCACGGGGTCATGCTCACGAACTCAGTTAGCCAAGGATGGCGTGACCGAGCCATCGATGCTGTTTTCAAAAACTCAACGCAGCCGTGATGTTCCAACGCAGTGGTTCAAACGCGTTTTCGATTTCAGATTTCAATGAAAAACGCCAACCCATACGCGGCGGAGCGTGTTCTCGGTGGACTCCGCCAGCCAAATTTTCGCCGCCGAGCGATCTCCGGGCCAGCGCAACGCGAACGCTTCGGACACGAGCCAACCGTCAATAACCGCTGCTCGCGGATCGCAATCGAAATTCTCTTGCCAATTTTGATACCGCCGTGCGGGCGTGCTGCGACGTTCATTATCGCTAAGTGGAATATTGAAACAACTTGTCGCCGCCGGGCATGAAACGGCCTTCGTGACACTCTTTTCCTCGATATTACTGTGGAACGTGTCCGTACATTATCCCGCAGGCGGATGGTCGACTCGCGACGAAAACGGGCGAGTTCGGCGTGAGTGTTGAAGGAAATAACAATCGAATCGGTTCAATGCTTCCACACCGAGTCGCACGCCCACGGATTCGGCATGTTCCGCCGTCGCCCGCAATGCTTCCGACGCCCCACTTCCACTCGTCTTGTGGTCGTCCGTTGGCCCTGAACAAACCGATCGCCGAAGTGATAACGGAACCGACGAGCGTTTTGGACTCCCGCGGCGGCGGCGCGAATCGAGCGTTTTTCTGTTCGAGTTTTCCACCGCCGCCGGGCACGTTATCGCAGGGATCGCACGGAGATCGGTTTGTCGTCCTCGTTGCGATCGTCACGGGCGGTCCCGCTTGCAACCCGAGATCGTCCGAGCTGTTTGCCAGTGCGGCGGTAATCGAGATCGAGGTTGAAACATCGGAACTCAACACCGTCCGAAACCGGCTTGCTGAGGCTTGTTTCGCACACCGGCAACATGCCATCGCGTGACTTCGCCGGACCACAACAACAGATTCATGCCATATTTTCATCAAACTTTTGTCGACCTTCATACCAGGAGAGAAACGGAACGTTTTTCGAACTTCGACCGCAGTTTACCCAACGGCGGGTAGGGCGGTCGATCGCCCGGCGGGCTGAGAAACGCGCGTGATTGGCAACACCTCACTGCGGGCCTCCGGCACCAACGCCGTACCTCTCTCGGGCAGTTTTCCTCCAATCCCACAAAAACACGCGACATGACTTGGTTCAGCCGCAAATCAATCAGCGAGCCGTCGTCGATGTAATCCTCGATGAATCCGGGCTTCGCGAACCGCCTCAGTGTTCCCGGAATGGCCGATCGGTCGCGTTTTGCCGGTTGATCTGGTTGATTGCCATCGGCGATCTCGTCAACGCTTACCGAATCAAAAACAAATCGTAGTGCGATTCGACAGCTCCGCGGCGTGCAGGAACCGTAGTTGGCATCCACAGCATCTCGATCAAATATGACCGACGAAACGAGGGCCGGAATCCGGAGTCGCCCGGTAACCGTGTCCCGCAACGCTCAAGCGAATTTCGCAGATTCATCGCACGAACGTTTCGCCACCGTGAAACCAGCGGTCGTCCCGCATGGTGCGAGGATCCCCGCCGCGACGCCCACGACATGAAACGCAATCGTCCGAGGTTGCCAACGTTTTTCCGCCGCACGCCCGCGTCCCAATCTTGCGATCGACACCGGAAGGAAATCGGGCAACGCCGGTGCAATACCGCGCGGACCTGGTTCGACCGACAAACGGTGCAAGTCTTCAGCAGAAAGAAGGGGTATCGCGTGGCAGAGAAATTCATCGGGGCCCAATGACAAGCAATCCGCCATCCGACCCACCGAGGGGAATCCCGATTGTCCTGGATCGCTTCGTTTGAACCGACGGCGAGTCGAGCGTGTCTCTTGCGAATCTCAATTTTCGACGAATCGTGTATTCGGCCAAGGTCACCGATCTCCTCGCCAAGCAATCCGCGCCGAGTTTGGCTGATCCCGCTCGAAAATTCGAATCCGGCTCAAGCGTCAGCGCGCCTGTTTCGATCTGCCACGATCGAAGCTGCATCGGCCGGACGGGACTTCCGCAAAATCCGCTTTGGAATGCCTCGTCAACGTCGTCCGCAAAGATGCAGGCTGCAATCGTGCCCTGTGATCTCAATGCTGTACCATTTCCCACCGAGGTTCCACGTTCTAACGACCGGACCTGGCCCGGTGGTGGAGACCGACGCGTCGATTTTGCTCAACGTCGATCCCCGTTCGGCGTGCTCAACGCGATTGAAACGCTATGGATTTCAAACTCGATCGGGGCGAGCGTTTTGCGTGATCGGGTGTGAAAATTTTCACCGGATCGTGGCTGCTGTTTTTTCCGTGGAAACCGACGTGCGGGAAGTTCGATTTCCGTCCGACCCAGCGACCGTGACCAGTTCCTTCTTTTCCAGCGTCGTTTTGTTTTGAGTTCCCATCCGTCGCGGCGAAGTTTCACGCCCCGCCACATTTTTTTCGTTTCGCCCGCAGTTTGGTCGTCGCGTCCATTTGTGGTCCGCGGCCAACCATGCAACATCAATTGGTCCGACAACCATTGCACCGATTGCCGTGTCTGCTCGGGCGTCATCGAAACGGCCCGCAGCTAAACCAACTTCGCCGGCCTGCTAGATGGCCTGAGCAGCACATCAACCGTCGAGCGTTATCCCGGCGGCAATCGCCATCGCAACGAACAAAATCAAAACAGAACGAAACAATGCGGTTCATCGGATAGTTCTGCCAACGACGGACCCGCCTCCACGCAAACCGAATTCGCGAATAGCCGAATTGCTCGATTCCCGGGTGCCGGACCGCCCGCCGAAAGCGGCTGCTCGGCCTGGACGTCATGCGCATCAAGCCAACCGCCATATCGCCCTCCTAACGATTCGATCAGGTGGCGACAAGGCTTCGAGGTAGCGGCGGATGTCGTTGGGGTCGACGTTCCTTTACGAATCCGGCGGAATTTGTGACGGTAGGATCGAGAGTTTTAAACGATCGATCACGTCGGCCAGATCGTCGGGCAGTTCGGCAACCCGGCGAAGGCTGCAAATCAGTGAGGCGGTGTCCCGCTTCCGAAGCCGTGCCGATCCCGCCGCCGCCGTCCGGCTTGGTTGGCGTCCGTTTCATTGTGGTTTGCCCTCGGCATGGCGGCGAGTTCGGTTTCCTCGCCGAAATCGGGTGCCGTCGTAAGCTGCCCCCGGCGATGCGACGCCATCGGTATCGCCGTCGTATCTCGTGTCGAAGCTGCCGCCTGCGCGGGGCCGTGCCGAGAACTCATGTCGGCGTCGGGGCGTCCTCGTCAGATCGACTTCGATGATTTGGCTGCGCCCGGGCGGTCCGATTCCAACGCTCCGTTGGCTTTCCAAACGGCTCTCACGCATCCCGAGAATCGACCATTTTTCCCTCCACCGCACCTTGCAACCACAACGCCGAAGTCATCCCCACATCGAGCGCCGCGAGAAAATGACTCCAAGTTTACAAACGTCGGATACGTCTTCGGCGTCGTTTCCGAACCGGTCAGGAACACGGCGGGAGCCCGACGACGTGCGGCGACGTCACGCCGCCGAACTCGCGCGCCCCAGGCCTCGTCGGAGTATTCGGTGATCGGGCACCGGCTTCCCAACGCCTCTCGCCATTGGCTGATGATCCGGAACTTTTTTCCCAGTTCGTCGTGCTGAATCAGGGAGTTCCACTGGCCGAGAACGGTTTTGTTGGCAATTCCCGAACAGTTCTCTCGTCGCTGCCGCAGGTTTGAATCCCGGCGGCGGGCGAGGTGTCCATCTCCATCTCCTTCTTTCGCAATCAGGCTCGGCGTCGTGTTCGGCGGGCGATCGCGTCGTAATTCGACATCAGCCATGGTTTCGTGATCAGCAGACCTCTCGCCGGAGTTCCCAGTTTGTCGGCGACAGCGACGTCGTCCATCTGACCACAGTCCGCGTAGTCTTCCGGAAACGGCGATCTGAGAGGCGTCCGAAAACGAGGGGCGGGTGGCGGAATCGCTCGTGCCGGTTTCGGAGGAGGATCCGGGGGAGATTTTCGAAGAGGATTCCGCGAGAAATTTTCTGGGGCGGAGGCGTCAGGTCCGTCGTGGTTCATCGGCTTCTGCACGTTGCGGGACAGTCGGTCGAGATGATAAAATGCGTGGCTCCAAATCGGCCCGGCCCCCCATACGTCTACCCCCGACTCAGTACCTTTGGAGAAGATTCCGAGTCCGAATTCGGTGAAATCTCAACGCTATCGGTATCCAATCGCACCAAACCACCCAGGCAAACGGTGGCGGTTGTGGGAAAAATTCCGAGTTTGCCCCGAACACCCTGAGGACGCAGCGACCATTCACGCAGCGAAGAACGCGAGGATCCCGTAGTACTGCGGCCGCATACGCTTTGATCGGATTTTTGCCCCAACCAATCACAATCCGGGGATGGAATTGCGGGCCATCTTTGCACAGTGGCCCAAAAGCATCCCACCGCCGGCAACCACGAACAGAAATAATAACGGTGACACGCTGCCGGGCGTCATGCCGGCGGCAATATCGATAAAACGCTGTCAACAGAATCGCAACCGAACCGGCCCACACCCGCCCGCCCCACGCGAGCGTGGAAGACTGCCCAGCGACGAAACTCAACACGAATCGACAACGGGAATCCATCGCCCCCCTCACCGACCACACCACCGACCGGCCAACCCGTCCGTCGATCCCGGATAAAAAAAACGCTGGGCCACGAAAAACCGGGAAAAAACGCCGCACGTCACCCGAGCAACCCCGCGACGAGCAGACTGGCGAGAATTTCGACACAGCCATACGTCGGATAAGAACACCGCATTGACGATCGCTGCGGTGACCCCGTTTTCAACGAACCGACGCGGCCGCCAGCTCCCGCAGGTCCGGCAATAATAACCCATCAGCACGCAAAACACTGGCATATCTCAAAACCGCATCGGCCGCCCCGCACGGGCGAGTTCCGGAGATGATGTCCGATGCAGCAACACCGAAAGTCGCAGATGATCGAAACGACCATCATCCACGATCGCCCCCCCCGGAGCGTGTCGATGCCCGTATTTCACGCGAACCGAGCCGGTGGATTGAGGCAACGTCGATTTCGCTTTGGATTTGTTTCCAGAAATC
>Ga0163217_1076306_pt1 | contig 13432 bp, 15 predicted proteins | sample SynspAceP_FD_185933 | JGI IMG/M metagenome (GOLD analysis project Ga0163217, IMG submission 185933) | Saline lake microbial communities from Ace Lake in Antarctica - Synechococcus sp. Ace-P (PacBio error correction) | ecosystem: Environmental > Aquatic > Non-marine Saline and Alkaline > Saline ...
CGGCCCTTGAAAAAAAGAAGAAAAAAGATTGGGTGTGTAAACAACTTTTCGAATTTATTTGGTTTTTGGAAAATTGGTGAAAAAAAGTTCCCAATATCCGGCTTGGGGGTAATTCCTAGTTCCGATCCCCAAGGATCCTTGTTCCCCCCCGCAACTGCAATACCGGCCGTAAAAAAATCGTTGGACCGATTGCCTGTTTAAATCCGACCCTGAGTAGCCACCCGTGACGAGCGTGCGCCAGCAAAATGCAAAATGCCAAACTTCTGATGTGCTTGGCACTTGGTGCCCGCGCGCGCGGCTGAATTGGTTATACAGCAACAAAAAACCCTGCCTGTCCCGCGTTTTTTTTGTGTCGTGCACAAAAAGGCGTCAGCAAAGCTCACGCTGTTTGAAAGCTTTTTTATTCCTGCCGGTAGCATATAGCTGCCTCCCCCACATAAGAAGCGAAAAGGAATGGGTATAACGTATACCCTTGTCTGCGCGATAACTTTCTAACGCCGTGCTCGGTCATAACGCAGCCAACCCCTTTCCCACGCAGCGCGTTTGGGACGTAGGTGCGATAAATAATCCTAGGGTTTTCTTGCCCGATCTCATATTACGCCAGGTTAGGCCCTGGACCCATCAATCCGCAACGTAGAACTGTTAAATCCTGCGTAATCGTGCTGAATAGTGCGTTCAGAACTCATTGCCCAACCTCCCCGCCAACCTCAATTCCATGCGAATGCCTTTCTCGTGAAAAAAGCACCGCCTAATTAACGTTGACCGTGGTATCGGGAATAATTCCCAAAACCACGGAAAATATTCAGCTCAACTACTCCAGCCCTATCCCATATCCGAATTTTACCCTATTCCAAGTGCCAATCAGCAGTGGCAATCAGGCTCAGACAGCAATAACGGGATTGGCCACCGTGACCAATGAACAAATCCCCTTAAGGCTTTCTTTATGGTCAAACCCCATGGATCATGGAAAAGTGGCTAATTACCGGCGCCGACAGTCGCGGCAGAGGTCCAGGCCGCCGGACCAATCGCCGCGATACGGTGAAGAATAATCGGCTCGACTCCCATTTCCAGATAACCTGGGTGCCAATGTCTGCATGAAAATCTGCAGGCCGCCTGAAGACGAACCGCGATCGCGACACTACGCTGGCAGAGGCGAATATCCGACAGCATGGCGGCCAGATCGGCATGAGACATCCACTGGGCAAACTGGGCCGAAAGCCGGCAGTCTGAGTAATCCACGCCGGCCAAGCCGATAACCGGCACGGTATTGAATCAGGCGGCAATGATTCGAATCTCCGCGCCCTACCGAATACTTCCACCACCTTGCGGGGCGCATGCTCGGAACAGCACCACACAGGTCAGCGACCCTAGAATCAACGCCATGCGTCGCCAGATAATCCGGCTGGGTCTGACTGAAGTCAAGCATTCCGGCAAACGTCTGTCACTTCTGCGTACCCTAGTCCGCCGAGGCCGATAATCAACCGTGGCACATGATTCACCCCAACACCAAGACGCTGGGCACTCAGCGGAGTTCCAGGAGAGGTACAGTCCGTTTCGGTCTGCCCGGCCAGTTGCTCCATGCGAACGTCCTGGGCATTTTCAACGAAACCTCCGCCGTTGGCCTTGGCTAGCCGCCAACCGGCGCTCCAAACATTACCACATACCCAGCCCCGGCCATGATCCCTTGCAGCGAACAGGCCGGAATCCCAGCCGCCCGCAAATAGATCGTGCCGAGAACGGCGAAATCACGTTATGATGGAGGGTGTTTTGCCCGGCAAAGCCGCATGTGTGAGGTCCCGCGCCTACCGAGGTAGCGGCCGCCCCAAGGCGTTTTGGCAGTTGGCTTCACCGCATTCAGCGTGAAATGCCCAGCGGTACATGGTGAATCACCACATACGAAACACCACAACACCGGCCATAGTGGTAGCAATGCGCAGTACGATCATTGCCGACCAGCAAGAGTAATGTTTGATCAAGGCCCTGCGGGTGAATAGCCAGCGCTATCTCTTGGCTGCCTGACTTTGTCGCCATTCGCCTTACCGTAAAATGGCGCCGCAGAGGACAGTAGAAAGAACCGGCCAAGCAAAGCTGAAAGCAACCCCAGTGACTCCTGAAGGAAGTATTCATGTAACGTGCGGGCGAATCAAGCAACCCAATTGTGAGCGCGATCCTACCAGTGAGCAATCAGCTGAAAGCAACCAAATATATTTGATGCTCGCATGTGCCAATGAATAATCATCAGGGCCAAGCCCGCCAACAATCCCGGTTTCCCAGAATGGTCTGTTTCCTTATGTTTTATTATGACACTCGCTCACAAACCGAGCGAATGCCAAAATACACAACCAACAACATGACGCGGCTCGATCATGCTGAATACCCGCCATACCAAGTGATTTATGAAATTCACACCGAATTTCACGTCAGAATGAGCTGCTAGACCTTTTGCGTCGGGCGAACCGACATCTGCAAACCATTACAAGGAATAATCCATGAAAAACCTTTGAAAGTGGCCACCCACTACTGTCCAATCTGGCGGTTGGTTGCACCCCAGCAAGTTTATCAGAAAAAACCACCGCCAGAATAACCGCTGCAGAGGAACGTGCGCAGCAACGGGCCCAGGCACGCGCTGACTAAGCCTCATAAGTCAAGGCGAGGAAGCGATGGTCGCCTGCCCAAAGGTCTCAGCAGAACGGCCCAGGAACGCCAATGCGTCGCGCCGAATGCCGCATTATCGAAGCATCCGCTCCCGCTAAAATCGGCTGCGACTGATCATACGATTGGTCCCAGGCAATTTTGAATTAGCGGCCGGCGGCCGCGTTAAGATCGAACTGGGGACGGTCTGTTGGCTCGACGACATCCGAATGGGCCCAGCCCCACCTGAGCGACTCAACTGCCGCGCGCATTCTTTCTGCGCACAGGCCTATCAAGGCACTTGCGGACACAGGCTCGCCAGTGTTGCCGCGCAGCAGCTCCCGGTACATGCCGGGGCGAGCGAAGGCTAGCAGATCACCGCAACAGCGTGCGCTCTACGCGGCATATCACCGCAGGTTTGTACCCACCATATTGCCACGGCCAAGGGTTCCGCGACAAAACAATCCTGCGCTCATTCCCTTCTCACTAACTACACCAGCGCTTGGCCAGCCAACGCAACAGTCACGTCCATACTGTCTCCGATCAAGGAATGCAGTGCATCAGGGCTGCAATCCCCCCGCCAGGACTCGATAATAGGGCCATACATTGTCAAGCATGAGGGCTGCGCCTCAGCCGTCGGGTGAAATGCATCTGATTGCCATCCAGACTCTGAATCTAAGCCTCACCGAGCAATCCCCTTCCAGCACAAAGGCATTGCAAGCCACATCATACAATATCTTCTTCACCTGACATCGCCAAACTACCTGTTCGAAGGCTTGCGTATAGCGCACCCGTAAGTTTGCGGGATGCGCATTCCCAGGCAACGACAAGCCTCTTCACCCGCAATCCTGCGACTGTTTTAACATCAGCCGAAAGATTCTGTTGCATATTGGGTCGGGGCATAACCACGTCAGTCCCCATCGTTGCCCACCCAAATTCTATCACCACCCAAGCGGCTGAGCTGCTCCAGCAGGCGCGGCAATCGGGCCAAGCCCCCCTGCGGTATCGTCGCCTTGCTGACGGACGCAATAATGACCTTTGGCAATCACCCCCTGGTCCCTCCAGGCGCTCTCCACAACGCAGTCCAGCCCCCTATGCGTTTCCAGACCTGAAGTCGCACTGATACATACCTGTACATCAATAATACCCTTCGCGCTGGCAGGTTACCATTGGTGCGCTACAATCAATCAGTTGCAGGCCAGCAAAAAGTCTTTCAACATTCTCAAAGGCAAGATTCCATGTCAGACAACTTCATCGTTGCCAGCCACCTTAGCAAAGTCGTCCGCAGCTCGAACCGCCTTGACCATTCTGATGATGTCAGCCTGCAGATACGCCGCACAGTAGCGTGGCCATTGTGGTGCGTCTGGGCTCGGCAAATCGACGTGCTGAGCCTGTGCTGCCTTGAATTCTGCCCAGTCAGTGGCGAGGTGCAATCTGGTCCGGCAAGGCGCTCAGCCCCAGTTGGGACGAACAGACGAGCGGGCCGCACTGCGGGCCGAACAACGTGGGCTTTGTTTTTCAATCCTCCCAGCTCTTCGACAGTCGACTGCGCTGGAAAGAATGTGACTGCGCCGGCTGAGCTACATGGCCGCAGTGATTCAAGAGAGCGCGCACACAACCTGCTGGAACGGGTCGGCCCTTTGGCGCTAAGAACCACCCACACCCAACGCCAACTGTCCGGCGGCGAGCAAGCAAGCGCTGCGACGCATCCGGCGCCTTTTGCCAGTGGAAACCCGACCATCCTGTTCGGCCGACGAACCACACCGCCACCTGGGATGCGGTGACCGTCAGCCGCATTTACCCGAATTGCCTTGTTTGAGCCTGAATCGCGAGCAAGCAACGAACACTGGTATTGACACATGACCAACGGCTTCGCCGAAGCGCTGGAAGAGCGTCCCTGCAGCTGGAGAGCCGGCCGCTTGCTGTAACAACCAATGCGAACAGCACCCTGCCTCTGCCGCCAGACCTGCTGACCGTGAATGGCCGGCTGGCGAGTTGCGCGTTCTGTGATGGCCCTGGTGATCGCCGACGTAAATGCATGCCACAGTTTTCTTTACTGACCGGTTTCAACGCGCAATGGGTCAGCCGGGGTGCGGCCGAGTTCCTGGGTGCTATGACAATTGTCATCTCCTCGCGCTCGGTATTACCGTGAGCAATTTTCTTCAGGAGCCATCGACGCGGATGAAAATCAGTCGAGATGTCGAATTCAACCAGCGTCATGTCAGCGAGCAGGACATGCAGCTGTCGAGCGTCAAGGCGTTTTACCGAATGGCTATCCCGTTCGCGGTGAAGTACGCAAACTTACTCCTGAATTGTTCGGTGAGAACAGGTAGCCACCGGCGTACCGCCGCCAGGCGAGGTATGGATAGAGCCGCGCCTGGCGTCCTATCTGGAGCTCGACAGCCGCGCCAGCCTGGCACGTCGGCCGTCAGCAGTCCTGACCATTCAAGCTGCAAGCGGACTTCCACGAGCCGACCTGCGCAGGCGGACTTTTTACAGCCTGACGCCGCGGGGTTTTTGATGAAACCATGCTGATCTGCATAAGCTACCCAGGTGTGCATCCCGGTAGCCGCGTAACGCTATCGCCTGTTGCTTCAGCGTGTGACAGCCAACGCTGCAGGCCTACGCGCAAGTGGCTGGCAGCCGCGAGAGCGGAGTATATCAAGCGCCTGACCACGGTCGCGGATGAACAATCGCCAAGTCGGCGGCGCTCTGACGCGCCGGGCAATTTCTTGGGCTGGCCAGTATTTGCGCAATTGGTTCTGCGCCGGCGTTGCTGTGGCCTGCTCCAGTCGTTGTTTTGCCACCGCATTTGATACCAACGCCCTGTTGCGCTGCCTGGGCAAGCCGGCGCAAAAGTGATGTTGGGATATTCCACATCTCAGTGGCCTGTCCTTGGCCTGGGTAAGCATCCCAATCGGACTTGGCGCTGTCTGGGCCATGCAGTGGGGCTGGTTTACCTGTTGCTGATCTGCTCCACCCAATCGCCCGGGTTGGTTCAAGCCCGCTAAGCTGGTCGGCGCTGCGCAGGCCCGATCGCACTCGCTGGCTTTGCCTGGCCGCCCTTGCTCAGGCCGGCTCAGTTATGCGCCCCTGCGATGCTGCGCCGTGATCTGGCGCCACCTGCGAGTAGTGGCTGGCTGATCTACGGGCTGCCCTGCCCAGCTTGGACGCTACTGATGTGGCAGTTTACCGGCCGACCTGCGAATCCACCTCGTGGCGGGTAGTATTGCGTGCCCGCGGCGCTGGTACTGGGCCTGGCCGCCCCTGTTACTGCTACGCACCGTTCGGTGGTCCGTTGCGCAATGCCGGCCGCTTCGCATGGCGCTTGGCAGCGGCAGTTGCTCAATCAACCTGTGCGGCAGCCGGGCCAGATTCGCTCGCTTTCCGGCCTGATCCCTGATGTCCATTGTCGTGGTTCTGAATCAATGCGCCACCGAATACTGATTCTGGCGCAGCCAACTTCCAGAGATACGCCAAATCATTTCGCGCTGAATATTCCTGCCCCAACAAGCGGGAGGCCTTTACCGCCGCGCTGGATCGCATTGGCGCCGTCAGTGGCCCGCTGTATCCGTCAACGCACTGGGCGCTCTGAATATATATTCAACAATCAGCCGTGCCGCGACATCGTGACCAAGGAACAGCCCAGGGCGAGCGTGCCGTGAGCCGCGACTGAGCCTTTGAGCTTCAATCTGCCGAGATGGCTGCGGAATAATGTGCCACGGGCGCCATGGTGGCCAGCGATTATAACCTCTGATGCGCGTTCGGTCCTCGGTGGAATCCGAGCTGGGAGAGGCTGGGTCTGAACTGGATGATCCCTGCTGACCTTTGTATCGGGTGGCATATGTTGTTCCGAAGCGCGGCGTCAAGCAGTTCCGCGAAGTGAACTGGACAACTTCACCCCCAATTTTCTATAGGTGCTTCTCCCCCGGCAACGCTGGACGACATGCCACCACCATCCTGACACTTCAGCCTTCCCACCGAGCACGCTGCGCGCTTAAACGTGAGCTGACCAGAGAAGTTTCCGGCGATGACGTGGCTGGATGGTCGAGGCGATTCTCGCGCAGATACCGCGACCATTCTGGCCCAAGGTGACCTTGGCTCATCGAATATGTGATGGCCTCGTTCCTGCTAGCGGCTTTACCAGTGCTTTGCCTGCGCTGCAGTCGACCCCTGGACCAATCGCGCTGTATGAAGCGCGCTGCTGCGCACGCTCGGTGCCCGCCAAGCAGCTGTTACGCCAAGGCCAATCGCAGGGAATTTGCATTGCTGCGCCTTGCGGGTCATGTCCATCGTCGCGGCCGAGCCGATTACCTCTTCTACTGTATCGCTTGCCCTCAACCTGGATTGCAAACCCCAATATCTGCTTTTGGCTGATTATCCTCGCTGACACGTTCGTTCTAAAAAAAATTTGGGGGGGGGGTTGCCCCCCCGCCGGCGCATTGGGTACCCCCGCCGCGGTTGTGCGTGAAAGCCCCATGCGCCTGATCAACAGGTAACAGTTATGAATTGAGCGCTACAGGCCCTGCGCGCAGTGCCGGCACTCCCGCTGATGTACTGCAGAGGGTGCAACAGCGCTCCGACGAGCTACAACCAAGCTCGTCAATGTCAGAGCGCCCAGCCAGCACTTAGTCATTCACCCAGGCATCAGCGAACGCGCCGCCCTGGTGACTCGGTCGGGAGAAACGCAGAATACATTTTATGGCAAGAAAATGCTCCGTGAAGATCGACAGCCGCGGTGCGCTTTTCTGCGCAACGTCGTGGAAAACCTCAAGGTCATCGTCGACAAGTCCGGGTATTGCCCTCGAGGTTGTTTCAGTGCCTGGTCAAGCCTGGAGGATGAAGACGGCTCAGACCTTTGATCTGCCGCCATCCGCGGGACCCGATGAGATAGACACCCAGCAGCCGACAGAATCAGTATCGATAGCCCCTAATGGCCCGGGCCTTGCTGGGCAATCGGCTTGTGACTGAATCAGCCTGCAGGCGCTCGCCCGGAAAGGGCCTTACTGGATCACCGGCTATCAACTATAAATGGTCTCCTGTGACATATTAGTAGCCAGAATCACAATTTTCTAATCGTTGTGTTTAGACTTATTGCGGTTTTAACAAGTCCAGAGGTTGTCCCGCGAGCACGGTGCAAGCAACTGCCCCTCTCTCCGCGCAACAGCATTACATCAAAAATAAAATAATCGGATGCACAATGGAACCTTCAAGTACCCCTTCAAGCAAAGCCAATGCCAGCCCTGACGCCCAGCTGTAAGCCCGCGTGAAAGACAAGCAGAACGATTGATCTTGGAACAGCGAGCTGCGCAAGCGGCGATTGGGCATGTCATTCGCTTCCTATTCCGCTCACCTTCCCGTGGGTGCTGTTCTCTGGTATCCACAGAAATGATCCGGCCAAGCGTTGCCAGGGCATTTTGCGCTCTATAGCCCTGTTTGATCAAACGTCGGGCTTCTTGTTGCTGATCTCATAGCAATCTCAATCTGCGCCTCAGGGAACCCCAGGCATGACCGCGCGGCAGATGATCATCTCCAGTGGCCGGCCGCTCTGGTGAGTGTTTCTTTCTCGAAGCCGGGCCAGGCGCGGCGATTTTTCCTGTTTGATTACATAGTGCCACGGTTGTACGGGATTCCTGCCTTTGAAACGTGCGCCAGTTATCTGGGTCAGCTCGGCTTTCTGCTTCCAGTACAGCGTGTTTGCTCTGGCAAACTCTGGGCGCTCAAACCTCAGGCCCAAATGAAATGCCGAGCTGGAAACTGATTCAGAGTTTTCGCCTTTATATCTGTGCTGGCGGAGGTGGCGCTGATCGGCTCGGATTTTTTATCAGCTGGTTTGCGCGGCAATTGCGGCTGCGCAATCACGAAACTTCAAAACCGCCATGCGCGCTATTCAGAACTTTGGTCATATATGACAGAATCTGACGGTTAATCTACACTCGTCGTCGCATTTTTCCAGTGCTCAGTGAGGAATTCCAACCGTTATCACGTGCGCCTGGCGGCCTTCAGCCTCGCTCCATCCTTGATGTGGAATTTTTTCAAACACCATCAATGTAACAGCCATGGCCACCAGGTCCGTACGGAATAGCTGCCGCAATACTGGCCAGTTGCGTGTCCGATGGCTTGCGGCGTTGATTGACAGCTTGTGCGTTATGGCGGGGAGAATTTCCTGTTGATTCTGCCGCAAACCACCCTGGCGGCGCACAGGAAAGGCTGAACGATCCGCGCCACGCATTCGAAGCGCTGCGCTTTGAAAAGCCTGCGGAAGGGGATAGGGTTGTAACCGTCTCTATCGGCCTTGGCCGAGTTTCAGGCTAACAAACAACAGAATGAACACCTCTTGTGCCCGGCAAGACAAGGCGCTATACCATGCGAAGGAAGCCGAGTAACAGAGTCATTGGTGCCGAAATAAAGCAGCTGAGCGTGTAAGACAATAGGCTAGACTGACGCTAATACTGCTGAACGTTTCGACCAGCCATATTCGCAGCGTTAACAACGAATCAAGCGTCGAGCCATTCTTAATCGAGGCAACCAATGAAATTCGACGGCAAATCCGCCCCACGCCAAACTGACCAATACTCCCGAGCGCAAACGGCCGCGAGACCCGGTTAACCGTAAAAGGCTCCTGAAGATGTACCCCTGGTAAATGCGGAACGCTGATGCCGGAAATTTTCCGGCAAGCGTGTCACGACTGACGTGCATCATCGTATCAACATATCATCGACAACAAACCCTCAGACGGCTCCAACTGGAGCTCTTTGTCCTGTAACTGCCACGTAATAACGAGCACCTCTCCGCTATCCGATCAATCATAACTTCGGCGCCAGCTCACTGCTCACACCGCAAACCGCTCAGTGCCACACATCAGGCTGGCGTCTGGCGGCGTTACTCGCAGCAAAAGCCAGCAACTGAGCACGCCATAGTCAGGTCTTACCTTGGTAGCTAATGACCTGCTATCGTATCATCGCGGCCCGTGCGCAAAGCAGGTCCCAACCCTTCAACTCCAGTGCACGATGCGCGTGGGTGATGGTGTCATGGCTTTAATATAAATGCTGGCTTGATAGCTCGAAATTCCACCGAATTCGGCGACCCCGGCCACTTGTTACATGCTTCGCGTAGATAGCCCGCCATATGCGGGTAGTCCTTCCATGCCCGGATATACATTCTTGAAGGGCCGTGGTATACTCGATCGAAAACGCACCGCGGTAGTAAATACATGCGCCAGTCGCCTCGTAATCTGATCGCCGCCATTAAGGCCGTTCGCCAACAAGCCTCACCTAGTTCCAGCGCCTCAAGACGCAATAAAGGCTTTCTCATACGCCTGCTGAATGTGCAAACCCGCTTCTTGTACAGTCGCCGTTTTGATCTGATCGTATGACGCGCTTGTTGATCTGACTATTTCCCTTAAGCCGCAGGTCCTGCCGGATAGAAGTCCTGGCTGTCACCGGTCAACTCATTGAAGCCACTAATGAACCAGCCGAATGATCTCCGCCGATTCGTTATGACATGGTCCTTCCCGCTGTCCCCCAACAGTAAACCGGCACCGTCACCTCCGGTATAGTCGGAACTTTGCGTGGGTTATAGAGCTGTGTGCAACTGTAAGCCATACAATGGTTCGGGCGATTAATAGTCTAGCCCTTGTCGATCAATGGTTGCTGGCTCGCCACGCTGGAACGTCCCCTATATGCTCTTCCCAACCCTTGAGCTTGCGCAAGAATAACAAGGTGCGGTGAGCCCAGGGGCAAAGCCAAAGACACGTACAGGTGATAGCGTCCGGATTCGGGGGCGAAAGCGCCCGTCCTTGTCCTATTCGTTTCAACGAAAGCCGGCCATCCTCGATAGCGAACGAACTCGCCGCCCGTGCTTTTGGGTCATACCACTCATCGTGCCAGTACCTTGACCAGCCGCCATAGTTCTTTACTCCTGTTTTGCCTGTCTATAGCCTGACAGCATGCGCCTGCCCTGCCAAGTCATTGAAAAACCTTGCGGCAATTTCTCTTCGAATGCGGCGTATACTTATTCGATCTATTTATCCCCAAGTTCACTCCAAGTAATGTCCGATACCGCTCCGGCGCAACCCATTCGCCGATTTAAGCCTGCCCTGCCCACCCCCCTCCGCTTTCCCCTTTTCGAGGCTTGAACCAGCCTCGGATATGAAACACCTCCGCGATTCAAGCGAGCAAATACCTACACTGCTGGCCGGTGACGACCTTTGGGCCTGCCCAATCGGGTTACCGGTAAAACGCCCGCATTTGCTCCTGCCTGTGCCGCTGGCATTGACGTCAAGCATCCGCGCCAACGCAGGCCAAACTGATCCTGAACGCAACGCGCGAACTGCATTGCAGGTTGCAAGAAGCCTTTCAACGCAATGCGCGAATAATCGCGCTTTCCGTGCCTGGCACTGGACGGCGGCTTTCCCGCCTTCCGCGCCCCAGTTCAAAGCACTGGAACGCGGGTGCCCACCGTGGTCCTCCCGCGACCCTGCCGCCTGACCGAACTCATTATGCGCGTGGCAGCATCAAAAGTTTGGAAAAAACATTGCGTTTCATGGTACTTGATGAAGCTGACCGAAATGCTCAAGATGGTTTGCGGAACGACCTCGGGGGATGCTGTATTGCGAAAAAGTCCCGACCAATACACAGAAAAGCGCTGTTCTCCCGCGACCATGCCTACCGGCGTGCTCCGTGGCTCGAAGCATATGCGCGAGCCCAAAGGAAAAATTCCGCCTGCCACAGTGGCCCGTACAGCAGCCTGGGAACCATCACCCAGATCGTCTCTGGAAGTTGTCCAACCACCACAAACTGGAATGCCGAGACCCGCCCTGCTTGAAAGTTGAGCGGTTAAGCCATGGATTCGTCCTTCGTGCGCACCAAGACTGCAAGCATCGGAATTGCCGACGTCTGGAATCCCGCGGTTTTGCTGCAGCAGCTTTGAACGCGCCGATCTCAGCAGCATTGCGGAGCAGGTAGTCGATCGCCTCAAAGCGTGGCCTTGCTGGATTTTGTGCAACCGACGTTGCCTGCGCGTGCCTGGACGTGGAACGCATTTCCCACGTACTGAAAACTAGCGGACTGCCGCATGACAGCCTGAAACCTACGTCCAACCGTATCGGCCGTACCGGCCGTGCGGGCCGCCTCGGCACCGCTATCCGTTCGCTCGCGCGTGAAACGCCGCCCTGCTGCACCTTTGAAAAAAGCCACCGCCAAAAGATCTGACCCAGGCTCTGCCAGCGCGATTCAGTACGTCAGTGTCCGCCGACCAAACCTGCACGAAGATCAAACACTACCCGAAAGTACCGGGGCGTTTGCATGAGAAAGCTCGTCAGCGACCTATGCTCGAACTGACCAACCTGACACCGAAGAGCTGCAGCGACCTGCTGGCCATTCATGCCCATGCCCCAAAGACGCTGGTCGATCCGGTCAAGGACTGCCTTCCGCGCTGCCACCAACAGCGCCCGCGAAGGGTTTTGCGAAGTGACAGCGCCTGGTTCGCTAACAAGGTCAAGGGTGGTCCGCTCCAATGTCTGATGCCCAAGCCCGCTGTTGATCTCCTTTGCCGCTTTGGCACGCAGCAAGCGGCAGTCAGATTGTCACTAAATCAAGATGTCTTACTAGATGATTCGAGCACCACGGAGTCGGTAAGACTTGCCAGAACTTGAGTGAAGGCGCCAATTGCCAATGCTTTCCAGCGGGAAATCAATGTGTTGCTCTACAGATCATTTCGCGCCTCGGCCATTCCTGCCGGTGAAGTCGAGCGCCCCTCCCCGACCCAACCTACCGCGCAAGGAATTCCCCGCAGCCTCGCGCTGCCAAATCCAAGCGCCGCGCGTTAATTAATAGCCAACCGTGCAATGGATATGTGGATTGATCATCGGCGCGTCAACCTGACCTAGATACGCCTTCGATCATCATGATTCGAACATGCGGCGTACTGACAGGGCCTGGCAAAGCCGAGTGATTCAGCCAGATGTACTTAAGACTGGCGCCAACATCGCTGCGGCGGGAGCCAGCAAGTTCAGATATATGTAACCGACATATCCCAGCAGCTTTCTGTACGGCCGGCGTGCACCCGCATCCAGGCACGTGAACGGACAGATGTGGCTTTAGGTCTGAGACATTCGTGCGCTTGGCAGGCGTCTGACGCGTCAAAGCCATTGGTGAGTGTGGCCTGGACTTCAATCGCGCTTCTTTCCCCCCGCCCCGTCAAACAGATCAATGCCTTGAGCAGCATTGAACTGGCTATCGACCTGCAAAAGCTCCGTCTTTCTGCATGAACCGCGACGCAATCACTTCTGCCGAAATGCTCAAAGGACTATCGCGACCACCTGTCCTGCAGCGTTTGTCTACACCTTGCTATTGACCGCACCCGAGAAGCACTACATGCTTTATCTCGACCTGATCTGCATATCGGTATACCGAGCCTGACTGTGATGAAACGCCCGTGCCCTATCTGCAGGACCTGGTCGGGCAGCATCTCCCGCCACAGTCGCCTGAATGCTGAAACCGACGCACCTGGTTATTGCCCAGAACCTGCGCCCAAGCCAAAGAAGCCCGCAACGAACCGGCCATTTCTCCCTGTGAAGTGGCGAAACCGAGGATCGCGCCTGCCGGCCAGCAGCCGCTGGGCCAACAATTAGCAGAGCAGACGACTGGATTGCGCGCGTCTTTTTTTCTACAGCTCCCACAAGTAACACTGCGGCATCTGAAAACCTACCTGCAACGCGTCCTTTACCCTGCTAATTTACGCCCGCTAAATCAACGCAAAGCCACAGACTAAAAGACCTGCGGCACTTGGACTTGGCACC
>Ga0163217_1017512_pt1 | contig 13431 bp, 11 predicted proteins | sample SynspAceP_FD_185933 | JGI IMG/M metagenome (GOLD analysis project Ga0163217, IMG submission 185933) | Saline lake microbial communities from Ace Lake in Antarctica - Synechococcus sp. Ace-P (PacBio error correction) | ecosystem: Environmental > Aquatic > Non-marine Saline and Alkaline > Saline ...
AGACAAATAGAATACAAAACTTTTAATCTTTGGCCAGTGTGCATCGTCTAAAAGAAATTTTCCGGGGAGGGTGCCTATCTAGAAATTGTTGAGCGTACAAAAGTCAGGCGTTATCTGGAGGAAAGATGAACATTATCCGCCTGCAAGACAGCAAAAACCGAATAGTGTTAATAATCAAAGAAGGTTAACACTAGACCTATTACTGGCAAGCAAGATACAGACCATTTCGATTCAAAAGAAATTAATTGCGATCTCACGTTTGATTGAATAGCGCTATTTTTTGGTGACATTTGTGGCCTTGATGGATTTGTAACATTGCTCATCGGACTGGCAGCCCAAAACCATGTTTGGTACATTAATTGTTTTTTACGAATAATTACTGTTTCACTTTTTTTTTTGGCAGAGTCACAGGATGCTATCGCTCATGGGCGTCGGAACGTATGTTCGTGATTGAAGTAACCCGCTGTGTTATTTTTCCCTGGGGAACCAGTATCCGCAATACTGGTGGCCAATTGACCGGATTGTCATTGAACCAGCACCAAATATACCTACCCCTTTCTTTATTATCTGGTTTATTGTTACCAACGCATATTACTTGGAATGCCCCCCCATCGAACTGAACTTTCCTGGCAATGCATTTTTTGTGCGGATGATTTTAGGCATAATTTGTTCGTCTCAAAAGGGATTGAATAGGCCGTCGTGTCGCATTGTTGGCGCAACGAATTTGGGCTACTCGACTGGAAAAGTCCCTATTTGAATGTATGGGATTGGACCGGATATCGTTTTTCTGCTTCTACGATGAATCCGAAAAGGCCCGCGCCTGATCGCCGTCCTTGAAGATGAAGAGACATTGTCATTGGAAGTCGAAGACTTGGTGGCCGATTTGAGCCGTACGCGAAAGATCGATATCGTTTCATTATTTATTTGGCAGCCGAAGCCACGTATTCGGTTATTAATGAAAAAACTGGCTGATAACCACAGCTTCTGTTTACCTGGTGCGGATTTATTTTACTTTTAATTTAAACTCAACTCAGATGGGCTAATTATCAGGGCATTAACAGGCAATCAGTATTTATGAAACGCAATTTGCCGGGATTGATAGCATGATAAAACGGCTGGAAGAACATTGTATTGAGTTTTTTTTAAAATTCTTTGTCTGATTGCGATTCCATGCTGTTTTAATGAGCTCTTGGAATAAAAACAACATCAAAAGGCCCCGGTTTTTTTTTCAAGCAACACGTATGGAATGGACGGATAAAAGAATTAAGTTATGGAAGTTCGAACGATGACTGTTACGAGGATGGTGACAAAGTTACCCAAGCAGAAGAAATGATTAATCGGTATAACGCATTTTGGTGGTTTTTTTTTAAGAAGAACTTTCATTGGATGAGTTTGCCCAGTTTTTTAATTTCTTGGCGGCTTCGATGTCTATTCGGTTGGACGCGGGACCTCATGCTGTTGACACAATGAAAGAGTATCGTTCAAATTCATGGTTATATGCTTCGTCACAAAGTGAAGCCGGCAAATAACAGGTTTAGCGCAGATAAAGGGTTTTCGTGAGAAACAGATACCCTCGACAAAATGGAAGGGCGCGTTAAATACGATCGGCTTTATATTCAGACATGGTCATTATTACTAGACATCAAAATACGTTTTTGCTTACGATAATTTCGTGGTTTAGGGGGGAGAGATGTTTTATTGATGATTTTGGGTAACACGTAATTAATTTTTAATGTCACAAGCTGTTTTTTAAGCTGGCAATTCAAAACTACAATTGCTATGATAAGCCATCGAGCAATTATTGTATATTTTTTATGGGCTTTGTAATTTCACTCATGCACAAGGAAACACTTGACGAAGTTTGTCCGATATAGGGTAAATGATGCTCAGCTTGATTTTTTATGGATAATTTATCAGCTTAATTCGTTAAAAAATTTGCTGGAAAAATAATTGGCAGAGTTGTTAATCTCGAGATTGTTTTGAGCTGCACTCACATTTTTTTTAAAATCATTGTTACATAGTAAGCAAGTTTTGTAATGTTAGTGGAAAAGCTGTTATAATTTTAGCCATTACTCCTGAGAGAATTTTTCTGGGAGATACACTGAACGCAAGATAGAATATCTTGTTTATAGCCAAACTGTTCGTGAGGCGGGGGTCGGAAGCCCGGATCTTTGCGACATTGAAAGATGGCCGGGTTGCTTGCCTTAATTTTTCTTAAAGGGTAATTATTATGAAAAAAGCGATGCCTTTTTGTTGTTAGTTTCTTGTTTGCAGTTAGTGCCTAAATGCCTGCGACGCTTGACATTAACACTAGCAGGTACAGGTGGTTTTCTGGGTGGAGCTTCTCAGACAATCAATTCTAATAATCAAGTGATGTTAGTGGCGTCTGGGTCTTGGCTTAGGTGTTTACATGGTATTCAATTTTGTTTTTGGAATCTGGATAAAGACACCAAAAGCAGTAAGTCAGTTTTTGAAGCGATTGGTGCAAGCTTGTTCTAAGCATTCATACAATAATGTTGTTTTGGTGATATACTCACCAATTTTCTCATGGTGAATCACCATTTAACCTGGGTTTAATTCAGTCTTCACACAACTGTTATGCTGACTGGCTGGTAAACTCAGTACTTCCTTTCTTGCTGAGTTAGAATCAAAAGAATGTTTTGCTGGTTAACTCTGTTGACGTTTTCTGCAGTGCCTATTCCAGCGATTAGGTGGTTTGTTTTGCTCCTGCTCTTCTGGGTTTCTTCGGCTTAAAGTCGTAAAGCACAGAACGTTTGCAGTTGTTAAATAGTTTTCGCAAGAGTTAACAATATTGTTTAGTTTAAGGAAAAGGGGGCTTCGGCCCCTTTTTTTTTACGCCTGAATAATGTAATATCGTTTCTAGCTATTTTCTAATAACATGTAGTAATGTTATGAAAAATTTATTCAGTGTATCTAGTTCTATAGCCATTGATGGGCGGCACGGCACAATGCTGTTTCGATTCGCGGATACACATTAAATGCAGGAGACAGCATTCGAGTATTTCCTTGTTTTGGAACGACAGAATGCATAAAAAAAGAAGTCGTTCATCCTGCCTGACGGAACAATTTCATTTCATTAGAGGTCCAGCTTATGGCAAAAGACAAGACCGTTTTTTTCAAGTTGAAAATGAAAATTCGTGAAAAATTAATCCAATTACATATCCGATCCGGTTGTAACGTAAAGTAGATGTTGTTTGGTGGTAATCACATCATATTCTGGGCAAAGTGACTACGCCAGGTTCTTTTGCCATGAGCACCACTTGACGCCATGCCGGCTCTTAAGTCTGGCTGGGGGTTTACTACAATTTGCAAAGAGATGACAATCATCGTCTTAACGACGTGAAGAACGAAACAACGCACCATCCTGTGTAATTATGCTCGTATCAAGGAGGTAGAATCACTTAGTCAAAATCATGCTGGAAAGCGTGATATTTAATCATTTGTTCCTTGGAATAAAAACTCATTGGAGTGAGTCACATGCAATACAGAAAATTAGTTTACGGCATCATGCCGTCCATTGATTTAATATACACTCAGTAGTGGTGCTGAATATCTTTATAGATGCTGCATTTATCTCCAACATTGAGATATGACGATAATGTGAGAAGCTACGTGAGGACAAAGAAGGGAGTTTTAGTACCGGGAAATACCCCCACAAGGTTATTTCGTGTGTGAAGAACAAAGAAGATATCAATTTTTAGGGCTTGAATGCCGGGTAATCGGAATTGAATAAGTTTCCACGCAGCCTGGAAGAGATTAGACGTCAGGACCTTTTTCTGTTGTTTTAAGCAGTGCTACGTCGTGAACGCAGTGAGTATGGATTGGATGCAGGAATATTGTGCGTACCTTATAGCAGCAGAAATACAGGTAATTTTGCGCTCGGATGACGACGGTAACGTACACGCTCATTGGCCACGTTATCAGTAACCAATTACTGCTAACGAGAACTTGTTCTTTACACCATAATCTAAGTTAGGACAGAAAGTTATGATGAAGTGTGATTTCTTGATATAATGAAACCTACGTCATAAACCGGCGGGTTGGAGAAGAAATTTTAACAGAACGATTCCTCTGGTGCCTGGCTCTGAACTAATATTGACTATGAAGCTGAGGTTAAATAGATCGAAACATCTGATATGACTCTTATAATTTGAATGTCACCAGTACATATCGTTATCTGAGCTTTGGTCACTTGCAGGACAGGTTTGGTTATCGGACTCTGGATAGTGAAAACAGTCATATCAACGGTCTTACCGTAGAGGATACCAGTTCAGGATGTTTGTTTTCCTTCTCAGCATTTTATGAAGGCGATTTGAATAATATTTCAATTGAATAAGCAAAGCCCTTAACCATCTGGCGAAGGCGTCGTGAACGAACAGGAAAGCATTTCCAGTTGATTGGCAAGACGTAATTGCCAGTCGATTGGACCTTTGGGCTTAATGCTTCTTCTTCAGCAAACCCACATCAGCAGTGACTTTGATAACACCCGATCCGTGAATTTATATACCTTTTCACCTAGTTTAGATGGCGACTGGAATCGAAAATATTGCTTCTTAATTTTAGGTTTATCATTCCGTAAGCCAGGAAGGTGATCCGTTTCAGAAAGCAGAAAGTAATTATGGTGTTGTGTTTTTACACTTAATTTAATGATTTGGGGTGGTCTGCTTTATTCCGCTAGTAAAATCTGTTTTATAACAATAGAGAGTTAGATGGAAGAAGAACAAACTAGGGTATCCGGTGATTCCTGGATATCCTGTGGCTTCGAACGTACTGGGTAATGCAATCCGGAATAATTCTAATGACAAGTGTCGACAATCGTTGTTATGACAATGCGGCAATTTATAAATCACAGGGTTTAAAATTCTTAATTGAAATCCAAGATATAAACCGGAATGTCTCGTCATGGGGGGAGAAATTAACCAGCTAACGCCTGATCACGCATTGAGTTGATCAGACAACGATTATGACCACAAATCGAATTATTCCGTTAGTTGAAAGCTATGATCGTAAACGTTTCAGCACGCAATAATGAATGCGACACATCTGAATTGGTTGATCGATTTACAAGTGTTGGGCGTGAAATTGTGCAGGCAAATGTTTACTGATCCGCAAGTGGTTCGACGCCAAGCAAGAGTATTTGCAGTTTAGAGTCCTGGTTATTGAGAATCAGCTGAAAAAAGGCCCGGCCAAGCTTGTCACCGACGATTATTGTGACAGAATTTTTTAAGTTGAAAATATCCGTGTCGAACTGCAGCGCAAAGAAACTACAGCTTTCTGAAACTGGAAGGTTGACCTCGATGCAAAAAAGTTTCAAAAAATCGAAACCGAAATTGCAGAGTTCAGAGACAAACATAGTGATAGTTTGCCGGATTTACTTGACTACAATTTGGCTATGGTTCAATCAAATTCAGGAAGAAATAGCTCGCTTGAAAAATCAATCATGGTGATGACGAACCAGGTCAGTAACCATGGGGATTCAATTTATCTATGGTTCCCAAGAGATGCCGGTCGTATGAATCCTGGCAGCACCAAACCAGCCATTACTCAGAAACAGAGCTTGCAAGAACTTTAGATTTCAGATATCGTAGTATGCAGAGCAGATACTCCGCCAATCACCCTGATTCCAGTCGAACTAAACGTCAAAATTGAAGTGCTTGAAAGCTTGATCTGGGTGTGATTTCTCACCGGATCGAGCTTTCAGAGTCATTGTGGATAGCTAAATCAACTTACAAAATTTTAAAACAAGATATGCATCTGACATCCCGTATTGAAAAGCTGGCTGATGCAGAAGTGTACCAGGATTAGAAAAAGTATTTGTCAGAACTACCTCGTATGAGACATCCAGTGATGCATCTTGGTCAGCAAACAGGCGAATGGCTTTTTCAAACGCCGGTTTAACATTGAAGTCGCAGCAAAAATTGATGCGACTAGACGGGAGGTTGTCTCGTATGCGAAGAAACGTCAGCAAGAGTTAAGAGGGAGGCTGGCCGAATATGAACAACGTTATAAAAATAACTCAGGTGGGTCAACGTGCTTACCTTGACCTAACTCGAGATCACGAAATAACTTAATCATATCGTCAGCTAAGGGCAAAACAATTAAGATGCCGAATTAGCGGCAGACGCTTGAAATCTGAAAGCAAAGGTGAAAGCTTTGTATTAATGACCACTCGCGCTTTCAGCAAACCTGAAAAACCCGACCGTCCAAAACTGATGGCAATGGCTTTTGGGTTGGGTTTCTCTGGGGTGTGGTGCCCGGCATGCTATTCTCATTTGAACTCCTATTTGGCGGCGTTCGTGCTTAGTCAAATTAGTCAGCTGTTGGAAAACACCAATTGTGGTGATTTCCGGTGATACCACAGAGCCACGTAACGGAGAAAAAGAGTAACGAATTCGGATATCTAATTGTGTTCTGACTCTTATTGGTTAATTGCTGGCATATCGCAGCGGGTTCACTCTTCATTATGAATTTGGAAGTGCTATGGTTTAAAGTCATGCAATAACTTAATGTACTTTAAATAACAAACTCATTTTTTTGGTAAAGAAAATTAATATGGCAGAATCAAAAAGCGCAAGATACAGGCCAAACAGAAGCACGCTGAAACTAATTGCGGCTAAGCAGGCGTGATTGCCAGTGCAAAGAGACTACTAGTCACTAAAGTTTGAAAATTAAATCAGCTGATCCGTTAACAGCGCCTATCGATCGATCCAGTATTCTCAAACTAAAGTGGTTAATGTTTATCGAATGAGCAATTAGACCGCAAAAGTTAATCGCTGGCTTTTAATAATAATTCGCATCCTGCGGTATTCAGAATTTTACGTACGCAGGTCTGAAAAAAAATGCGTGGCAATAACTGCAATCACTAGCCAATTACTTCACAACTGAAGGTGAGGGTAAGTAAAGTTGGTTTTGCATCCAATCTGGCGATTGCTATCGCATGGAATTAAAACCAAACCGTAATTATTTGGTTGATATTGGATCTGCGAAATCCAAGTCATTGCAAATATTTTGGTCTGGATGTCAAAATAGGATTGAAAGATTATTTTCTGGCGATATCCGCTTGTCCGAAGTATTGATTAATCCTGGTATAAACGCCTGGTCATCTTACCTGGTTTGGGTTCGGGCTGAAGATTCGGCTGAACTATTATCAAGCCCGAAAATTGGCAAGTCCTGGTTTCCGTATTAAAGCTCAATCGATTCCCAGGTCATTATTTTTGATGTACCACCGGGTTGCTTAAACGATGACAGTTATTTTGCAAGCTAATTACTACGACTAGCACTATTCCTGGTCTGGAAGACGGTAAAAACCCCGATAAACCAAATATTTTAAGAGTATTTACAAATGCTTGAAGGCAGTAATTTAATGAACAGTTATCAATAAATGTTCACCGAGCCCTGAACATCAAATTATTAATTTATGTATACAGAGCTTTTGGACTAAACACACAAACCCTTTGAAGCCTGGTTCCCGACCCTCACTTCTCTATATGAAAGCCAATCATAAAAAAGCGTTTGAAACCATGCTTGAATATGGTCTAATGAGTCATGCGGGTTTTACTGTTGTAAACAGGTGAAATTGTGCAGGTAAAACAACACTTATTCGAGCAATTATTATACAAAATTGAAGGTGAAATTGGGATATATTGGCTTGATTAATATACACTCCAATGAATCATTTGGTGAGTTAATGCAAACTTGGGGTACTTGATTCCTGAGAATCGAAATTTCAACCGCTACTGATTAATGCAGGAACGTTATCTGACTACATCGAGTTTTGTTGTAGAGGCAGCATGCGCAAGGTAAAAGAGTGTATTGATCGTAGATGAGCACAGAATTTACAGTGCAGGCAGTTGGAAGAGTTAAGGTTAATTATCAAACCGTAAACATAGATTCGGATATTTTTCTTTCAACCTCGTATTAACCGGGCAGCCCGAACTGATTGGATTAAACTTAATCAGCCTGAACTGGTTTCAATTTGCACAACGGTAATGGCGTTTGAGTTTTCCATTTAAAAGCCTTAATTTTCCTGAAACGCCAAAAAATTATATTGAAATACCGACTTCGGTGGCTGGTGCTCCTTAAAAAACAGATATTCTCTAATGAAAGCCTGTGCTGTTATTTACTGTTAATGCGAAGCATTCCACCCAGACGTAATAAATAATCTGTGTGACTTTGCACTTGTTATGCTTTTGCTGACAACAAATTTGGAAATTGAAGTGGCTTTGATTCAAGAGATGAATGCGAGATAAAAAAAGCTTTCTCGGATTATTAAGACTGAATTTTTCAAATAACCCGGATGTTTAAGCGAGTCAAAAGCTGGTTGCTGGAGACACACAATTATACAATTAAGTTAAATCTTTAAAAATCACAACTCAAGTTGTGAATTAAGCTCACTTGAATTAATCCTAAAACTGAATCTACTTTTCATCCAGTTATGAAGATGACGTCAGTCCTCATTATCTGAATCTTTTAAAAATCCTTCTGCCCCCCAGGGGATTTTTAGCCGGCGGCAACGTTTGGCTTTTTTTAATCTTTGATTTCTATACCAAATAATTAGAATCACTACTCATTGGCTATAAAAAAGTCTCTCGCAATTATTAGCGAAGTAATTGCGGTTCTGCTTCACACAATGATGAACGCCTATGTCAAATGAAATTAAATATGTGATTCAAATAACTTTTGTAAAACACTTATGTGCATATCATCATTCACGCAATCATCTATTTCACTAATTGGGGGAGATGACATGAGAAAGTCATTTAGTTTTACTGGGCACATTTCTTTTTAGCACACTCAGTGCAACTGCACAAGCCACAAAACTTCTACTCTGTGATATGGAAATGACAGCAACCGATGGACGCACGAAGGAAACCCTTTTAAAAGCTAATGAAAAGGCAATGAACACTTTTAATAAAATGAAATGCTGTCGACAGTGGTTCTTTTTTGTCGGGGTGGGGTGTTTCCCAGCAATCAAAAGGGTGCTCATCTTTACAAATAACAATGTACTGCTCGGAATTCTTGCACTAATCGCGATTACGGTAGCGAAACTTGGCTAAACCACTCATCGTAAGCAATTGAATACAGCCATTAGGTTCAGGAAGGTGCAAGTGCAGATGCCTGATGTGGTTTGTTGTAAAAACCTAAACCCTCATGGGTGATTCAAAAAGCAAAAGCCAACGTTCGTATGTATAAGATGTCGATGTGTACATAGAAAATCTTCATATTGAAGGCTATCGGATTGGTATTGTCGCTCTGCAGGTGCAGGGGAGCTGAATCCAGGTACAATGTATAATGACCGACTTCTTGTTAAAAACAGGCACTAACATATAGGCAATTTTTTACCAAGGTTTTTACGGGTCATGTTCAGGACTGTTTGATCGAAAATAACGTTTTTGGAAAATAACGGTTATTCACAGCGTAATTTGACAACAACATATACCTTTTGGAGCACACAAGCAGCAAACCGGTAATGCAAAATAAAGAATAATCTACTGTACAAATCTACTCGGTTTTGAAAAGGTGGTATGTTCGTTGTTTTCCATTTAGTCTGTTCATGGTAAGTTTTAAATGGTTGTAGTTATTGAAGGAAACACCATAAAAGAAGATTTTAGGAAAACAATCCGGTCACTGTTTGGGTTAGGTATAGGTCCGGTTTCAGATGAAAGATGACTTATTTCACAAACACAGTTATCAGAAATAAATAATTGATTAATTGTCGGTAATTGTCGGTAATTGGATGTGGCATCTTGTGATGGTGCAGATCATTGAAGTAATCGAAATATCGATGAGGGTAGCGAATTAAGAGCTGTAATTAAAATCCCCGTCTAAGTTGAGATAGTGTTCAAATGAAAAAACATTACCATAAGAATAAATTAAGTTATTTTATCATTCACTGGAAAGCCGGTTGCGTGTTTCAATTGGTGGTGATAATAAATTTTAACGTCCTAAATAAACGAATATTAATTGCCAATTGATACAGAAACTGATTGATTTTGATAAATACGATGCAATAGTAACAGCTGATACTTCTAAAACTCATGCGCATTACACAATGGTGTTTCAATAATCGACATTGTAGGAAGAGGAAAACTGATGTTGCTGAAAACACACCTGAAGCCCTGTAGAAGAACCAGTGGTAACTGAACAGAAGCTTCCTGAACTGAGTTGTTGAAAATACTCCTGAAGTATCAGTAGAAGAGCCTGTTTTTGTAACTGCCACCAGAGCCTGAAAACTGAGGTAGTTGGAAAATACACTGAAGTTCCTGTGGAAGAAGAGCCCGTTTTAACTGAAACTGAAACTGAAGTAGTGGGAAAAATACACCTGAAGTGCGTAGAAGAGCCAGAGGTAACTGCAACCGGTAAACCTGAAACCGAAGTGTAGATAATACACCTGAAGTTCCAGTTTCGGTTCACAGAACCTGAAAACTGAGGTAGTTGGATTCAGGTTGATAACACGGAAACAAGTACCAGCTTCCACGCGGTCATCTGGGGCAACCAGCGACCCAGTAGGAAGTGGTAATTTTCAACAATGGATAGCCTCATTGAGTCTATGCAGAACGACTACAGCTAATGGAAACACTCAGAAATGTAGATTTTTTGCCTAAAGAGGGTAAATGTTTGATTAGATAAGTCTACGACCCTAATTACAAGCCCGGTTTTAACCGGGCTTATTTTTTGGTCCCAGACTGGATAATTATTTCAGGCGATAAGTTAAAATCAATGTTAAAGGTTAGAGTTAGTACTCATGTTTGTTTGAAAAAATATTAAGTATCATAAAGCTTTATGCATTTTAATCAGTAGTACCTATTACTATTAGTTTAATACTAACTCAAGATTAGTCATAAAGTTTATTCCGAATGATGAAGTCAGGCTGGATCCATCGGCAGCAAAGCTTTTACTCTGATGATTTAATTTATTATTACTACTAATAGTAAAGGAATAACCCAACTGTGAATAGAGTGTTTTATTTGGTGACTCAAGATACAAAATGTGGCGTGGAGTTTCCAAAGCTTGATGGTTATGAAGTTTTATTACCGTGGCATTGGGGGCAGAACGACAGGGCAGGCCAAGCTGAGATTCAATGTATTTAGCCATCAATGCTGATGCGTTGTTTCCAATAAGGTATCAATGATCTTAAAACAATGGCCTTTACACCTGATGAGCGCCGATAAAATTATTACAAACTGTTCAGGATAATCTCCCAGAATAATAATTGAAACATTGTTAAGCGCATGATATTGATGTAATATTTGATGAAAGTTATTCAGCCTTTCCCCTCAGGGGCACTGGCTTTTTTTTATGGTCAGTGATATTGATAGCGCTGTTGTAACATAATCAACAATTGATAAAACAAATTGAAAATGAAGCAGGTAATCCATTTTAGATGCAAACAACGAGCTTAACGAACGGTTTCAAGAAACCGACAAAGAATATTCACTTGACACCTTACACTTAATTAAAACGGGTTATGACATACTTGAATGATCTGTTAAATAGAACTTTTAATTAATATTTTGGATTTGAATAAGTCTTTGTTATTTAACATCAATTTGATTTTGCATTTTTCTAATATTGTTTAACGGCCTATTGGGTTTTAAAAAGACACTTATTTGCACAAAATGCACTGATTGTAATTGCTAGCTACTTTTTCTATGGTTACTGGACGTTCGCTTCTGTTTCTAATTGGTCCTTATCGCTGTAGTCGATTTACTGCATGGCTGCAAATGAATTTGATGATGGTGAAGATATCCAAAAAGATAGATTAAAAGTTTCAATCATCTCTGCTTATTTTCAGCCCTGATATTCCTTTGGTCATTCAATTATGATGCGATCAATTTTTGATTTAAAATATTCTCAGGCTCATATTGACTGGTCAAAATTTGTTAGCATAGTTCGTTTGGGTTGGCAGGATTTTTGCGGGGCATACTTTAAGTCGTAGTGTTGTGGCAAATATTCTTTTATATACCCCTCGCATTTGGCCTGGTTTTAATTCACATAATAAAAAGAAAGTATTTTTATATTTTTTTTTTTTTTTTTTTTTTTTTTTTTTTTTTTTTTTTTTTTTTTTTTTTTTTTTATAAGTATTTGCTACAAATTTTAGCATACTGGGTTTTCTTTAAATATTTTTAAACTTCTTCGCTGATAGCTTTGTTGTCATGTCTGAATCCCTTTTTTGGGTATATCACCAAGGGGCGTTACTTTAGACATTTCTTTACCGTTGGTATTTCCTTTTATAACCTTTCAATATCGATGAGTTGCTCATTGATGTTTATCGAAGGTTCAGATAAGGATCAAAAAAACTTACAGAGTTTGCAGCGTATGTTTCTTTCTTTCCCAACTTTGTTTGCAGGACCGGATAGGAGGGCAAGCTTCTTATATATACCACAGTTTCAGCAAGCTCGCCCAACACCTGAGTGGTCTGATATTCGTGCAATGTAATCTGGCTGCTTTTTTGGGGGTTATTCAAGAAGCTGGTTATTTCAGATAACCTGGCAAAGAATTGTTAATCCCAACATTTTGAATACTATGCATCGGGAGGCTCCGCAAGCGTTATAGCGGCCAACAGATAGTTTAAAGCCTGATAATCGTTTTAATGCTTGTTGCTTTGCAAATATATTGGTGACTTTTCCGGTTATTAACCGATATAGCCCAGAGGAACAGCAAAAATTATTCGGCTTTAATTTGAATGATTAATTTCCGTGAATTACCTTATTTTTGCACTGATCCATCTAGTTTCTGGCGTCGGTGGCATATCAGTCTTTCCCCTGGCTAAGAGATTAATCTCCTATAATTCATTGGTGGAAATCGTGGTGGACTCATTCTTACTTACAGAAATTTAATGCTGACGTATGATCTTGGTGGCTTATGGCATGGCGCGGCCTGGACGTTTGTTAATATGGGGTTGTCTATCAGGTGCCTTTGGCTCGCAATAATATCGGGCATTAGGAATTGATGCGAAATGGGAAGGAAAATTATCCCACAATGGAAAAAAATACATGATGATATTTTCTTTTCAATTAACTTGTTATTTTGGCTGGCTTAATCTTCCGAAGACAGTCCCGGCAACGATTATGACTATATGGAATCGAATTTATTTTTACCCTTTTTACACTTCCAACAATCCCTGGGAACTACTAAAAACACACTGGCTTTTTTACTCATGGTTTCTATAATCTTCAGGTTTTTCATATAAGACCAATAACTTAAATCCATGAAGAAATGGCATTGGTTCCATAAGACTTAATATAATGGGTTTACATCATTAATGGCATTGCTTGGTCTTAGCCGCTTCGGGTGGACAGGATTTATCTATTTTGCCTTCTAATATTGAAAAAATCTGTTTCAAATTATTTTTAATACTATTTGGATATTTTGTAGCAGCTGAAGCTTTTATGCGTATATTCGAGCCAC
>Ga0163217_1026460_pt1 | contig 13431 bp, 16 predicted proteins | sample SynspAceP_FD_185933 | JGI IMG/M metagenome (GOLD analysis project Ga0163217, IMG submission 185933) | Saline lake microbial communities from Ace Lake in Antarctica - Synechococcus sp. Ace-P (PacBio error correction) | ecosystem: Environmental > Aquatic > Non-marine Saline and Alkaline > Saline ...
GCTGATAATATCGGGGGCGATGCCAATTCGGCCCCTGGCGCTTTGACGATATCGACCTCTATTGGACTTCGGCCGGCAACCGGTTTGAAAGATCTTGAACATTGCAAAGCAAGTTGGCTGGGAAAAAGAACGGTATAAGACACAAATCAGGAATTGGTTTAATTTCCACCCGTATCCCGGAATGCGCCACTGATCGAGTACACGCGACTTCTACTATCAAAAGATTGGCCGACAGAGCGGCGTGATTCAATGCGAATGATCCAAGAGCCGCGTCAGCCGTTTTCTTCTTGCAGCCGTCATCTGTCGGACCCGATACCCGGAGGCGCCGATTTCCTCTCAGGGGAAAATCAAGATGGACGCCAAACGACAAAGGCGTCGACATATTCTCAGATACTTCAAAAGCGTTTGGGGGCATTCAACGCCGTAAGCTTTGTCGCTTCACTGTGCGTTGCGGCATCCAGGAATCATTGAAATTCCTTCGAATGCCGAAAGTCGACCGTCTTCCTTGACACCCTCCTGGGACACCGTCCTTCAGCGATCAATCCCCTTGTTTCTCTGTTTTGGCCCCGGCCACCTCTTTGCTTTTCGCCATCGACTTCTGCCCAAGTGCCGCATGGCAAAACAAAAAACTGCACCAAACCCCAATCCTGAGGCTCTTCTGAATTCGATGCTTCGGCGAAGCGGCCGCAGCGGCGCTGTACCGCGCTGCCGGTGCTCCGTCCGGCCTCGATTCGGCCGACTGGGCTGGCCGATTTTGGCCAAGAACCGAGCTGGACGCGGTCAAGCGCGCGGCGCAGGCGGAGAACCGCGAGATCACCGCTTCCGCCGCCGGCAAGCATTCGCTGAAGGCCGGCAAGCTGAGTGTGCGAAGAAAGCCCGCTGCGGCATTGCCGAAGGGCGTGGGCCAAAGGAAACAAAGCAAGGAGTCAGACGCGAAAGACGCGGCGGCGAGGCACCCGTCGATGGGCGCCAGCACTCTAACCGCGCACTCCGCGCGCGCCGCGGTCAACGTGCGGTCCCGGGCGTCGACATGTCGATGGGCGGAGGGCGAAGCATCTAGGCCGCCACCCAGCGCCAACACCGCCCTACCGTCGCAGGCCTGTCGTGATCTGGATCGAGAGCGCCACACCCCGCTTCAGAATGGCAAGAGCTGGGACGCCAGCATCCGTCCTCGCGGGCCTGAAAATCCGAGGGCGGCGTGCCGATCCGCATGATTACCGAGTATTCCCTTCCCGCCGGCGGACCATCCCAACTGCGATTGCTGAGTCTTGTCGCCGCGCAACGAGAATCGAGCGCAACCAGGTGCTGTTGGGCGGTCAACTCGGTTCGGGCATAGACCTTCAACCATGGCAATGGTGATCGCCGAGACCCAGCGTCCCGGCTCGCGAATCCTGGCGCCCAACAAGACCTGGCGCGCACGCTTCTATCCGAGTTCAAAAGAATTTCTTACCCCAAGACAATGCGGTGGAGTATTTCGTCTCCTATTTACGAATTACTACCAGCCGGAGGCCTAGTGGCGCGCACCGACACCTTCCATCGAAAGGAGTCGGAATCCATCAACGAGCAGATAGACCGATGCGCCACTCGGCCACCCGCCTCGCTGCTGGAGCGCGACGGATCCGTATCAATCGTGGCTTTCCCGTCTCGTGCATCTACGCGAAATCGGCTGTGAACCTACACGCGCCATGACCTTCCCAGATGGCGGTCGGCTGACCGTATTGACCAGCCGCAAAATTGCTCCGCCGATCTGGTGGCGCAGCAATACAAGCGGCCTGCGACATGTGATTTCCAGCGCGGCTTCGGGTTAGGGTGCGCGGCGATTACCATTGTAGCTTGTTCCCCGGCCCATTTGATAGTAATTGAGTTCTTGCTTTGTGTGATTGCGTGCCTGCGAGTCCTCGATGTTCGGCGACGAGATTGGGAGACCCATACGCCGAGTTTCGATCCCGCTTCCCGGGCATGGAAAATCCGGTCGATCTTGCAATCGGTCAAAGATCCTTACGCCAACTCGCATTAACTGTCACCCCGACGGCCCCGAACGCGAAGCCCTAGGCCGACAAAGCAGAATCTCGCGAGGAAGCCAGCCACCGCCTCGTCGAACGTCGAGGCCCTCGGGCCGGCTGATCGAGGCGCAGCGGCTGAGCAAGCCGTACCGTCTTGTGCATCTGGAAATTGCTTGAGGCCTCCGCGTCTGGCCAGGGCCCACTTGAGAAACTGCAATTCGCGCTTTATCTTCACCCGTCCGCGCGCCGGGAGTAACCTCCCCCGAACGCTGTTCGAATACATTCTACCGTACAACGGCGCGTTTGTTGTTTTCATTGACGAGGAGGTCATGTCTCGATTCCCCGCATATCGGCGGCATTACCGGGGTGACTTTCGCGGCAGGCCGACCGCTGCCGAAATATGGCTTCCGGCTTCCGTCCTTTGTCTCGGCAACGCGGGTCCGCTGTCGGTTGAGGAGAGTGATGCATGCGGCCCTCCACCGTCGCCGTCTCGGCCAAGCCCGGGCACTGGGAGATTGGAAGGCCCGCCGGCGGCGTTTTTGCCGAACAGGTGATCCGCCCCAACCGGCGCTGATCGAAACCTACCGGTCGCAGGTGTCGTCCGGCCTCGCGCCGCCGAGGTCGATGATGTCTTGGGCGAAATCCGCGTCTCACCGCGCAGGCCGGCTACCGCACCTGGTGCACGGTGGCTCGACCATAGCGCATGCCGAGGACTGAACCTGAATAGTCTGCACGAGCAGGGCGGTTTCGGCGTCCCGAATTACATGCATGTCCGACATCGACACGCTGGAGCGCATCGAGATCATGCCGCGACCTTCCGCCCGGCGCTTCGACGTGCGGTCGGCAGTCAACCTGCTGGCCTGCAGGGGCTCGACTCCCGGAATGCGCGCTGGTGCGTCTCGATGCCGACAAGGAAGGTTTGTGCGCTCGCGAGAGTCGCGATCCCAGACCAGCGACCGCGCGTAACGTCGACGGCAAGGTGATCCTCTATGCCGACAAGATCAACGGCTCGATGGAGCGGGCGATGGAGGGAGACCTCGCGCCGCCCGCGCCATTAAGCAGGCCAGTATCAACGAGCCACGGCAATCAGCACCGGAAGTCGGTCAAGGCGCACATCTCGCGACATTCCTCGAATCGTCTACGAAGCGCGAAACCATGTCCGCGCCTCGATTCTCCCGCGCCCCGCGGCAAGGCGGGCGAGCGACGAGGGCCTGCGCTGGATCGGTCCGCCCAAATCTCAAAGGCGCAAAATCTGGAAGCCTTGGAATAATGCAGATGCGCGATCTCCGCCGCCGACCTCGATTTCGAAACCGCCGTCCCGCCTGCGCGACGAGGTCAAGCGGCTGAAAGGCCGTCGCAGCTCGACCTGATGGACGACCCCGGCGCGCAATTTCCGGATCGAGAACAACCAAGGCCGCCGCAAGGCCACCGGCACCGGCAAGTCCGCTAACGCGGCCCCCTCACAAAGCCCCATCCCGACATTCTGGCTGTCAAAACCCTGAAATCGTCCATTTCGCAAGAACGATCTCGACGGAAATGACCGTCGGCCGCACCGAAAAACCGGTGCCGGGCCCACCCCCGAAAAAACCCGACGATCCAATTCCTCAAACGCGGCAAGGTGGGGCGGGCAGTTACGAGGACCCGCCTGAGCCGTCACCAACAAGCGGCGAATCCTGGCAGACGGGCGTGCCGGAACGGTAGGAAATGGCGACATCAGAGAAATCAGCATATGGGTAAAAGCAACTACGGATTTGTATCCGAAAGCTGCTGATAGCGCATGTGTAAAGACATGAAATGGTTTGCAGCCGAGGTATCGCCGCGGCGTTAACGATCGAAATGCTGTTAGGCAATGGTGCCTTGCCCAACTAAAAGCGGGAGCCGATAGAACCGGCTTTCAGACATTTTGGTCATGATTAAATTAGGCGGCCACGCTGCCCGCGGCACCCAATCTCCCCGCAGAGTGGAGATTTGGGCAACGCGCGACGATATGAGTGCTCCCTGCTCTCTCATCCCTTGTGGGAAGAAAGGCGATTTTCAGCGCCTTTGGCCTGTCAGCCAAGTCTAAAACGCAGTGAGGAGGGCTAATCGCTGCAATCCGCTGAACTCCGCCACCCCCTCACCAACAAAAATCTACGGTTTGGCGCTGATGGTCCAAGCCCGTGATTTTGTGCCTCTCCCACCAGGGAGAAGTGGAGCCCCCACATTTTTCCCCGCACCTCCTCAACAATCCGTGCTAGATCCGGGCCTACGAGCACCCTTGGTGCTGCCACAGGATTTCTTGTTCGAATGTCCGACATCGCTCTCGCATCTGTTCATCGCATTCTCGCCGTCGGCGAGCCGCATTCTCGGCACCTGTATTATCAGGACCACAAGACCAGCGGCGTCGAGAATCAAAAGAATCGGTGAAAGGGCGGCATTTCGATCGAAGAAAAGTAGGGGCAAGAGGCTGGCTCTTCTGCGCGTTCCTTCCGCCCGGCAACGCGGGACAAAATCACGCGGCTTCAGGCCGAGCCATGTCTTCGGAGCCCGGTCCCGGCTGCAAGCGCCGCGCATGCATTTTTTGAATGCGCGGCGCTGTTCATTGCTTGACTGCATGTCCTGAGCTCAGCGGTCAGATGGCTTCATCTGACCGCGTCTATGCATCAGAAATCTATATTGAGCGCACGAGCAGTTCGGCCGAGAATCCCGGTAGGCTTTTTCTTCGCCAGCGTGGTGGCCCAGCCGCCCTTCTCGACAAATGCCGGCGCTGCTTGTAGGAGTTTGCAGACTTGAGTTTTCGGCCATGAGCGCTGGCTGCCATCGGATCGCCTTGCATCCTCCGAGGCAATCAAGGTGTCAGCGCCCGTGGCTACCCAGCGGGTCGTAATCCCTTGTCCGACTATCTTCAATGGCGGCATCTGGTTGTCCATCCAGCCACCCAGCTGATCCGACAATGGCAGAGCAATCGCCGCCCCCGGCGCCCGCGCCCTACGAGCGCAGTTTCTCATTCGGGATGTTCATGATGGCAGTCCAGTTCAGAAGTTCACCAGCCCACAGATCGCGGGCCGATGGGGCCTTTCTAGCACACTCCCCAATCGCCGCATGGTTTCCCGTGGGGGGCTTCGGACGCGGTGGCCAAAGGCCAAAATCGTGAAACCGAATTTTCCAGCGACGAAGGCCTTGAGCGCGGATGCCGCGCGAAGGGGCCTGTTCAGCGCCTTGGCTTTCAGCCAAGTGCTGAATTCCCAAGAGAGGGGGTATTGCTCTGCACCCCCTGGAGCCAGCCCCGGCCCCCTCAACCCAACAAAATCTACGGTTTGGTCCTGCCAGTCAAGGCCCGATTATTTTGTATCCTCTCCCACGAGAAGAATAGAGAAGATGTCTAATGCCTTCAAAACCAAGCTCAATAGAAACATTTAGGACAATTTCCAAACATAAAAATCCTGAAATACTTCTAATTTGCATTCTCGAATTTCTTGATCCATTTTTCACGTCTAATTCTCGTATGAGGCTTGTTTGCGCAATAAATTTAGATACGACTGAATCATCATCAACTGGTGTCTGTAACCAATTTCTAGTCAAGATAAAGTCAGCATTGAGGAAACTCAAGGTCTTTTGCTAATCTATTTCCAACAGATAGAAAGTATTTTGTCAATATTTTCCTTTTTGCTTCAGGGATTGCTTCAGATAAAGACTTCAATTAAAGTTGAGGGCTTCGGCTTTGTGCTGAATATTTTCAGTACCCCATTTCTGGTTGGGTTGAAATGTTACTGCAACAAGACCGATGAATCCATCACCATCAACATCTGAGGCGAGTCTCTTGAAAAGGGCCGTATGTATAATAAGCGGAACTCATAGCCGAAATCTGCACCGGAAAAATTTCAGAAAGCTAAGTGGACAACTTTCCTGCAAAGCCTTTTTCCCAGGGACCGAGATTTCACTCGACAGATCGTGCACGTAAAGGCAATCAGTGCAAACTTGGCAATCTGATTTTTCAATAAATTTAAGATCTCCCGAGTAAAAATCTTGATAGCTGTCTTCTATAATCCTGAGGGACATAGATGCTTCGCTGATTTACATTCCTAAACCGTAACTATTGTGATCTTGTGGCAAAGCGAACGCGCAACTGCATTGCCATATGTCCGTGTTTGAACCGAATCTTCTTCCTTGGATATTTGTACCAACGACTTTCGTCGCGTCTTTTAGGCACACTTTTCGGGCGCAGTCTTTCGCGACAGCCTCGTCGGTAATTTGTTTCCAACTCCTGAGCCGGAAGGGATTTCTCGTGTGGAGGTAACAACCAGCCGGGTAATGATCACGGATTTCATTAACCGCGTTCCGTGGCTCCCCTCCTCTTTCCTCAACCACTCAGTTTCGGCTTGGACTTTCCAGTCATCCCAATCGAATATTTTTCTGGTTCGTCCCCAATAGGTGTCGGAAGTGGCCGCCGTCAACCGCAGAGGATGGATTTAAGTGCTTCCTCGTAGTGATGGTCAAATATTGACTCTAGTTTTTGGAAGAGTAAACCTGATAAGACAATCAAATGAACTTTGGATCATAGGCCTTCAAGCCGCATGGATTCCCAATCCTCTTCAACTCCATACAAGGTGGTCCTCTCAACTTCAGAGTTCTGCATAAACCACAGTGTATCAACAACTCTGTCTAAAAATCGTATCGACCAATACGATACTCCACATGGTAACCTATCCTCTCTTAGAAAGATAATCCATTTATCAGCGTCATTTGACTGATATAAATTTTCCCTCCATAGTAACTGATGAGGTTTCCTTTGATGTAGGTGAGAAATATCAGTTATTTTGATCTATTGATATTCCAAATATTATTTGTTTGAACTGTGGTTTCTAATTAATCCCTCGATCAATAAGAGGGCTATGTGCGCGGAGTAATCTTCATCGGACGAATTTTTACCTTCGCTTTTTTTCGGGGAATTACCTCTCAGATGCGTGTGGGATAAAGGGTCATGGCCCACAATCATGCATTATACGCAGCTAAAGCGAATAAATCTGCTTGCCGGTCAATTCACTATCCATGAAGTTATAATCACTCCTCAGTACCCCCATATTTCGTTTTGATAATGCGGCGTCGAATAATCGCGATGCAAATATGGCAAACCCCCATGGAATGTTTTCGAACCCGAGTATGCAATGGCACCTGGATAGACGTAATCGTCCATGCAAGTTGGCGAATACGGTCGAGCCTCTAAATGCAAGGAGAATTATAATTATCAGCAATTCGCAGATCATTAAAAAATCCTATGAAGCCATGAACGGGAATCTCTGATGTATACTTTATTTTCATGCATGGTGTTTACCCGAACAGCTTTTCCCATCAGCTTGTAAGTTTGAATCAGTTAAGCGTGAGGGTGTAAGCGGTCGTTTAATCTGAAGCCTCCTCCTCGCCACCACTTTTTCACACCCTCCACCCCCATGTCATAGCTCGCCGCACTCACCGCTCCGGATGATCGCGAACGGTTCGGTCAGTGGGAGGGAATGGCCGCTCTTCAAAGGCGGTGTCCTCTAGCGTCGGGCGGCGGGTGAGGGGAGGCCCTGGTTCGCCACAGTGGTTCCGCTTGGCGATTTTTGGCCGCGGGTGACCCTGTTCACCCCGAAGGGATGACCTTTTCCAGCCCAGCCACTGTGATAGCGCGCACCAGGGCACGGAGCCTGCCCGCGTTAACGGCGGCGTGCGGGCCAAGCGTTGAACGGCCTGTGGCGGTCTTCGTCCGGAGATTTTTGCGGACAAGGCTCGTGCCGGAACCGGCGGCCAAAAGCATTCCCGCGATCTGTCCGGATCGCGGCCGGGGCAACCCGGGTGAGGGGCCCTGACGAAGGGGCAGGTGGATTGAAGCCACCCTCCGCGTCATGTGAGGCACGGCCTGTACGGATGCGAACGATCACTCCGGCAAAGTTCGGCCGTGCGCGGACAGCGGCTCAACCGGCCCGTCGCATGTCGCGTTCAATGGTTTCATTTGAGCGATTAAGCGTACATGCACCACGCGACCGATAACCAATTTCAGAGGCACTGCCCGCGTAGTGCGGCCTAGCCGGATTTCATTTCCTGATCACACCTCCGGCGGCTTTGCCGCGTGCGGCAGCGTTTGCGCGTTCTTGCCTTTCGGGTATGCAGGGGACCAGTTTTAACTTTTCGGCCTGGTAGCGGACAGTCTTGCCGCGATAAATTCCTCCCGCCCTGAAAGTAAACTGTCCCCGACCTCGACGCCCCCGACCTCCACGGCAAAGCCCCGCCATGTCGCGATATCGCCCGATCTTGTTCCAACCACCGACCTGAAAATCTGATGGCGTTGATTGCCTGCGCCGCCGGGGCTGGTGCTGGGGGCGCAATTCCTCGGGGCGTGGCCGCAAGTCCGGCCACCGCTGCGCGGTGCGGCACTGTATGGCAAGCAATCGGTTCCGGGCTGGTGTTTGCCCGGCTGGTGGGGTCTTTATCTCAACCATCATCAAATGAGGCTGCATGATATGAATCCGACGCATTGTTTTATTCCGCCACGGGCTGCTCGCCAGCACTCTGCGCTCATGCCGCCGGCGCTGGCCTGGGAGGCGGGCCGAGCAGGTCAAGACTATCCGTTTACGGCCAGTCGGGGCCGGATACTCTACCGAGTCGATTCGGCGAGAAACGGGCGGTGATTTCGGGTGAGCGCCGCCACCATCGCCCAACACACCTTCAAGCTGACGCTGGGGCGCGATTACCGGGAGCGTCGGCGAATGGCACAGCTGCGTCATGCCGCCGTAAACAACCCCAAACTGATATCATCCTAACAGACGGGGTCCCCCCGAAACCCGCGTGAAAGGCTGCCGCAATGGTGCGTGGCCTCGAGCTGGAAGCGGTTACTGGACGGCTGGCAAAGCACAATGAGCGCGGTGCACGGGCACACATACATCGAGATGGTGCAGTCAAATCCAGGATGTTCCCAGCGTGCGGGCTCAACGCAGCCTGAAACGATCCGGGCTGCACAAGAGTGGCGGGCCGTGCTGCATGAGCCATCCTCAAGCGGCTGTCGACGAGCACGCGCCGCGGCCGCGAGTTCCAAACCGCATCGAGATGGTGATGCGGCCAATGTGCAGGACTGGTGCTGGATTCGCTTGATCAAGGGCCATAAGGTGACGTTGCCACCGCCATTCTGGCGGATCGCCGGGTGAGGCCAATTTGCCTTGCGTGCCAGGTTGGGTCTGTTGATGGGGTCGAGGCCTTGAAATCAAGCCAGTAAACAGGACGCCGCATGACCCGTCGCATTGCCACTCTTTCAATCTGCCGAAACCTGCTCAGCCGGTTCGATTTCTCCCGGTTTTTCCGCAAGCCGAGCTTCGGCAGGACCGGGTGCGCAGCTCTATGATTTTAGCTCCGAGGCGCAGTACCGGCCAGCCGAGATTGGCTCCTGCGCATGGTCGCTGAACCGAATGAACCCGCCAGCTCTACCGCGCCGGCGATTGTGCCCGAGGCCGATGCCGACACCTGTCCATGCAGGAGGTGAAAATCTCGATACGACTGCAACCGGTTCCGAAATGCTACCTGTTCACAGTATGATCGTTCGACGGTTTACCGGCACAAGGTCTGATGCGAGGCCAAATGACAGCCGCGCATGCAACTGGCGCTGATGAACGCGCGAGGAACCATATCGACGGCGCCAGGATCAGATCGAGTCGGTCCACCCCACCATGCGCATCCTGACCTAACGAGGAGGCGATGGGACTTTACACGCCGATCTCGTTCCGATCTGCAGAATGCCCGGCCGCACAAAGATCTCAACGCGCGATTGCCTCGAAGGTTGAATCTCAAGATCGGCACCAGAAGCGGGCTGACCGTGCTATGTTGGTGCATTTCAGAATCGATGGGCATCCCCACGTGACGGGGTCGATTGCCTTCCTCGAACATGCCGGTCCGGCGTCGCCGAGGCGCGTGCGTGCGCAATGCTCATCGCTGACCGGTCGGGGGCCGATGGCGGCGGCAAAGCGCTATGTGCAACGCCGGCGATTTCCAATGATTATTCGGAAAAGCTGGTGATCACCGGACCGCCGCAATCCGGCTATCACTTTACACCCGGAAAGACGCCGAGGATGGTGCGGTCCGTGTTGCTGACCGCGGGCGGGTTCCAGCGGGAACAAACGTGGTGGCGCGGCGGCCGGAGATGGACCGCTTGGAAACGCCTGTACCACACCCGTGGGGCCGCAGGAGCGGCATCTTGCAGCTCGACTACCTGCTGGCCTCCTCCGGCGCTGACGCGCAGCAATCGCGACCGGCTGCCCGACATCATTCCGCGCCGGGCAGCGCATGGCGGACATTGTTTCCCGATGGCCAGGAGTCGACGTTATCCGCGCACGCAGGCTGGGACGCCCAAGGTCGGATCATTGCCTCGGTGGCGATGACCTTTCGACTGATCTGAGCCTAAGATGGCGCTGTCCATCATTCCCGAAAACCAGAATTTTCCAGCCTCGTACGCGTGTCCAGCTGCCGGTTCGATCGGCAGAGCACCTGCTTGTAGCCGAAACTGCGGCAATTGAGGCCACACACGGCGCGCGAACAGGTGGGAAGCGGCCGTGGGCTGTTCAGCGGCATCGTGATCTGCAGTCGCGGGCCCTGCACCTAAGGCTGGCGTGGAATTTTCCGGTACAGCTCCCGGGGCGCCCTATGCGGCACTGCTTTGAGCTGGTCAGAACCGTGGCGCCGTGCCGAGTGTCCTGGCATTCTGTCGGCTGCGGCTGTGATCCTGAACGTCCGATGGCGCGATGCTGCTGATCCGCATGGCGGCCCGCACCGCCACGATCCGGCAGGGTGTTACGCGGCCGGCCGGATCGCTTGACCGAGCTGACTATCAAGGGCAGTCTTGGTGGATCTTGAATGGCAGCATTGTGCGCGAGCGAAGGAAGAGACCGGCTGGATTCTTCACATGCGGAGGCCTGAAAACCGGCTCTAAACTGCTGGCGCAGTGGCGGGGACTTGGTCGCGGTGGTCCGGGGTTTCCAACTTGACCAACCCTGCGGCGGTGCTGTGGAGTCCAGATTAACGCGACCATATTCGCAACTGATCTCCGAAGAAGAGATCGGAGGACGTGGTGATCGTTCGTGCGCCGCAGAATGCCTGGCCCACCGGCTCCCTTACATGTCAGGCGATGATTGATTTTCATTTTTGCCGCACCCGGATGTCACTCACCGGTTGGCAGAGACGGTGATAATGGATAGGAATGCGGGTCTCATGGCTTTGATGAGTCCGTGTGGTTTTTCTGGAGAACGCACTACGGCTTCGCTTTCACAAGATAGGTGTGGTGCGTCTGGTTAAGGCGTGCGCCCTGACGGCAAAAACACAGCGTGCAGGCCGCAGAAAGCAAAGGAAACGTCAGCCCGGCATGACCGATTATGCAATTTACGGACGTGCCTTCACTGGGACCTGCTCTTGCAGGCAATCCGCTGGCAGTGGTGTTTTGATGCCGACTCATTACATGCGATGCTGTCAGATGGCATGGCGATTTGCCTCGAGAGTTCAATCTCTCGGAGACGTGTTTTGCGCTCCAAGCCGGAAAATTCGGTGCATACCGCGGCGGTTTTGCGGATTTTCACGGGCCTCGGGTCGCGAGCTTCTCCTTCGCCCGCGGCCATCCCATCCGGTCCGCGCTGCGGCGGCGCCTGGCCGTATCGCCCGTCTTGGCGTGATGTGCCTGCAATGGCATGGATATGGGTCAAGATTGCTTGAGGACCGATCGGCCCGTTTCGCCTGTGCCGTTCGGATCAAAGCCGATTGAGTCCGGGGTTTGCCGAGTCGACTTGCCCGTAGCTCTCCCGCCGTCTTGATGTGGAATATCGAGGCAGGCTGACATAAAGGTGCTGCACTGGGGCTTCGAATCCCCAACGAGATAGGCTTCGAAAATCATCGTGTCTCACTTGGGGGACTCCGGGTGCCGTTGTTGATGGTGCCGGTGCATGATCAGTGCGCGGTCGCGCACAAAGCGGAATGCTCGCCGCGGAATTGGGAGCAAGGTTGCGCCGATGGGTGACGGGCAACTGGCCGCAAGCCCTACTGTCTATGTGGCCGCGTGCGGGACGCATCATCTGCGTCTTTTCCATGCCTATGTTACGCGCCTGGTCAATGAGTATTGCCGAAGATCCTGGCGACCGGGTCTGGCCGCTGCGGCATTGTCCGGCTCCATTCATCATTTTGACGGGTTGCTTGGAAGGGAAATCAATCACCCTATGATTGAGCTAGGGGTGTGGAGATGGGGCGGGCTCGCTGATTCTATCTGCAATATGCGACTGTGCTCGGATTCAGAGGTTCCCCATGTCCGGATTGGACAGGTGAAGAGCCGGTGCGTGATGCGCCGTACACGGACGGGCTGTGTGGTTGATGCCTGTTGGCGGTGAGAGATTGGCAAACTCTATGTGCGGCGGCGAAAAAAGAACAGTGGGAACGAAGGGCTTTCGTATCGGTCCTATATCGCCCCCTCGTTCCGGTAACAGGGAACAGGTGGGCGCGTAGCTCAGTTGGAGAGCAACTGACTCTAATCACCAGCGGGTCCCACGGTTCGAAGCCCGTGCGCGGCCCACCATTTGTTTTTTTCAAGATAATTGACGTCCAAAGTGCGGTGGTTTTCGGCGGGTGTGGAAATTGCCGTTCGGCCTATTAACCTTTCCGCTGCGCCCGGGGTTGGAGCGTGGTTTGCGGCTGCCTCAATTCTTCCTGCATGATTGGGCGATTTGATTTGGGGGGAATTGGTGCCGTTGATTGCAGAAGTCGGCCGATGAATATATCCCAGGTAAGGTAGTTCCTGGGTGCAAAGTTTGCGAATTTCGGCGCGATGCAAATACGTATATTATATGAGGTGTTGTGTACCGTCGGTTTTCCCCGGATGATCGTGATAATGCTTTCTTCGCACGGCTGATTTTCTGTTGTGAAGGCTTTTTCTGGTAGTTGGAATTCATATATTGCAGATCACATAATTGTAGTATATAATGAGTCAGGCTCCACCATACGTCAAACGCTAGAATAGTGGTCGCCCACGTGGGGCGTGAATATGTCAGCTTCGCATCGATGCGTACTAATCGGGACATTATCGAAGCAGACAACCAGAAATTTCTCCATCCTTTAACTAAAATTGTATAGGATGCCTAGGAATATGATGTATTCGTTTGTTTTTCGGTGGTTTCTCACCTTGTGATGTCATTATTAGTATTTCTGCTTCCAAAATTGGTATAGTTATATGATTGTTATCTTTATTAAATTAATAAAATTACTAATAGATTGTAGTTGTGTGTAAAAAACGCAACAAAATCGTATCCGTGGGCCTTTACTTAAGGAAAGTCGTAATTTCCTGGACTCGCCTCAGGTTGGCGATCGGTGTAAACAAACAATTCATACGGGTGTAGGTTTTTGGGGATAAGATGTGTTAAATCGCTTGTTTATATTCATGCTGTTTTTCGGATCG
>Ga0163217_1103774_pt1 | contig 13428 bp, 8 predicted proteins | sample SynspAceP_FD_185933 | JGI IMG/M metagenome (GOLD analysis project Ga0163217, IMG submission 185933) | Saline lake microbial communities from Ace Lake in Antarctica - Synechococcus sp. Ace-P (PacBio error correction) | ecosystem: Environmental > Aquatic > Non-marine Saline and Alkaline > Saline ...
AGCCTTGCTATATTAGCTGATATCTGTCAGTCTTCCTCTCGGAAACCTAGTAATAAATCTGCATTGTCGGTCTGTAATCTCTAATGCAGAAAAGGTTGATGGGCTTTACCTTGGACTTTTGCGTGGAGAACAAGTCGTTTTACGGAGGTCCGAAATGGCTCCAAAACAATCAGAGGCTGCGGGAGGTCTGCCCTGGAACGCGGGGATCATTCTCCCCGCTGACAACCTTGAATCTATCGGTTATTCTCAGATTTTCCTGCCAAACAGCTCGCCTTTTGCTTGATATGGCCTGGGAACGTTGGTGAATGAGAACCATGTGTTAAACTGGCTTTAGAAGAGTTTCCTGTGGGCTATTTCGTAAGTCTAAATGCAGGTTTATATTGCACCCAGAGTTGGAAACGTTTTTCCGCTACATCCTGATCCTGTCTCTCTTGGCTTCGGCTCTCGACAATTTTGGGCCGGCAGGTCTTCAAGGACGATCACGGGCCCTTGAAATCTTGAGTCAATTCGCTGTGCTGCCAAAGACCTTTGGCTGGCCTGGAAATGGGTTAGGTACAAACGATTCATCGGCAACTGAAAGGCAGATGCACCTCACAGTCATCGCCACAATTGAATTTGATGTGGATCGTTTAGCACTTCTGAAGCCCCTCGATCATTGGCTTGTGCATCAGTGGATAACAACCATTTGCTCATAACAACCCAAGGACAACACCATGAAACACGAATTCCCAATAATCTGCAAAGCGATGCCCCACGGTTAAGCACTGATAGCTCTTGCACTGGTGGATGGAACGGTCCAACAGAACAATGTTGAAGATGGGCTTGAGCACCGTGAAAAAATGTTTTCAGGACTCGCCGAACAATCCCCAGCACCCTTGCTGACTGGCAAGCACCTATTCGAAAGAGAGCCAGCCCACCTGAATTTTCTCTAAAAAAATCAACTGATCAGCAAGGCCTTCCCATGCGTAAACCGCAGTACTTGCCTTAATCATTGCTTCTTGCTGCTGCAGCTGTTTGGATTTAGCGGGTTGCTGGTGGCAGTGGTGGGCTATAACAAAACTCGTCTTTCTTGTTTTTTCTTCTTCTCGCCATAGCTTTCTTTCTGGTTGCCAAGCGCGACGTTCATTCAGTGATTGCACTAAGTTACTTGGCCGTATTTACGTAGCAAGCACAAAGCTTCGGTGCTACAGGTAAGCTTCTTTTTTGTTTCTCCATGTGATTGGTATAGGTTGGTCAGACTGGAGCTTGAATGGATGGTCTCAGTCCAACGCGCCTGATGAAGATTGTTGTCTTCCTTTTCAGCCTGCTTTTGCCAGGTTTTCGTCCCGCCGATTGTGGCACAAACTCCAGGAGTGTTATGCAGCTTTCGCAGCAGCTTTCTTGACGCAACTGGGCATGTCGTAGCCCGACAGAAATCTAATGGAATGCAACGGTTCGGCAGCAGCGCGCGAAATCCTCGCGTCCCACAAGGTTGTTGAAATCCCCTAAGCACTGGGTATGACGTTGAAGCAAGTGAGGGCAATGAGGCCTGAATCAACAAAATGAATCTAAGACCCCCAGGCAAAGATGCTTCCGTCTGGACCCAACTCCATCCGAAATTGATTATTGACTCTTCACTTCGGCTGATTCTTCTTGAAGCAGCTTCTTCGAGAGCTGGCAGCTGTTCCTTCATGGCGGCATAGCCTTTTTGCGGATGATCGCAATCGGCTTCCGTGAAAAAGTCCAAAAATGGCGTGTCAGTGAGTTTCGGTTCAACAAAGAAGATCAGGAGCGTTTGCGCTTCTAGGCGGCCTACGGGTCCACTTGCTGCTCCATCCACATTGAGCGATGTGCCGATTACTTCGAAAAATGTTTGGGCATGGGATTTTCGTTGGCCAACCAGTTTTTTCTACCTTGTAATGGAGTTTGTCCTCCAGGTCTGAGTAAAAGCGATCACTTTGAGATTTCTTCAGAATGACTGCTTGCGCAGTTTTTGAGGCCTCACTGCTTTTCCCGTTGGACTGAAACTCTCCTTGTGATCCTTCTCTTTGTGGATTGTCCGATTGGCTCTGCACCGCCAGTGAATCTCGATTTTTGGTGGCTTCTGCCCTCCAATTTTTGGTGCTTGTCAAGCGCGTTTTGAGATTCACGGCGATGAATTCAGATCAGCTCCCTGGCAATTGGCTACGTCTACCTGGCACTGGATTACAATACCCCAATCCCCTAAGCACAGATCGCAATGGCAGAAGGCGTAAAGATAACCTGGTACAGAGATGCCTGGCTCGCACGCCTTCCCACCATTGAAACGCTGAGCGAGATGGGCATTTCCCTCCTCCTTTGATCAGATCGGTGGCGACACAACAAGAACTTGATCTCTTGATTCCTCAATCCTCATCCCCTGGATGTGTTCCTGAAAGCAGGTTCGTAGATCTTTTGTTGCCATCCAGCAGGCCAAGAACTGGAAACAACAGGTCGAAAGTAGGAAAACAGCATGTCTTTCCAACTCAGGTCAACTGCTGATGAGTCTTCGGATCATCCGTTTCACTCAGCGCATAGATTGGCGCCAACGAGTGCGCAATGCTGCCCTCGGAGACATGCAATCAATCCTGATCTCTCATGCTTCCTCAAGAGCAAACGCCAGGACGCCCAATGTGTGCCCAGCCCCTGGCAGCCACCGCTTGCCCAAGGCCCAAGGGCCACTGCTTTTCCAATGCAGATACATCAAATCCTAAATCCGAAGACTCAGTTGAATCGAATCAGGCTAGTTGATTCGTAGATGAAACAGATGAAGCGATTACGCCCATAAACCCAATAGAAGGCTGACCGCCGGGCTTGAACTTGAACCTTTTCAACCCATGCGTTCCACTTTCTGTCTGTTCAAAGTTCTTAACTTTCTCTCTGCTTTTTGGTAATTGACGGAATGGCCCAGCCAGTCAGATAGCTCTGTTGTGATGACAGCTGACGCGATAAGCTTGTTTCAAGCGAGAGGAACCTAAGGTTCTCAATTTCGCGTAGGTACGGCCGTCCAGAAATGCTCCATCTGCTCCTTGGTGGCCTGATTGCTGACAGCGCGCAGGAGCCCGATCGATCAAGGGGCTTGGCCGGCCAATTGGAGCGCACCAGAAATGCTGTCGCGCGCAGTTTTCCGCCTGCCTACCGAGCCTGCCACGGGACGGCCTGGGGCAGAATCAGCAGGTAATCAGTTGCCAACCGGCGCGTGTGACGCATCGGCCCCGCCCCGCAGCTGCTCCAGCAGCCAACCTACGGGAGCGGCAACACCTCGGCCAAACGTAGGCAAATCGGTGAAGGCCTGATCCGCAAAAGCCGCCGGGAGGCCGTGACCGGCAAAGCTGTTGATGGTATCGTAGGGGCCGGGGTGACACGGCCCTGAGGCGATCCGGCCATCCGGCCTTCGCGTGCGACTGACATAGGCGCATGCTGGCAAGACACCGATAAACGCGCTCAACCAGGCGTCGAGCCTAAGCCGGAGCGTTTTGGCCAAGGGAGCGCAAAAGCACACTAGCAGTGCCGGTGTTTGGGTGTTGCGCGCTGAAGGTCGGGGCGCTGGCAGCACGCCTGTCACGCTCGGTGAAGGCCTCCATAGAGCTCCATTATCAGGCCATCCACCATCAACCACATCACTAATTGCGTCTCCAAAGTGGAGCGCACGAATGAAAAGACCAATCTCCAGGAGAGGAGAGACGTCCTGGATCAAACTCTGAGAGAACGAGTCCAGGAAGACGCACGCTAGTACACAGAGTAATAGGACTCTGTAACTTACTTTTGAGGAATTCGCAGTAATAGAACGCAAAGATACAAACTTAAGCTAGACTGCCTGAGGACACTAGGTCCCGTGCAACAGCCGGCGGTGCAGGATCGCACCACCCAGGGGACAAAAGCTGAAATCCGCGATCCACTCTCAAGAAAGATCACCGGTATCCACTAGAGAGAGAGAGCTACTCGATCCCAGCCCATGCACCTCCACTGCATAATTCTGGTGCCGCAGGGAGCGTCACTTGTAGTTACAGCCTGAAGGTGGGGCTGAGCATGGTTGTAGGCAACCGTTGCCCTCCGCTAAGCTACGAGAACAATGCCATGAGATTCAAAGTGTAGCATTAGACGGCTACGACACCGAGACAAATGGCGAACAGCACCGTGTGAACACTCCTTGATAGAATGGCCGAGGGAATACGCGGCTCCACGCCAAGACACACTCCCCAGGTTGGCAGCCACCAAACATAAACAAAAGCTTCATACACAGCCCCCACGCTAACGCTCAGATCGTTTTGTCGAGAGTAGACAGGAGTATGAATACGGTCAGTAATGGAGTACCAGGACTATCATCGAGTGCTATGGCGTCGGAGCCACACGATAGCAGCCACCAGAATTCAGATGTTCTCGGCAACCACCTGAGACGCCGCATGGTCTAGCTCTCTCTATTCGTACTACTGCAATCGAGCCGCCAGCAACCGCGTCGAGAGCACCAACTAATCCACCAGATCGAAATGAGTCTTGCTAGTTATAATCGAACTGACACCAGATCAACAAACAACATCCGAGGGCTCATAGAAGGACCCTGGAGGGACCAGCTCAAAAGCACCCAGGCAAGGCAGGTTACACTTAAGAGCACAGTAGAGGACGCCACGGAGAGACAAAACAGATAATCCAAGTTTAAGTCAAGCGAGTATGGCGCAGTTAAAACTCGCTCAAAAATCGCAAGAAATAGACGCTATGGAGAGAACACCATTCCAGGGAAGTATATAGCGTAAAAGACGAAAGAGCGAGACGAGAGGAATGAATCATTAAGACACAAGAGGACGATACAGAACCAGAGACTTCACGCCACCAAAGCGGGCGTTGCATCCGTAGCACTATTTGAGAAGGTGGTATATACTAAAAATTAGGAATAACACTGATTGTGAATAGTGACTAGATGCTTACACGGCCTTAGTTGCATAGTGCCAGCGCAAGACTGCACGATATAAATACTGTAGTGAGAACATACTTGAGAATCTTCGTTAAATCGTGATCGTGAACCTGTGATCTCGCGCACTGGCAAAATAAGCGGGTCGACAGGAAGAGGAGAGGAGAGCGAGCAACGAAAAGATATGGCTGCACTTCCAGGAGAACCAAATGGCCTGATCTTGTCCGGTCTAGCATGCACGTCATTAGATAAGCATTCGGCAGGTGCAAGCGTACCTATGGTGGGAGTTTATTCTTGGCTCAGCTCGGGAATAGCGCACGTCTCGCAGTGGTATTCCTCATCCTCCCAGCTAGAAACCGCCAATTAACAAAAACTAGTCATTTATGGTACTGGCTGAGATCGCACATATCAGTGAGGCCCCAAGGCTAAACATCCCGACTTCTTACTACATTGGTAAGATATATCTCGACGCTTCACCCAACCAGGAAGTATGCAGGACAATGCAGAGCCCCAGATGAAATCATGAAGACTTGTGTGCTTCAAATAAGCAGGTAGGACGGCTAGCAAAAGCTTGAAGCACTGACCATATCATCGAATTATTCGATAACCCACTCTACACTCTTGCAACGCACCTTCCTGCGAAGTCGGGGCCATGGACACATATCTACATATACCGAGTATTCTAGGGACAGTAGCGCAAATTCTTTAACATTCAGATGTCGAAGCACTCACATAGTTTATTTCTACTATTATCACGACATTGTCTTGAGCTGAGACACATGAGGTCCTATTTCAATCACCTCTGGGCGTGCGAGAGCAGCCATCTTGAGACAGCCAATATATTATGATAGCTCATCACAGATACATTGAGGCATGAGCGTTCTCTGAAACCGTAAAGAAACCAGAGACATTCGGTATCATGGAGAATGTGCTTGCTTGAATCTCTTCTAATGTGATCATAGATCGGCTACTTGGATTCTGACCAAAGAGGCGCCTCCTCCCATGAATTGATTTCAGTGGGTTACACAGAAAGATGCAGCGCACGCACTTCTACTATGGTATGATTTCTCCATGATAAACCGTCCACTCAATACCCAGAATTAGCCGATATTAAAGTCAATCAATATAGTAAGAAGAGAGCACCACTTTTCAGAGATTCAATGTTAAATCCAAGTTTATCAAATTCAGCTCTTGAATTAAAATTCAATTTAAAAAAAATAAATTTAAAATTAATTAACAAAGACCATTCAGTATTTAACAGAATCTCAGTTCGCATAACTCCTAATTAACACTCAGATACTTCCCCAAAAAACAATTCTAAAATTTTAACCTTTTCAGACCGCATAGTCATTTCTTTAATTTCTAGAATTGCATAATTCTCCCCTAAATCTATAAAAAGCTAACATTTTATCTTATCTGTCAAATTAATCTAATGTGTTGCTGTATATTTCTTATCAAAAACTACTTCCAACATTTCCTTCTAATTCCACCAGCTTTTTATCATCAACTTTCCTTCAACTTCATTTAAGAGTAATGTTTTCAACCCATCCAGTGTCCTTCTAACCGTGTTCAAATTATTAAATTTCGCATATTCTTTAAAACTCACTTAATACACACCATCCTCACAAATCATGTTTATAGTATAACTACTAGTACACATACTACCTGGAATCAAATAAACCTATTGAACGATCTCCCAATGGATGGTTCCTTAAGATATAGCAGTTAGCACCAATTGTTCCTGTCAACTGTTCTGCAAGCGTTTCCCGCTTCTCGGTCACTAATGCTTATAGATCTCTTGTTCCATATAAGCTTGTTCTGAGAACAAAGCCCTCAATGTGTTTCATGGAGCACACTTATGATCTTTCAATATTTTATATCATTTCGATTTAAGATAATTTAATATGTTTTGCGTAAATAAGTCTGCAAACGAAACACATGTCGAATGCAGAGCGCTACCTCAGAGTTTCACCTTAGGACGTCTTGTTTTTGCTTTCCTCACTTAATTTTTGAAGTTATTGACACTGCGCCAATCTTGTCTTCTAAAGACACTTTTTGAAATTCTAATGTCTTGGTGACGCTAGCCATATGGCTTCATCTCAACAACAACTAGAGCGTAATGTAGGATGATAGAGAACAAAAGATCAACCATTCCAGGGTATGGAATCGTGTTTCATCTCAGTGATTTTTTCCTTGTTCATGGAAAATGGTTGAGAAGATTAAAAGTAAATCCGATACAATATAGCTATCTGCCGTTTACTGCAGTTTTTGGGGGTATTTACTCAGTCACAATACTCCCCAGTCAAGAAATGAGGCTGGACAGAGATCATACCCGATATAGGCAAACTGTGAATCGTAGCAAAGGCGAGTCTACAGGAAAAGAAAAAAGGAGATATGAATGAGTAACTATCAAAGTAAGACGCAATTTAAAGCTCCACGAGAACACATTTATGATTCTTCGCAAAAAAGTAAACACCAGCCGTAAAAACAATTATGTTAACTACCCGTTGATATCAAAGACAAACATCTGGATTTAAAAAGTCGCTCGAAAAATAACAAAGAGAATATTGAAAACTACTTTTAAATGACTGCAGTCTTCTTAACTTTAAATTTCTTCATTATATCATTTTGCCACCTATTGCTATGTCAGTAGTTATCTATTCAAAAACCATGACCACAGTGTTTAATGGAGTAAGAATATGAAATTTTTATTATTTCACATCGTACGAAGGACCTGGGCAAATGGCGTTACAACATTTATTAGAAAATGAAGTTGCATGAGGATATGTTACATGAAATAACAGCATGTTGGATACTTCAGAAGGAACTGATTGACAACTAGCTATTGATAAAAATCCAAAGGAAAACCTTAGAATCAATTTGAAAGAGCAAATATATTTTAGCTTTATGATCAGGGACGGCGCGAAATGAATTTAGCCATTAGCAAATTGAAATGTCTGACAAAAAAGGTACATTATTACGATATATTTTTGTAGAGGGAGCTTATACTGCAGGCGTGCTTACTTAACAGCAGCAGAAGCTTCCATTGAAGCCATTGCAAGACCAAACAGTGTATGCCCTTAAAAATAAATGAGGTTCATTTGATTTATACTCTTTGTTTAAATTTACTTTTTTTTATGAAAAAAATTTTTTAATCACAACACCTCGATTTTCGAATTACGTCATTAAACAACCTCTAATCTGACGAATAAGAGGGTTTATAATGAACTTTTGTCCATATATAGCATCTAAATGGATATTAAACAACAATATGCTGCAAACTCCCCAATATCGTCCAACAATAGGAACCCATGGGGGAATACTGCCAATCATAATTGAGAGCTTACTTTGGTGCCTAAATCACGTGCAGGACTTTAATTCGTATATCCTGTAAGAACCCGATCCTAGTGACATAATCCAATAAGAACAATCAATACCCTATCAAAATAGGATCTAATCCGTCTGTGACGAATTCCCTTCGTTTGTACACCCAATAATGAAGCACACGACCAAAACAGCCGTCCTACCAAGCTCTAGCAAAAATTTGAAAAAAGATCCCTAAATTTAGCTGAATCTTTGTTTCTTCAGTGAGGTATAATTCGTAAACCAAACCAAGGTAGTGCTCCCCACCTATATTCCTCCAGATTTTGCGCAAGATTAGGTAAACACTAATGACCAACTTAAATTTTCGCCTTGCTATTGCCCCATCGCCACTATGATACTTAGCAGAGATTATAGAGATGAAGCTACAAACTTAAAAAACTCGATGTCACAATAACCCAAAGTTACTGCACTCCCCAACCCATAACCCAATCGAATCTTCAACTCTTTGATTTGCTAGTAAATTAGCAGCTACGACACCAATCACCATTAAAAACTAATAACCAAATGTCCCAAAAAGTTCTCCGGAGCATTTGCGACCATACTGATGTGTCCATTTAATTCCCACCCCTTTTTTCAAACTATTTTAAGTCATCTGAAGCTAAAATCGAGTGCCGAATTCATCATTCTCTCTTCATAATTAGCAAATTTTATTGGTCATCTTAAATTCTCTATTCACCACACTGGTTTTACTGAAAATAACAGTCTCTTATTTCACTTGATTTAAATGCAATCACTCATTAATTGCATTCTTTTAAGTGGTTTGTGTTTAAAAAACTCTAGTAGCTGCAACGGCATCTTTCCAGCCATCATACAGTTTTCACGTAAGTCTTTCTTTCTTTCTGGTTCAAACTACAACCGTTACTCTCCCAAATATTTCTTAATTCTTCTGTCTTCAACATCCAGTACTAAACCATAGGTAAGCCGCACCCAAAAGAGTCGTTTCAATTACTTTCGACGTTCTATTTTGCCCAGAATATCTGCTTGGAATTGCAATTAAAAAAGTCATTCATAGCTGCTCCACCACTACTCGCATAGTCTTGTTTCAATGACCAGAGCTTTGTTCATCGTTTCGAACCCTAACAACACGGTTTGGTACGGCTAATGATAGCTCTAATCATATGCCTTTGTTCGAGCCCCTCTGTAACCCAAAGAATGCACCACAAGCATCTTGACTCCCAATAGAGAGCACTAACCCAACTAAATTCTGGTACCAATGTAAACATTACCAAATGAGTCTGACACGTTCAGTCGTATTGTTTTTTCGAGCATCTTACAGTACCTAAGCATCACGCACCCATTTGAAATACTGAACCCGCAACGAAAAATACTTCCTACTTCCTCAGAGCATAGGTCATTCAGTAATAACATAACTAAATAGTTAATTTAAACAGTCCATTCTCAAGAATTTTTGTTTCATTTCCAGTGCTGTCATAATATATTTAGAAAGTGCACCCGTACCGGTAAAGTATTTTTTAACCCATTCCTTTTTCAATATCCTGTTTGACCAAATAAGCTGCTTGTTGATCACCAGCGATACCTGCAATAGGAACCTCACACACACTAGAAATATAAAGCTACGTATGTCCATATATTTTTCTGAAGATGAATCTAACTTCAAGGAAGCATTTCTTTGGAATATCCAAATAATGCCAATTTCTTCATCCCATTTTAAAATCATAAATATTGACCATCACGACGACTAGCATTTGTATAATCTGTTATGTTTTTCTCCCCCTGTTAGATCCAACAAGCCAAGTATCAAATTTCCCGAATAATAATTCCCATTCTTTGCGCGCGCCTCTCACCTTCCAAACGGTGGTCTAAAATCCATTAACTTTTGTTGCGTGAAAAAAAGTAAGAATCTATGATTAAACCGTTTCCTCTGAATATTCGATAGAACAAAGAGAAAACGGATACTTAACAAAGGAATCTTTGTGTCAATCTTCAATTAATTGAACTCACTAATTTCACGAAGTTTTCTTAATTGTCACAACACCACATAAGCGTTTGTAAATTGGGTTACCTGTTTATTCTTACTCCCCAAATTAACTGTTGTTTCGCGGCTATTTGTGATTCTAAGCTGAGTCTCACTCGGAGGCTATAGTACCTAATTGAATATAAAGACTTCTAGCACGAGACTAAAAGCACCAGATAACCCAAATAACGATTGGCATTGTGTTCTACCCAACTGGTTCAGAATAATTTGTTCAACACTCTTTATGAGCTGACCATAATGTTGTCCTTTCTTATCGAAAAATGATAGCTCGTGTACTGGTTGTTCCCTTGATCAACAACATAATATAAGTTTCTTTTCCATTATCATCCTCCTAATTTTTAAAGCGCTCTTTCCAATTCCGTTCGCTCCTTCTTATACTTAATGTAATTTTCTTTGAATGTAAAGGAAAAATGCATTTTACAATCTTTTAACCTATTTTTAAAAAAATAGGGCCATTATTTTAAAAATATCTGTATTGTTATCTTGAAAAAGTATTATCGAGAACAAATCAACTAATTGCGACTCATCCAAGTTTGTCTAGAACCCTACTAAACAGTCTATTTTGACTCACTCTCCTTTCCTTTTTCTTAATTTTCCCACAGCCCTAAGCTGCACCAAGAAAGAAGTATCTTTAATTGAACTTATATACCACTTCTCCCTCTTGTAGCATGAACAATGGCTGAGGTTGTATGTATACCACTATGAATGTCTTGAATTTATCAGTCGAGTTTCACTTAGTTGTCTAACCATTTAAAGTACTGCGACTTTTCTTTTAAGATGAAACCCGAGTTAAACGGAAATTTTTTATTAACACCTTCTCTATTTTGTGAATACAATACGATAAGCTAACTAATACAAAATCAGTGTTTATAACAACGGCGAAGAAAGTTAAACAACTAATTTTATGAGTGTGCATGCTACAAACTGGTTTTACTTTTAATCAATGCATAAAAAGGCTATGAGTTGCTTCAGTCAAAGTTTCTCAAATTAATTGTCATTGTCCTTTTCATTTTTATCGCCCCATGCAATTATTTAAAAAAAGCTGATAAATTAGCACTTTTTTTTAAGTTTTCCTCATTAATCTTGCGTTAAGATACATCCTCTTTTTTTATTTACTATTTTTTCAATCAAATCTATAAACGCGTTGACGATGTGTCTGAAAGAAATTCACATGTTTCTTTTTTCGTATTGAACCAGGGCTTCCTTGCTAAAATACCCAAAACATTTCGGATTGAAGCTTCTGGCTGTTGAACTGTGCTGTTCATCAAAAACTAATGACTCGCGTAAGTGGTTGTTTTCTCCAAACCGCTATTGCACCCGGGGGCCCCCCCCCGAAAAAACCCCCACTAAAAAAAAAAAAACAAAAAATTGGGGCCCCCTTTTTTTTTTTGCTGGTTTAGTATCCCAATATATAGCACCATATGGTGTGATCCAAACACACGATGCGTTTTAAGAACACTTGGAAACGAACGATTGTAATTCAGGGGTAGCAAATAACACAAGCATCAATTTGATTCATGTATCAACGAAAGTTTCCCACAATCTAGAAATAGTAATTCTATTTTGTCCGTCAAAATCTTGCATTTATAAATGAGCTAAGTCACCAACTTCGCAATCAAAACGCATATTTTATATCATCAGGGAATAATGTTGCAATCGTTTTAGCGACTTTTTTTTGTATAAGACTCACACGTAAACTTCCTACTAAAATACCATGTTCTTGTCATCATCTCGTCTCCTTTATTTTTAAACTCTATTGAAATTAAGCATAATGTATTTTATTTTATTGCAAATAATACTACTTTAACGATAATTCTTCTGTCCTCGTGAATAAACAGAAAAAATAACGCTTCAGCTACAATATGAATCATAAATTAATAGTAGGTTATTTTTATGGCAAACAAACATTTCCATGCAGTAGCTAAGATCAATAGTGAGATGTAAAGTTTATGGCACATCAAGGAATTTTGATTTACCTAGATGAACAAAAAGCATAATGATCCAAATGAAGGAGTGAACCCAGTTGAAGCCCCTAACTATCCTCTCTTTGGAGAGTTAAAGTCCAGTGTCGTAGCTCGTCTCTCCTGGTCCTAAAATTAGCATTGGCAATTAGAATCTTGGAAGATTGTTCCGTTTAGTAAGTATAGATAACGAATTGGATCCCGATGGTTTCATGGGTAAAAATAAACACTAAAATGGTTTCTCCACTAACCTGTGTCCTAAACTTTTATTATATCGAAGCTGATAATACTGAGAATTGAGAGGAATTTCAGAATTTTGTAGCTTTCTTCTAAACCCGTAACTGTCCAGTAGCTTGCACTACCATTAAAAATGCTCCTGGCTACTAAAACGGCATATTGCTATAAAATTTTAATGTTCAAATGGGATTGTAAGATTAAAGCTTAACAAATAAAAAAAAGCCATTCTGACACACTCCTAATATGTATTTCCAACCATAGAAAACAAGGAGTGATCAACAAATGACCTATACCCATATTACCATTGGATGAACAGTGAGATCGAATCTTATTAACCATCAAGGTATCCAGTTGCTTAAAATAGCTGCTTACTTGATCGTACTCGAACACCGATTAATAATGATTATCCTAGGTTCTTCAAGGAGCGAGGTACATTTTACAGCTTTTTCGAGTCACTACTTAACGGTATGATGAGAAACAACCACAAGAAGCACATTGTGGACGCGAAAAAGTGTTTTTTACCAGAAGAACAACAGTTCTTCTATATAATCAAGTGAAAATATAGAGTAGCTGAAGGCTGGTGACGGCCTGATTGTCATTAATTGGAGCCCTGTATAGAAGAGAGAATGACAATTAGACTGTTCCGTACGAACACTTAATAGACAATCTAAAGAACACAACCTATTCGATAATCTACCATCGGTTTGCGTTTTATTCTATAATGTTGCCCCTCCATAAAGGGAAAAAGGAAAGCCTAAACCGGAAACATCAAAACGAAGGTAAGAAAGCCGCTTATAAACGGAAAATTATCTCTGGAAAGAATATATGAGATTAGCCAACACTCTCTAAAGGAAGGAACCCTTGTTCATATCGAAGGAATACCATTTGTAGGTGTCCCCCACAAAAGTCGGTCATTAAATCTATAGAGATTTTATCGAAAGGCTATC
>Ga0163217_1083170_pt1 | contig 13427 bp, 15 predicted proteins | sample SynspAceP_FD_185933 | JGI IMG/M metagenome (GOLD analysis project Ga0163217, IMG submission 185933) | Saline lake microbial communities from Ace Lake in Antarctica - Synechococcus sp. Ace-P (PacBio error correction) | ecosystem: Environmental > Aquatic > Non-marine Saline and Alkaline > Saline ...
AGAGAAGGGAAAAGGAATATAAAAATGGGGGGTGGACCTTCCCTGGCCCGTTTGGGGGTTTTGGGTTCCCCCAATCGAATAAAAATTCCTGCAAAGGGGTGGGCTTTCCACCGCGGCCAAAAGCCGGTCGCCCTTCATGCGTAGCCCGCCCCGGCTATGGGGCGATTAACAACTGGCCCCCATGTTCCCACACCCGCTTTTTTCCGGCGTCCCCCCACCGTCCAAACCTGTGGTGGTTTTTCATAATTGATTTTCCTTGTTTCGACAATTGAGCCTGGGCTTCTTTTCAAAAATAGAATAATGGCGTTTTCAATACAGCAGGACAAGTCAAAGGCGGGCAATGAGAACCGCCTCCGACTTGCCTGTGCATGTTAAAGTCAGCTTTTTTGGGTGCCACTCAAACCTTCTGGAACGGCCTTGGTTGCTATTGGGCGTGTCGGCAAGGTGATTTGTGTAGTTTGCTCATTTAACCTTCTGTGCGGTGCCCAAGAAACGAACCCTCAAAAATTTGGCGCCTTGGGTGAAAACCAAGGCTTGCCAGAAAATGCGTTCCCCCACGGCACTGTCCCCAAAATCCAGTTGCCCGCGGCCCGGCGCACAATGGCGGAGGGTGAAGTCCCGCGCCAGGGTTTTCCAGCCCGTCTGTCCCGGTAAACGGTGTTTCCGTTACGGCAAGAGCTTTCATGATGGCGTTCATCAACAATTCATACTTTTTGGCGATGCCGGTATGCGCGGGCAAACGCCAGTAATGGCAAGCATGTTTCGACGTTTTATGGTCCTGCCCACTACCACGGTAGTTTTTCTTCGTCGTCGAACTGCTTATCCAGAAAGAGCTGGTGAGCCGCTGATAACCTTCAAAGTTAAGCCTGGTGCTTTCTGCATAACGCGTGAAGGCCCTGGAACGCATACGAAAAGCTTTGAATGGAGTTTGTCGAGTAAAATTCTGGGCCTTGGCTTGTGGGGCGCTTTCTGGGTCCGTGAAGAGTAAAGTTGTCATGGAATGACTCCTTGCGGGTAAAAGGTAAACGTGATATGACTCCACATCGAGTAAAACGTTGCCGTCAATTTGGAGTGATCGCTCAAAATAAAGTCGCTAAATTTTTGTAGTAGATTTAACGGAATAACTATAAACTTGAATTTGAGTGATCGTTCAGCTTAATTTGAGGCAATTGCTCAGCTTGCATGGCCCGTAAAACACCATCGGCAGTATTTATAAAGCAAAAAAATCCTTCAGCCAAAATTTCTTAGCCTTGTTAAGCTTGCCTTATCACCTTTAGCTTTCGAGGCCCCTTTCCTCGTTCGGCGTAAAGAGATAGCTTCATCGGTTACCTGAGCACCAAGAGCCTCTTCAAAGGAATTACGATTCGCGCTACCTGCATAGGCCTCACTTTGCGGCCCCCAAGGTTGACTGGAAAATACCCGCCGCGCTCACTGGCCAAAAAGTCCTTTCATAGGTAATCGGCCTGCACTTCAAATCAGCCCTTTGCGCATCAGGCCTCCGTATCCTTCGTCCGGTTAAAGCAGTCCTTGGCGGTTTTTGCCCCAGTGGCAAGTCAAGATAATAGTGGAAGTAGGCCACCCCTCACGAACGCATCGCCCTGATCGTCTGTCGGGGAAACGCCGACAAAATACGCCATCATAACCGCCTGGTGCGCATCGTTATCGAGTCCTGCCGCTTCTTGCCGGCCGTCATTGAGAAGCTGGTCATACAGTGGCGCGCCCCTTTTGGCGTGAGAGCCCACCCCTCGCTGTTTCAACCTTCACGAAGCGAGCGGTGTGGGGTACCCTGCGCTTCACTGGCAAAGCGGATCGACTCCTCCAGCGCTTTAAAAGCTGGTTTGGCCGAAGCAAAAGGCCGTTCACGACGTGGCGGCCCTTCCGATGACTGGCCTTTCGGATTCATACCGCACATCCAAGGCATGCGGCGCTGAAAACTTCAATCGATATCTAATGTGGCGCGTGTGTTAGGTGATTGATGTGGCGGCCCAACGAAGCAGACGCGTCGGCAATTAAGCGGTGTTTCGTTCGGCATAACGCGTGATAGGTATCTAAGTCGACAGTGGCATTTTGAATGCCAGCGGAATGGTTTCAAAAGGGCTTCTTTTACAAATTGAATCCGTTTTCCCTCGTTGGATAGGCCACGCCTGCGACTCATAGCACTTCGATCAGTTTCCCCGTACTTTGGATGTAAAAAATTATCGCGGGTTGCTAAAATGGCTTCTGTACGCTGGCGAAGCAAACTTCACATTTGCAATTAACTCCAAGCGCAGCAGAGAAGTAAAAATACGGAACGGATTTTTTGATAGCGCATCATCGTTGATGGCCTAAAAGTCGGTTGAATGAACCGGTACACCCCGCTTCAGAAAGATGTAATACCGACAGTGATACATCCGCCATAACGCAAAACAAGCGTTGCAACATAGACAGCTCAACCCGCTGTGCCCCACACGAATTGGCTCCGTGGCGTTCGACGCTAAGGCGTGCAAGTTCACCCTGCGGCTTCCAAACGGCGGTAAAGCTCAGGTTGTTGGTTAAGCCGTTTCTATGATTTAAACGCATTTCCACGAGGATCAAGCAGGGTGCGTACTAGAGGTACCTGTCTAATTTGATACATCGCCACATAGCCTTTGAAAAAACGGTCGCGAAACGTCAATCGGTTTTGAACAGGCGTCTTTTGAATGCATTCGTGCTCTTTAATTGCCTATTGTTGAGATAGAGATATTACACCTGGCGCGCGTTGATGGCTAACAGCCCCTGCCCTGTTTTGTCAACTCGGCGCTCAAGTAAGGCCGATTTTTTACCTTCCGTAAAGAAGACCTCAGAAGAAAACGTTATCCGGGCCAAAAACGAGAAGGGTTGTTAGGGAGGACAAAAATAGTGGGCAGACGCCCTATTAGAAATTGATTAGGCAAAAAAAGGTGGCAGCGCTTTCATTGCAAATACACATAAGAATTTTTGCCTAAAAGAGGTTAAAAAAAGATTTGGGTAAGTCAAGGAGGTGCTCCCGAAGCCAGAAGGCACAAGTGCTTTTCCGACATTTCAGGCGAAATTTTAACGTTTGCATAACATATTTGTTAACGAAATGGGGCGCGGGTCGGAATCGAACCGGCGTTAACGGAGTTGCATCCGCTGCAATGACCCACTCTGCCACCGCGCCTAAAAAGCTTTTTGACACTTTGCTCTCTAGTGGGGGTGAGAGACTTTTTGAAAGTATTTTCTTCTGATCTATCGCCAGAAAAAAAATTTGGAGCGGGAAAACGAGATTCGAACTCCGCGACCTCAACCCTTGGCAAGGTTGGCGCTCTAACCCAAACTGAGCTATTCAGCAGATGCTGTCGCAATTTGTTGCCCCCAACAACGAATGCGAATTATACGGATCTTTCCCTCGAGTCGTCAAAGCTTGGTGAAAAAATATTGGTAGTAGTGAAGGAGAGAAGAACTTGCTGGTTAGCCATAAAAATACTAGCGCGCTCACCCGAGTTAATCCTTGGCAACTGGTTTTGCCCATTCATACTAAGCGGGGTGATAACGGATGACCAAGTTCCAGTAAAATTGACGTATTCCGCTTCGATGGTGCCGCCGCGCGTGAGAAACAAGGTGCAGCAAGTTTGTGGCTGCGAATGCCAGTAATTTCGCGTACTCCATAGGACGACCGTGGAAACGGCTCACTGCATCGTGGAAGCAATCAACCATTCCAAAGCCGCATCTGGTGGGTTCCTTATTGGTCCGAGTTTCAGGGTTGCCCGAACTGTTGCATACGCCTGGTTTAACTCGCGCGCAGCCGAGAACAGTTTGTCTGCTCGCCAATACGCTTGTTTTTGCAGCTTTGCTGGACCCTGCGCATAGGCCCACTACCATTGAAGCTAATAACTGGTTCAAGATCAGTTCTTTGGTGATGCATAATTTTTAATGTCATTTATAAGGTTGTCAAGAAATAGTGGGTCGGCAAAATCCGGGCGTGATACCAGGCCCAGAATCCATGTGCGCCTGATTCAGTTCCAGAGCTTTGGACATACCAATGCGTAGCTGCCTCGTCGGGCACACCCAATAGGAGCGGCGGGTCCTGGTATTTGTGCAATGGAAAAATCCTCGCAATCACCGGCGTTGTGGGTCAGCATTTCCACTGGAAGTGGCCCAATAATCTTCTTCGGCCCCAGTGGTTCAATGTCGCTGACAAAGCGCGACTGGTTAAAACGAATTCACCAAGCGTAACTGTCGGTCCTATCGGGGCTCTGCTGGCTAGCAGTTGTAGGCGCTGATAATTCTGCAGGCGCTGGTAGGCTTCGTTCCACCAAAAACTCCCGGCCGCGCACATAGCTCATCAAATGTATCGGTGAGCTCAAACGCGTTTCCCAAACCGAGCCTAGAGTGGCCCGTCAGTAAAAATTGCCCACAACCAAGACGGCCATTAACAGCCAGGCGCAGCGCCGATGTCGTGGCTGGCGGGTAACGAAGCGCGGTGTTGGGACGCTAGAATCCAATCTTATCACCTCCCATTGCGCAAACTGTGGCGTAAGCTGCTCAAGCCTTTCGCGTTATTTCGGCTCGTTTCGTTGTTCGTCTGTAGGGGCATTGGCAGCGCTGGTAGGTTCTGATAAGTCGGTGTTGAAAGTGCCGGGCTGCGGACCTGCCGGTGGGTGTAAGCAGCTCTGGCTTTTGGCGCTTCATTGGGCACAGCGCTGAAACAACTGCGGCTGTCGATTTCTGGAAAATATAAATTTTCCAAGCTTGCCTGAGCGCTCCAATGATGATCGTGCAGGGTGGAACGGCGAGCGCAGTGTCGCGGTTGCCCGGGTAAGGGTGTCGCCACCAGGTAGGCCGTCGGTGTTGTTGCGATCGTCCTTAATCAAGCGCACTGCCAGCAAAGTCGCCCGGCGGTGGCTAAAACGCCCCGTAAGGTGAGGCTGTAGATTGGTTTCAGGCAGATTTCTCTTGTTTTCTTGCTGAAACGCCCGGGTCGTTGGCCTGTGTACTGCCAAAAGCTGAAGGCCTAAAACCAGCGCAATCTGTGGAACTTGGCCTTTGCGCCCGGGGCAGAACCCAATGCTGACGGCTGGCAATAAACGCCGCCCTCGGCCGACTCCTGCTGCCACACGCCCAAGCTTGCCAAGGCGGTGGAAAACCCAAGCAACTATGACTGCCAGCGCGGGGCGCAGCCGTTTATAAGAAATGTTTCCGAATTCAGGCGCATGTGTTTTTTCCCGGCTGAGACAGGTTTTGGCAGTTAACACCAAACAGGTTTACCGAGAGCCATCGTTTTAATGGCCAGTATAGAGCACTGGGTTATTCAGGCGGCCAACCCGCTGTGGTAGCCCTTTAAAACTTGTTTTGTAGGCAACCGAACCAGCAGCGAGAAAAACGTTTCGGAGTTCAGACGCCCGACACTGCCGAGTAATAATAAGAGCCACCAGCAGGCTGCCGTTTTTTCCGTTTGCCAAAGCGCCAACGGCCGTCATTGTGACCCGCACAGGTAACGGCGAAAACAGTTAATTTTGGTGCGCCCTGGCTCTTCCAAACATTGCGTTTGGGCCGAAGCCAACCGCCTAATGTGGGGGCGTGCTCCGCTCGCCACCGTTGAAGGTGGACAAGTTCGTCCAGGCCCTTGAAACGATGCCTACCAGAACGACTCTAACCCGCTGCCAATGCTAAATGGTAGAAGGGTTAATTGGTGACGATAATGGATCTGGCGTCGTTGGCGGATTCGGTTTGGCAAGAACCGAAGACCTGCTGGGAGCAAGAAGACGACGCCCCTATTATACGCCTGATTAACGCGAATAACTGACCTGAGCGTTGAAAACCGCGCTTTCGGACCATTCATTGAAACTTATGAAACACGATTGATTATACCGTTTTCCCGGGTAGACGTGGCGTTTTCTGGCGGCCGAGATTGTTGCAGGCCCAAGCGGGCCGCTGGCGCTTTGTTGGTGGTCACGAATCAGGTTATGGCAAACTCGAATATTGCCGAAAAAGCCGCATTCCTCAGGATGGCCGCATTGCTCTGCGGGTTGCTTGTAGGGAAAGTGGAATATTCGCAGTGTCGACCATGCCTCGTCGGTCGGTTGAAAAGGGTGGTGCTTCCGATTGCTCGATAAGCAAGCTGGCGCATAACGCTTGGAATCTCTGGGCAATGGCGGGTTTTACGACCTGGAAAAAGTGCGCAAGTTAATCTATCGACGCCTACGGAAATTTTGCTGGTAACAGGTCCCACCACCGCTCCGGTAAATGCCAACCACTTGTACGCGGCCTTGCAGGAAATAAATGACCGGCAGCCGCAATATTTCCTGACGGTGGAAGATCCCATTTGAGTACAAACCTGCCGGTATTGGGCCAGACCCAGGTTTATAACCAAAGCGGATATGAACCTCGCCGCCGGCCCTGCGTGCAATTTTTGCGGCAAGACCCTGACGTAGTGATGATTGGGTGAAAGTGGGAGACCTTGAAAAACGGCGGAAATTGCGGTTCAAGCGAGTTTTGACGTGGCCACCTAGTGTTAATCTACCTTGCAGCACCAACTTCTGCTGTAGGTGCGATAACGGCGAGTGATGGACAAGGGCAATCGAACCTTTTCTATTTCATCGGTATTGTGGGTAATTGTCCCGTCCACCCAAGCGCTTGGTGCGACTGTTGGTGGCCCCTATTGTCGTGAAAGCTTATGAGCCCACGCCGGAACAATGTGAAGTTCCTGCAGCAGGACCCGCATTCCTCCGCGAATATTTCGAGGCCAGAGGCTGCGCACAATGCAACAATTTGGGCTAATCGCGGCCGATCGGTATTACGAAAACCGTTGGGATCAGCGAAAGCTTCAAGTGCGCTGGATTCAATAACGCGACCGGCGAGCTTAGCTTTTGGAGCGGGAAGCCCGTTTGCACAGTCCCAGCATTCACGCCCGACGGCGTAGCCAAGATTTGGCAGGCAATCACCAGCGTGGAAGAAGTGGCTTCGCGTTACCCCACCGGAAACCAATAATCAATGCCGGCTTTTGAATATAAAGCACTGGACGCTACGAGGGAAAACAGAAACCAAGGCGTACTTGAAGCCGATGCACCGCGGGCCGGTAAACGCCAGAAACTGCGGAAAAGGTTGACGCCCTGGAAGTATGAGCCCAGCTGTGGTAAAAAATCGGGCGGGGGCCCATCATTGAATGCGCGAGGCTCACTGAACGCAGCAGATTTGGCTTTGGTTACGCGCCCAGATGGCGACCTTGATCCAGTCCGGGAAATCCCATTCGAGCAGACGCCTGAGTGTGACCTAAACAGTCCGAGTAATCCGCGTATTCGCAGTATGTTAATTGCCCTTCGCGCCAAGGTGATGGAGGGTTTATAGCTTCGCCGATAGCCTAGGCGAGTTTCCCGCGGGCTTTTCCGCGCTGTTCCTGTTCAAACCGTGGCTGCTGGAAACACGCCGGCCACCTCGACCTGGTATTGAACCGGCTCGCGGACTAACACCGAAGCCGCCCAGCATCTCGCCAGAGAAATTCAGTTGGCGGCTAATTTACCCGATTATTTCTGAGCGGTGTCCGCCATCTCCATTGTGGTTTTTTTTTGCCACCTATGTAGTGCCGGACATTATTGCTGTGTTTTGTTACGCCAGGAGACAACAGTTTGCCATTGCTTGACGCGGGCCATGCTGTCCATGTCGGAAAATTTTTTGCTGAGCTACGGTATCTATCTGCCTAAATGGCTTCTGGGCGCTGGGCTGGTGGCGTTTCGTTTTGCGATTGGGCAAAACCGGCAATTTCGCTTGCGCATGCACAGCGCCTGCGTTGCACTTACCACTACTGGAGGTATGGTGCGGGGCGTTAACACGGCCGTATGCCCAGTACCTTGAGTAATACTGAACCACCAGCGTGTGCCGCTGGTGGACGGGCATGCGCCATTGCCAGGGGAGGTTTCTCGGTAACGATTATTCTGCGCCAGGAGCTAAAAGATTGCTGCGCGTAAAGTCAGTGAGGGCGGAGCATTACACAGGGCTCTGGATCAGAGCGGTTATTTTTCCACCGATGAATGCTGCACATGATTGCGAAGCGCGAAGCCAGTGGCGAGCTAAGACAGCATGCTTGGAGCGCACGGCACGAATGCAGGAGAACACATGCTGGCAGGCAAAAATTGCCGCGGATCGTTGGCCTTTTGAGCGCATTGATGCTGTTTGCTGGATCGGGTGGAGTGGTGCTGAATTAATGTGATGGCCATTATGCTGCCGATTCCTGAATATGAGTAATCTAGTGGCTAAAATTATAAATGCTCTTGAAGCGCAAATCCGAACAGACCCAAATAGACGCCATAACCAAAGGAATACCGTGTCTTATTATGAATGCGCTCGAAACTTCGCCAATATTCGCCACAACCTAAGGTTTCACACCCTTATTGAAATTATGGTGGTGATTGGTCCATTCTTGGTTTATTGGTCGCCATTGTGGCGCCCAATATCATGGGCGCGTTAGTGAACCAGCCAAGGTCACAGTAAGCGCAAAAACCCCAGCTCAGTAATATTTGGCAATGCCCTGGTTTGTATCGCCTTGACAATAGCCATTACCCGTCCAACCCAGCAAAGGGCTGGAAGCCCTTGGGTTAACAACCCGCGGGTAGCCCGGAGCCGAAAAACGGAATGCGACGGCTACCTGAAAAAACGCCCCGCGGAGACCCCTGGGGCAACGTATCACGCCTTTACCAGTACGTTCAGACGCGGGTTACGTGAAGGCGCCTATGACCTTTATTCGTTGGTTCAGATGGTGCAGGAGGCGGTGAGGGCGACGCCGCCGACATCAGTATTTGGAACACCAAAGGGCTAATAAACAGTGCCCGCGCAACGCCACCCAGAACGGTTTTCACCCTGATCGAAATATTGGTTGTGCTCGTCATTGTCGGACTGATGGCTTGCGCTAGCTGTGGTTCACTATGGGGCGGCAGCTTCGGCAGCAGCGCGAGCTGGAAGTTGTGGTTCAGGATTTGTTAATCTGCGATGCAGGTGGTTGGTCCGAGCAAGCCGTTTTAACATCTGGAAGCGGGGCTTGGTGATAAGATACTGACACTACCAGTTTGTGGTGTTCGGATGATGAAACCCAGGCTGGAAAGCCAGTGCCCGAGCAGCTGTTCAGGCCCACGCTCTGCCACCTTGGCTCTTCAGTGGATGCCCAACCGTAGCCTCTGACGGCCCCCTGCGGCTTTAACGAATGACAACAAGACGTTACGTGCCCAAGGTGGTTTTGTATTTTTTCGCAGCGGAGAAAACAACAGCTTTGAAATTGAGTGATGTTAAAGGGCCGGCATTGGCCCCCCAACCGCTGTATTCTGCGGTATGGCGGCTCATACACTGGCAGCCCGGCGCTGAGGCGGATGGTCCTGTGAAGCGGTCACGGGGCTTTACGCTTGATTGAAGTGCTTGTGGCCCGCTGATTTTTGGCTTGATTGGCAAACGGCGGCTGCCGCAAGTGGCAGCCAGTATATTGCCAGTTTACGAACGTGTTCCGCGCAAAACCCTGGGCAGCGTGGCTTAGCGGAAAACCGGATCAACGAATAACGGCTGCAAGTATTTGCCGGCCACCAGTAGCCGCCGCCAGCGACCAAGAGTTTTGGCCTTACAGCTGGCAAAGTGATCACTCGCGTAACAGCCACCGCAGACCGCTAACATCCGCGGGTTGAGGTGAGTGTCGGCCGCTACCGAGACGAATCCTCAGAAACCCCGATACAGTGCACAGTTCCTGGCCCTTTTGTGGGTGCAAAATGAATCGCCGGCCAGCGCGGCTTCACGTTAGGAAATGCTTGATAAAGCCGTTACGCATTACGCCGTGATTGGCTTGGGGCGTTTGCAGGTTTTAAAACGGCGTGATTACCGCCCGTGACGCGGGTTAAACGAAGTTGCCGATGAGTTTTGCAGCGCTTCAGCGAACGATGCCTGGTTTGTTTGAACGAGACATTGAACCAGGTTATTAATCGCCCTGCGCGGGATATTTATGGTGACGTTCAGCCTGCACTGACCAAGTCGTAGCAAACTTGTCAAGCTGCTTTTTACCCGTCAGGGCTGGCGTTACCCTGCTAGGTCGCGCCGCAGCGAACTGCAGCGCGTGGCATGGGAATAAACGATGGCGATGTACTGGTGCGCAGTTTTACTGCCCGCACTGGACCAAAGGCCAGGAAGACATCGCAGGCAGCGCAGGTGCCTGAACGGTTAAAAACGTTCAAACTGCGTTTTAATGGACAGTAACCGGACAGTGGCAGGACAACTGGCCGGTGCAGGACCGTCTACCGGCGCCAAATCGCTCCGCGCTGCCTGCGGGCCTGGAGTTGATCATAGAAGCACGACCGTTTTGGCCACACTGGAGGCGCCTCTTCGTACTAACAGATTTTCGATGCCGGGCCAAAAAAAAGGGGGGGGGGGGCCCCCCCCCCCCCGGCCCCCGGGCCCAAGGGGCCCCCCCCCCCCCCCCCCAGGGCCTGAGTCCGCAGCGTTGAAAAGTGGCGCAACGACAGCGCGCCGCCCGAGGATGGAAACGTCGGTTCCGGCGGGTGGCCAATGATGCGCCACAGTGAAGCTCTCGAAACGCGCTGGAAAATCAAAAAAGCAGGGTGGTGGCGTTAATCATGGTGCTGCTGGCGATGGCACAACTGGTGGTTATACTGGCAACCGGGGATGACACATCAGCAGCCTCCGGGTGTTTCAAGGCAGGGCATTACCCGTGGCTCAGCAGCATGGGGCTGAGTGTGGCGTTGGGTGCAGAACGTTTGCCCCGGCCAGATACTGATGACAGACTACGAAAGAGATAAAGAAGCTGGAAGCAGCCCGATCGACAGCTTTGGACGAATTCTGGGCGGCTAACTCCGTTGTGCTACGTTTAGAGTGAAATGGCGGCGTGGCCGAGATTACAGCTGGACGGTTTTGGGTGGCAGGCTGAATCTAAATGACCTTATCGGTGCAATAACGAGCCAGACCCGGTGAAGCCGTGGAACGCTTGAACGATTCTGCAGAAACCTTCAAGATACCGCCTGAAAGCCGATGGTGTTTTAAATTGACTGTGGTATGCAAACGACCAGACCATCAGTACTTATGGTGCCGAAGACCGGCCAATATCTGCTGGCGCAGCCGGTTATCGGGCGGGCAATCAAAGAAGTTTGCCAGCAAATAACCGAGCTGCGCCTGCTGAGGGCCAAATGACTGAGGAAGGCTATCAGGCGCTTCGGCCCTTCGTGGCGGCGCTGCCTGTCCAGTGGCCTGGGTAATCATGTAAACACCGCCAGCGCCGGAAGTGTTAACAAACCGCTGCATCCGGACTTTTGAGCGCGCCCAGGGTGAATTGCGGTGATTGAAGTGGGCGAAAAGAACAACGCTTTGAGACATCAAAGAACTTTCTGGCGCTGCGCCAATTTTTCCGGTTCTAGGACTTGAGGCCAGAGGGCCTTACTTTGCAGACCGTTTTTTTGAAGTGTTGCAAAGAATTAACCTTAACGATAAGCGTGTTGTGCACATGGTTAGCACCGTTTTACCGCGACCCCGGAGGGTAAGGTGTCTACATTGCACCGGGACAACAGGGCAAAAAAACAGACTTACCAAAGCGCCGTTTTACCCATCTTTGGAAGGATAACCATGTCTTAATCGCCCTATACGTGCGTCGGTTTCAGGCTTTGCCGCCTGTGGAGCAACAGCCAGGCGGAACGGCGTTACAGTTGGGCGCTGCTGGACAGTTTGCCGGCCATTGCCCAGTGCAGAGGCGAAGCCGATAGCCAGGATTGCATTCGAGCAGACGCTAGCGCAGAACGCATTTGAAACATACAGCCTGCTAATTTGGGTTGATTCGGCCGGTGACGAGGGCCGGCATTCCTGCTGGCCAATATACCCGCGAAACCAGCAGCGGTTTATTTGCTCAAGGCACTGTGCCTTAAATTGCGGTTGAAAGAAAGTTAGTCGCAAGATTAAATAAAGAACCCTGCATCTGGCGCTCGCAACGTCGCAACCAGGGCTTCCGCGTAGCTGCGATTGATCGTGAGCGCATGGCCACTGGTTCAGTGTGTTCAGCGTTGGCGCGACCTTACCTGAGTGGCATATACGGTCGACGCATTGCGTTTGCCTCTCCGCCTCGCAGGGTCTGACGGTTGGAGTTGCCTGCGTAGATGACGAGGTGATCATTGTTGCTTTGGCCCGGCCCGGTGAGTGGGTGTTAAGTGTGCACCACATAATTTAAGCTGTTTCTGCAAACACTGGCCGTACCGGCAGTGGCGGAGGCTGTTGCCCTTTGACGTTGTAATGTTGAGGGGCAGGTGGCGATGAACTGGCTTTACTTATGCGGATTAGCGTCCGCCCAAGATAAAATAGAGATGGACGACTGAGCATTCCGAGCGCTTGCAGTGACTATTGCGCTGGCCTCAACCAGCGCTCATTCAGGCGCCATCAATCTAATGCCAGGGTAACTTTTCCACTGGTCCGGCGAAAAAAAGTGCCTTAGCGCCCTGGCGATACTTGATTCTGGTAGGCGCAGCTTGGCTGGTGCTTCAGCTTGTCTTTGGAACAGGGCTAGGCTGGTACTATCAAGCATCAGGCTGCAACCTGAAAGGCACAGGCATGAGTGTTTACCGGACAGGCATTTCCCAACGACCAGCCTGCGCACCCACCCCGGCAATGTGCGCAAGGGTGTTTGAAGGCCAGCTCAGACAAAACGCCTGATAGCGGCCCTAGTTTTGAATTTTTATAACTTCTGATGAAATTTACCGGCGAGCAGTAATGCGGCGGTTTCTGCGGCAGTGGTATTTCGCTTTAATTTCGCTGAATTACAAACCAGGACCCGCGGCGAGCTGGTAGTGGATTTACGCGCAGACAGTTATCGACCTTATGAGCCCAGTTTTGCGTAATGGGCTTTGTGGCCCAGGGGCTGGACGCGCAAATTGGTTCGGTGGTGAACGAAGCCGGGGAAAATCCGCGGGCGATTAACGGTTTTCAGGAGGTTAGACGATGCTTGAAAAAATTAAAAAACAGGCCGGCGTTCGCGAAACTTCAAGTCAGTATCTGCTACTCCCCCCGCGTGATCAGAAAGCTCTGCAATGGCTCGTTGTTGCCCTACTGGCGGTTTTTTGTATTTTGCACTCTGGCTGCAGCCCACCGGTTATCACGATCGCGCGCAGACATCGACGGCTAAACGCCGCCCCAGCTTCTGACCTGGATGAACAGCAATGCTGCTAGCATAGCAACTGCGGGAGCCAGTCGCGTTGAAAGCTGGCGCTGACGCTGCTATGAAAAACCTGCAGAATAGCCCGCGCATTGAATGGGCTTTGGTGGACCCGTTCGGCACGGGAATCCGGGTTGGTGTTGAGCGCTTTTGAGCCTAGCGGGGTGATAAACTCGGTTTCGGATTGGATGGATAACGTAACCCCTTTTTTCCGGATGTGGCCTTCTGGCTGGAAAACCCTGAGTGTCGAAAATGGGGTGGTTCTAATAGATTCAGG
>Ga0163217_1009310_pt1 | contig 13425 bp, 20 predicted proteins | sample SynspAceP_FD_185933 | JGI IMG/M metagenome (GOLD analysis project Ga0163217, IMG submission 185933) | Saline lake microbial communities from Ace Lake in Antarctica - Synechococcus sp. Ace-P (PacBio error correction) | ecosystem: Environmental > Aquatic > Non-marine Saline and Alkaline > Saline ...
GACAATCCGAAAGGAGTCGCTCTCAAAGCCCCTGAAGACCGGATTTCGACGCGTGCCCCTCCTCAAGATCGCTGAAAAAGTGACCGTGGCAAGCACCGCAGCATAAATTGGCGCCGGACCCCGAAGCCCGGCGCACTTCATGTAACCTTACTGGATGGCATCCCATGCGCGTTCGGGACTCGTCCAGCGACCTGCTTGTGCGACTTGCCATGTGTAGTCCCACCCATAGGCGTCCAGAAGGCGTTTGTGCCAATCTACGCCGGGCATCAGGTTCCGATCCGTCGAAAGCGGAGAAGGAAACGTCGCCGTTGTCAGGATTTCGCCAAGGCGCGCTGAACATTCGGAGTTATAGATGTCGAGCGTTTGCGTCCTTGTGCGTGCGAAAACAAAAACTGGCCCTGAGCCATCCATGATCGTCGTGCGCCGATTGGGCTGCCAGAATGTCCATGAAGCCCCTTGGTCCGTCCACGAACCATCGTTCGTAACAGAGGCAAACCGCCGGAGCCCAAGACGGGACGGCCCAGTTGCTTCTTCGGATGCGAAGGGTGGGAAGTAGAAAGAATTCGACTCCGTGCCGGCTTCGACACCTTCAGGGAAAGAAAGGATGCGGATGAACGACGCCTGCTTTGTGGCATGTAGGCACTTGGCGGGAGTCGAACATTGCCATCGGGGTCTATCGCGGAAGTCAGTGCTGGCCGCAGCGCGACGCGGCCGCTCATCGACGAAACCTTCGGTAGTGGCGTATTTGCCTAACTGGTTCGATCGCGTTCACGACGATGGGGTCCGTTGAACTTGCAAAATCGTTGCTGACCCAGCGTCGTAGTCTCGAGCGAGCGTGGCGGAGCATCAATGTCCTCGACCCCAGTCAGTCCGCGGGCCAGCCGTTGCACGCCCCCGACCACCCAGACCGATGCACCATCGGGGTGCCCGCCGTCTGCGACAATCTGCTCGACAGGGCGAACAGGTCTTCCTTTGGGTTCGGGAAATTCTCGTAGCCGGCCTCTCGAACTGTTCTGGCCACATACCAAACCTAGCGATTTGACGTCGGTGCGAAAGCAACAGCCTAAGACGTGGTCGCGCCGTCAGAGCCGGGAAAGTCGCGAGCTGTTTTCCAGCTGTCACCAGCGCGTAGTTCGTCCGTCCATGAAATGGTCATCGCGTCATCCTACCGCGCAAGGCCACCCTTGGCACGCGAGCCTCCTTGGCCTAAACGGGCTGGTTGGCGAACTAGGCGACGTGCGGCCCAGACCGCCCGCGCTTGGGAAGCATTCACGATGATTCCTGCTCGAAGGATTCCGAGCCGGAAGTTATTCGACCTCGCACCGGTCGCATCCGTAAATATAGCGCAATAAAGAGTGCGTAACGCTCGCGTCATCGCCGTCGTGGCCCCGTGACCATCGCAATCTTTTCGCCTGTGTAGTCCGTGGCTTGGCGGCAAAGGTTCCAAAAGCAGCGCACGCGTAACAATCTGCACGTTTCTGCCGCTGGGTGGAACATCAGGTTCCTGCGCGGTACGCAGGAGCTGCTGGATTGGCGCCATGGCGATGCGCAACAACGCTGACGCCGGAAAGTGTGCGATCATTTGGTTGGTCTGCCTCCAGAATAGAGTCTTGGTTCGGAATCTTCCGAAACGTTTTCGGATTAAGGGCCGACACGCAATGGACCTGGTCCAGACTAAAATTGTTGTGTCAGCGCTTGCTTTACTCAAAGGTTAGGTCAAGAATTCGTGTGCTAGGCGTTCTTCGACGCAGCAATGATCTGCTTTGAGTCGCACAGAACAGCCTGATCCATCGCTGCGCTAAGATGCCGCTGACGTCTCCGCCCAACGGCGGCTCGAAACCGGCGGCCGCGAACAGTTTCTAAGCCGTTCGCATGCGCAAGAACCGACAATCGCCCGGGTGCTGACGGCCGGCAGTCAGCGGTCCGCGTGATAGACCCGCGAGCAATCATCGTGTTGCCCGCAATGATGGCCGTGGCGGGTTTTATCAAGTTTCCAGTAAAATCGCGCGCGGCAGCTGCGGCGGCCTCGGCGTGCTCATTATCATAGTGATGGAATCGGCATCAAGCGCAGGGTTCAATCCGACAGGCCATGCGCCGCGAAAGCGGCGTCAACGCTCGCGTTGCGCTGGATTTGGCCAAAGAACTCCGCTTAATGGCCCGTTGAGGAAGGCATACGGCGATGCCCGCGACAATCGATGGTCAGCATGGTGCGGCCAACGTCGATAGTTGTCGTATATCGACGAGGGATGGGGCTGCTCTGATCGCGCCGTGAAAAACGATGAAGGGGGCAACCGAAGTCAGTGAAGGCATATTTGATGGCGGCTGATCGGCAGGTGACGGGCCAATGGATAAGGAAACCGTTCCGATTCCGCCGCTGCGGTAAAGCCTTCTGTATGCAATTTTCCACGCACGCTCCACAACCGGGCTGGCCGACAATGCACAGGACCGAACTGGCCAACCCCAAAGCGCCGAGATTTTCGGCCGATTAGGCCCCATGACAATTCGAAAAGATGCGCGTTGGAATCGGATCGCGTGAGCCGCACACGCACATTCATGCGCCAGCGATTGTCCCGAGCCGCCCGGTTCTTCCAAGCTCGCGAGCGATGGCATTGGGGCGATAGCCCCAGCCGGGTCGCGCAAAGCTGCACCCGTTCGCGCGTCCGCTGCGTTTCACATCCAGTATGCCCGGCCAGCCGCGCGCTGACCTGCAGTAATTCGATAGACGCGACCGTCGCGGCTGATGTTCTTTCGAGTTGTAACCATAAACCGCAGCTTGGCGATAACTGTCGTGGGTGTTGCAAGTTGGCAGGGCCGGACCCCAGCCCTGCGCCTATTCCGAAACGTTTGGGAGACGCCGCGGCCCCAAATCTGAGGCCGCGGCGTAGTGGTTTATTTTACGGTCGAAACGTCCCGAGTCATTCACTCTTGGCCCATGCCGCGACGAAGGCCAATCCACAAAGCGGTGCCTCTTGGCCGCGTCGCCAGCGTAAGGTTTCAGCAAAGGCCCGGCGCAACTGGCTGTTTTGACAGAAGATCAGGTCCCGTCTGGTCCGCAGTCCAGCGGGCAGTTCCTTCGTCGCTTGCGATCACGTGCCATTCGAACATGCGATCGTTTCGTCGACGGCGCGCCATTCGGTCGCCCATCGACAGCAGGTGTTTGCTCGAAGAAGTCGTTCGTCACACACCCGCGACGGTCGGGTGAACACAGCATGGCTAGAGGCAAGTCGGTTTGTCGCCCGAGCACGCCGCGATGCCGCGATGCAAGTGCGGTCCATTTCGGCCGCCGTCAGGTCAGCAACTGCGCCTTGTCCCGAATCAACAATTTCCGCTGGCGACAGGTGTAGTCCGGCCTGCTGGTACAGTTGCGGAAACCGTCAGAGGCCAGGGCTGCTAAGCATGTCCGACGGAAATGTTCGACGGTCCGTCTGCTCTTGGAGGTCGCATCGGTGGAGCCCGGCGTGAAGGGCACGATCAACATCGTGCCCGGCATCCTTTGCCCGCCTTTTTCAACCGGCAGCTAACCGCCCCAGCAACGATGACATCGGCCAAGCTGACCCGCTTGCGCCCGTTTGTGGCTGTCGTTGAATCGTGCGCACAACATCTGCGCAGGATGCGCAGGGTATCATCCGAGACTGGGCGGGTTGTTGCCTCCCAACCTTCATCGGGGACAGCTGGATGCGTGCGCGCCCATTGCACCGCCCCGGTTTGTCGCTGCACAGCGGATAGGTGCTTTGGGCGCTGTGCCACAAGCGGTGCTTGACCAACTGGCCGACCGCAGACCGGTTTTCGAGGATTGCGGCCTTTCAGGCGTGTCCACGTCTTGCGGCGGTTTTCGATCAGCTCGTAGTCGCGTGCCGGGATCGGGTCCTGCCAAAGCAGCTCTTTCTTGAGGCAGCCCATGGGCCCAAGGTTAAGCGATCAAGCAGGGCCCATATCGCGGATGTGGTCAGCTTGAACCACGCCCGCGTGCAAAAGCGCTTCTGGCTGAATTGGGTCTGGGTTTTCGTGGGAAAACCGCTTGCTGATCTCAAAGGTCAGAATCGGAATCCCTCTTTAGGGCAAATCTGATGTGAACATGATCCGGTGCGGGGCGCGTTGTTCGGATCACTGGCGTAGGAGGGACGCAGATCTGTCCGCATCGCGGTCCGTCGGGCGCCACTGGTGCGCCGCCGCGGGGCCTTTTTGTGCCAGCTTTTCCCCACTCGAAACCGACAGCCATGTCGAATAGGCCGTTATGGCCAGGTCCTCGCTGGAGATCCATGCCCCTTCTCAAACCGGCTGGTGATGGGCGTGAAACGCCAACGCCGGATTCAAAGTGCCTGGTCAGCGCAAAAGCCTTGCTCTGCGATGTTCGCCTGGGCCTCTAAGCGCGACATGAGCCGCGTCGCCCCGCGCCGTGTGCCTTACCGAAGGTTGTGGCCACCTCGCGATCGAGCGCCGACGGTTTCTCGTCGTTCATTCGCCTGATGCGGCCAAAGGTGTCGCGAACTGTTCGCGGGACAGAGGCGAGCGGGTCAGGTTGGCGGTTTCGGCCCTCTGGCTTGACGTAGATCAGGCCCATCTGCACAGCGGCCCAACGGGTTTTTTCCAGCAGACGGTCGCCGATAATCGCCTTTGTCCGTCCAGGCCAAGTATCCTCGGCACCGCGCCAATCGAGTGTCTTCCTCGGTTCCCAGTGTTTCGGCGCGGCCCCACCGGCAAAACCAACAGCGGCAGGCCAGTGTACTTCGATCGCGGTAGTGCCCGGCGAGGGATCATCAGGTCGCCCCAGCTGATCGCGTTGCCGGTATTTTTGCTTGATCGGCCACCAGCAGGCGGGCGCGCCCTTATTCAAGTGTTGCCGTTGTCGGGCCAGCTGTGGCGCGGCGGCAAAGCGGCTGCGTGCCAGAGGACGAACCGCCGCGGCCGTCGCGTGCGATACGGTGCCCGCGGCGTGCCACGCCATGCGCAAACAAAGAAGGGACCTGTAATTGACCCCATAGTCCGGCGGCCACCAGTCCTGGGCTATCTGGTCATCAGGGCAACATCAGCCTTGAGCCGCGTCCAGATCAAGCGTCGCAAAAAGCGGCGGCGTAATCTGAATCCCGACTGCAAAGCGGGTTGGAGGCCGGGCAGTGGTTCTGGCTGAGAATGTTTAAGGTCGCTGGTTGGACGCCAGCCAGTCACAGTTTGACGCGGCGCTAATTTTTGCATGCATTGGGGCGCTGTGGTGGCCCATGGGCCGGCCCGGCGCCGGTGTCCTGTGGTTCATTTATCCGTCCATGGTTCTGACGTCCTGTGGGCGATAGTTCTAGTGGGTCTAGGATTTGCCTTTGTGACGCCTCTTTTTAGGGGCCAGCGCGATTATGAGGACACCTTGTATCTACTGGATTGTTACGATAAGTTTTTTTCTATGAAATAATAATAACGCTCAAGACCACCATGCGCTAGTGCTGCGCTGTTTGCAGAATCAGGGGCCACTTTGGACGCGCTGGTCGGGACATGCAATCCGTCAGCCAGCCCGCGCTTGTGCCATCGAGGTCAAAGACTTGGAAGAACGCCTGGGGACAGCCCTTGTGTTGAACGTGGCACACCCGCAATGTTCGCCACCCCACTGTATTTGGAGAGGATTTTTTACAACGGGCGTCGCGCCAAATTCTACAGTCGTCGATGATCTTGGCGGATCTTGGCCCAAATTTCCAAAGGTGGCATGACATCAAGGCGGCTCGCGGCTTGGCATTATTTCCGACGGGTTGGCGACCTTTATCTTTGCCTCCGCCCTGATCGCTGAATGTCTGAACCCGGACTTTATCTTGGGGCAGACTTGCAAGGGTACGCGAAAGCGTGACCCCGAGGCTTGCTTGCCGAGCCTCAGCGGAAGGTCCAACTGGATGCGCCATTGTCGCTTTCCTCCGTTCGGAACCTCCGTTGAAAACTGAGGTTCCCCTGATTCCGAGATTTTGTCCTTATCCGTCCTCGAGGCGAATGAACAGCAAAGCCCGGCGGACGCCGGGCCAACTGCGACAAAATGCGACTGTTGTCGTTCTAGAGGATAAGGTCATTGCTTTCGCGATTCAGTGGCTCTTGCGTGTTGTGGACACGCGCAGTGCCCCGCCCTACGTGAATGCTGAGGCTCTGCTCGTGATCGACCCCGTGTCAGTGGTCGGCGCAGGGTATAGGGGCCCCCCCCCCCCCCGTGGACGCTGATTCCCGACATTGGTTTGTTGCGATTCCGAAGCAAACAGCGCGCCGGTCCAGTGGGTCGCTCGTTTTGCACGTCCCGTCCCTTCGCGGACAGATTGGGATGATCTGGCGGGCACCTAGCACACCGGAATGGCAGCGGCAGCTTCTGCAAATCAGCGAGTCAGGTCCGTACGACCTGCATTAACCCTACACCGTGCAAATGGCGTGGATGCGGCTTTAGAAAACGCAAACGTGTAGTCGCCCCCCGACATCTTAAGGCAGATTGACAGCGGCCGCCAGCTAGTTCGTCAGCCAGCCGCCGCGCAGTGTTTATAACCCCCGGTTAATGTTGCCGGACTTTCCGCAAGGTTCGTATTCATCAATTGGCGGCAAAGCGCCCTGCCGTGAAACGCCCCAAATCGGCAGAAGCGTCGTGCGCCACGCATATCGAGAGGGTTTGTACATTGCAGTAAGTCTTGCTCCCGATCGCGTTTGACATTGGTCCATCCCTCTTCCATCATGCACTCTCCTAAATCGGAGCGCGTGCTAGCAACTGCAGTCTTCCAGCCTGCTCTGGAGTATAGCCCGAGTTTTTATCATGATTTGCCAAGCGCAACTACAAGTCTCTATTATGCGGGGCCAAATTTGATCGATTGTTCTCCAATGGATACTTGTGTTTCAATCAAGGCGATATTTGAATAAGAGGATCACGGGATTAGGTGGATCAGGGCAACCGCAGCTCTCTAAAGGCACGGCAGCTTAATATCTCAGAAAAACTAGGATTACTGTTAATATGTGGGCGCCGTCTTCGGGGTGAAGCTGACATGTGTTCCAAGCGTTCGCTATTGCATGCCAGCTGTATACAGCAACTCGCTTTGCTTGGCGTTGTCAATTCTTTACGGCCTGCTTTCGCGACGGCAACGCGGCGACTCTTTGCTAATGAATGTCCAACAAAGCTTTTCTAATGATTCTATGTCGGCCAAAGAAAAGGCGGTGACCTCGTGCAGAATGCTTCCGGTACAGACTCCAGTTGCGAAAGCCTAGTCGCCAGCGCTTTCACGTGTATCGCCGCCGGCAATCCTGTTCAGCCTTCCCCTGCGTCATGAATGGCCTTTTCCTGCCGCAATCCTTATTCGAGCGTGTTGTAGGCCTCGGATTTTCCTGACGGTCAGGGCCGGGTCCATTCGTTTGGGTTTACTGGGTCAAAGGTCCAAAGCCCCGCAGCCTTAAGATAGGCGTAAGAATTTCTGCTTGGGTAGCGCAATGCCAATTCTGCCGTAGGGCCGGTCTTCGGTAACTTCGTTTGATCGTTCCGGTTTTTCGATTCTTGATCGAGTGCTAGTGCACAATGTTCTACAGTGTCTTGGGTAGGATTGACATCCACGCAACGTACGAACCTGTTTACCTTGTCTGTTTTTTTGGTCAGCTTTTCGTACTTTGGGGCATAAGAAAGACCATCTACAATGTGCTGGCTTGCTCGTCCCGATCCACAGCGTCTCCTGCAAACACCGCATTTTCTCCGGCCGTGTGTTTGGTTTATGAAGCGAACCGCATGATCCAGCATCCGCGCTCGTTGGATGTCTGATGAATATGCGCCAATTCGAAGTGGGAATTTAATGATCGCGTGCATAACTGGTTCGCTTCAAGCTTCGTTTGGTCCGCAACTCCAGTCATATTCGACTTGTAAGCGTCGACGAAGGTCGAGATCTTCCGTAGACCAACGGCTCAGCTTTCTCGAATGCGTTCCGCCGTTGCGATGAACCGTCTTAAGCGCTTTGCCGTGCTTCTCCATACTGCTAAAGAGATTTAGGGCCGAGGCCACCAAGGTCAGAGAGTTCGCACGTATCATAGCTGTCCATTTTTTTCAGACCCTTTTGGTATCCGTGATAAGATGTGCTCTGTCTTGCAAGAAAGAAGGCTGCTGTCCATTAGGCAAAACTCCGCTTTGCCATTTTTACACCTTCCGAAGGCGACATAAAAAAAATTGCGCGTCTGTCCGACGATCCTAAACAGAGGCTGCTCGTTCCTGTGCTGTGCTAAGACGCCTGAATTACTGATCGCGATGCAGGTAGATGCACCTCTGTGCCTTTCAGCCAGTTGTTGCGCTGACTCGGTTGGAACCCACCGCGGCAGTTTACTGCGGGGAAGGCGTCGTCCACGGAGCTGGCCGATGTCTACTAGCGAGACCGTGATTCTACGGCGGCCGAATTCGACGAGGCGGATCAGACCGCCCCTTTGGCGACTTACCACGGGATCAGCGCGAGCGTTGGTGACCGGAAACGCACCAGCAAAGGAACAACGCGCACCAGATCGGAGGCAACGAAGAACAGCACGGCGGCTGGTAGGTTTCTGTCATAGGCGGGTGCGGTCCATCGTATTCAAGTACATGAACAGGGTTTTCAACCAACCGGCGGCGTGATCAACCCACCTCGACCAACGATCTCAGGGACGTTGGAGGATACCGTAACCGAGATTGCGACCTGTTCGGTATTGATACGCGTACAGCGGCACCTTCGGTCGCACCGCGCAGGCCATTGCTCGTTCATTTGCGCGCGCGTTCAGCTCTATGCCTTGCGCGCAGGGCGGCCTGCGCCCTGCGCCAGCCAACATCGGGTGCGATCTGCGCGCTCGCTTTGAAACAAGACATCTGGACGAGTAGCGGTGCGCTTGGAGATCATAAGGCTGACAAGCGAAATCCGGGGGAAAAAAAGAAAAAGGCCGCCCCTTGGGGGCCCCCCCCCAAAAATGGAAAACCCGGCGCAAAAGATCGGGATTGGTCAGCAGGATCATCGACAGGGCTGTCCATGTAGGCAGCCGAGCAAAAGGTAGAAAAACAAGGATCAGTGTTCAGCGACCAAAGCGGCGAACGAGCCTGATCCACGGACCCAGAGCGCGATTTGGTCCTGTTGGCACCTGCGTCGAACGCCAAGAAAGCCGTTAATATAAACGCAGCCCCCAGCACGGATTGAAAAAGATCATAGCGGGTGGAGCCGCTCGTCACCATAAAAAGCTCTTCGCCCAATGCTGTCCCAAGACAGCCCGCCATTGGCCAAAGCGATCGCGCTGTACCCTCAGCGCGCCAACGGCAGCGCCATTCGGTGGGGGTAAAACAGCCTGCAGTAAGAATGCCGCCGACGCACAAAGGGCAAAAGACGATTCAGCGCAAACGGGCCAGCCATCCCAAAACGCCGCGCAGCCGTGCGCGCAACGAGCGCGCGGGCGCGTGCAGCGTTGCCTGGGTATAGGCGCCAATAAAGCGAGATGACCAAAACATACCCCTAAGGCGGCGAGGATGCCGGGGATGAAGGGCCGCAAGAAAGAGTTTGGCGATGTTTTTGCTCTGTCAAGGAGGCCGTAGATCCACCAGCACGCCTGACGGCGGGAAGTCAGATGCCCAGCGATGCCGCCTGCCGCCAAGCTGCGCGGTTTGGCAGAAACCCGCCCGCATAGCCGGAGCGGCGCAGCTCTGGCAGGTGCGGTACGCGGGCTCATGGTGGCGGCGGTTGGCGCTGCGATGACTCCGCAGATGCGGCGCCAAGAGCCGGGCGGCAGGGAGCGCCAAATCGCGAGCCTAGCGAACGCCCGCCTTTATAACGGTGGCCAGAAACCCCTTCCGGCAGCCTTAAAAATAGCGCTTGAGACATACGCCTAACGTCGCAAAATGCCCCATCAACAGGAACATCGGGATGATCGGACAAAGAATAGCTGGAAAAGGTGTGAAAGGTTGATTAGGATTTCAGCCGCGCAAAGCGGATCGTCGTGTCCCCGGTGACCAGTAATCAGGCCGACTCAGCCCGGCCAGAAAACATGCGCCAACCCCGATCGGCACGCGCAAAAAAGATGAGCAGCAGCAGGCCGGGAAAGGAGTGATCCCGATGGCAAGATCGCTCCAATGGTTTGGCCCCTAAATCAAGTCGCCAGGATGACCCTGCCGACGCTACCTCGCGCAGTCGCATCGCGGCGACATAACACGCAATGACGGCCGCTTACGAATCGCCCCTGATAGCGACAGCGCATAGGCCCACACAAACAGGCATTTCGAGCAGGAAATTGTCGTTTGGCCAGAGGATTTCTTGGACGCCAAGCCCAGCCAAAGTTGCACATGCGAATATCAACACCATAACGCCAGCAAAGACGATATTCCGCACCAGCCGCACCCTTGGTTTCCGCGTCAGAGCAGGTTATTGGTGACACATCCACGGTCGCGTGCCCCGCCGTCAACTGGCACAGCGCGCAAGAAGAGCAAAGGATGCTTAAAGGCGGATCCGCGATTCCACGAGTTCGAAGTCACCATTTACAGGGGCGACACCAAATATCCAGCAGCCAGCGTGACAGGCCCGGTGCCCAAAAGGACACCATCCAATCGGCGTGCAAGATGCCCGTTACGCTCTCTGACCCAAGACAGAGGTGCATGACCATCACGATCAAGGCGTCCAGCATCGCGCGCCGAGCCAAGCCATCAGCTTTGAAAGCTCAAAAAGAAAGAATACATCAGGGCTCCGCCACAGTGCAGGATTGGCAAAGGGCGGGTGCCTATTTTAGAATGCCCACGCGGGATTATTGCACGCGCGGTGTAGCTTCCGCCATCAAAGGCGCGGGCGCGGTCGATCATCGCCTTGACCGTCATAGCCTTTGCTGCCCATATCGGCAACCCAGCTGCCGTAGATTGGCGCGACCAAAAGGCATCCAGTCCGGATGTCCAACGGTGGCTTGGTCGATGGTGATAAAGTTCTTGCCCCATATCTTTCCGCGAACTGTTGGGACGGCGCATCCGCCCCAAATCTCGCCTCTGCGCGCCCCTGACAGAGAAGTCCGAGCCGAATTGCGTCAATGACCCGCCTTAAGGTCGTCAAGGCAAGCCGCATAGGCCCCTTTGATTCACTCGCCATGATAAAATGGTCCAGCGGTATCAGCCCGTTCCTTCGAAATCAGTGGTGATTGAAACGACCAACTTCAGCGACCTTTAGGGACGAACGTGCCTCCACGGAAGGTTCCGCGCCGGTCGATGACGCCTTTGGACAGGGACTTCGGACACCCGCAGGGACTTGGCATGCCGACAGCCGTCCGCACCAATGGCCGTAAAGCATATCGTTCACCCATACGAGAGCGCCCCGGCTTTTTCATGCCTTGCAGATGCGCTGGGCCGCGTTACGCGGATCGGCGTGATGGAACAGGCCCGCCCATGGAACCCATGTGCCCAGCAATGTGCATGACCGTCGAACTGGTCCTGCATGTCGCCCTCGTAATCCTTCCCAAATACTGGTCGTAGGACGCACCATGCGGATCCGCGACAAAGAACGGCAGTTCGAAAACACTTCGGTGGCTCGGAAACGGCCGGGGGTATAGCCAACCGACTGTCCCAAACGATATCGGCAACGCCGTCGATGGCCTGATTCCCACCAATTCAGCGGTGTGCCGACCGCTGCAATCGACGGGAAGCGGTCGATCTTAATGCGCCCGCCTGAACTCCGCCTCGACCTTGTCGGCCCAGACATCAAGGCGATCAGCGACGGCACAGCGGACTGGGGCTGGCAAGAACTGATGCAGCTTCAACGTCACATCCTGCGCAAAGGCGCTGGTTGGCCGCCATTGCCAAGCATGTATTGCCGCGCCTGCGGCCCCCAGAAGCATTCTGCGATTGGTCATCGTCCAAGTATCCTTTGATCCCGGCCTAGCGCGGCGTTTCAGTGCTGAGGCGACGTTGGCAGACCGACGGGCACCCCAATTTGAATAGACCTTGCAGACATACGCTGTGTTTTTACACTATAACAGTGATGAGTGCACAACAAAAATAGCGGCAATGCTTGTGCCGTTGTGTCCTACTGCCGCCACGCGATAGCCGTGAAAAAGACCAACAGCAACCCACACCCCCGTGTGGTCAAAACCAAGAACAAGGCCATGCTCAAGTAAGCTTCGACGCAGAGATCCTTGGCACGTTTCCCATTCGCGTTCACCAATTCTTTCACATCATTTTCCCCGCATTTTCGATCGGATTGGCCAGCTTCTGGCCGTTCTGAACGCGGCGTGGCTTTAACACGCGACAATTAGCATACCGCATCGTGTTCGATAACTGGGAAAAAGAATCTTTGCCTGGCATTTGGCATGGGCGTCCGTTCGGGCATCGTTATGTCGTACCACTTCGGACCAAACTGTCCGAATACCTGACAAGACCCGGCCCGGTGCTTGCCCTTGATGGCCTACGAAAGTGCTTAAGCGCGTTTTTTTCCTAGAAGCTGGCTTTTGGGCATCAATGCTGTCCGGGCGTGAAAAAAGTGGCAACGGATGCACATGTTCGCCACCGCCATGGTGCTGCGGCACCCATGATGTCGGCCAACTTGGATTTTGTTCGTCAAACAGCTGGATCAAACGCCTGGCGGGCTATTCCATGAACGACGGTCGACAGTCGGCAAGGGACTGGTGGGCGATCATCTTTAACCCGTCGTTCCCTTACCGCCTGTCACATGGTTTTGGGCGGCTATTTGAACGCCCGCCTTTGTGGTCGCCGGTTGCCGGTGGCTCCTACTGAGGACCGCGAAAAACAAAGCGACGCGCTAAGATGTTCTCGGATGGCGATGTGGATGGCGCTGATCGTGACGCCGCTGCCATTGGCCGGGCGACGCGCATGGTATCAACACGCTGGAACACCAGCCGACCAAGATCATGGCGATTGGAAGGCCACTTTTGACAGCCACCCTGACGGCGCGCCGCTGATCTTGTTGGCCCATCCCCAACCAAGAAAGAAAAAGCGGTCGATTACGCGATTGAGTCCCAAGCTGTCGTCCCCTGATCCTCAAGCCCATGACCTAAGCGCATCCCCCCTGAATTGTCTAGATACCGTCGCGGACGAGAAAACGAGACGCCCGTTTGCGATTGTTTTCCTTTAGCTTTCCGCGTGAGGTTGCACGCTTTGCCATGCTGGGAACGGCCTGTGGGCGGCATTCAGCGCTCGGCGCGGCGCGGCTTTATGACACCAAGTGGCTTGCACCGCGCCCTGTCGTCAGGGCCCATGGGCTTGTCGCGTGCTGGCCGGGTGGAATCACAAACAGAGGTCGCCGCCAGGCCCGTTTACCGTCTACGGCCTATGCTGCGCACGTCCCCGAAGCCTTGGCCCAGTCGCGCACCGGCTGTCGCTGCATCGCTGATCGCCTTCATCATCGTCCTTTACTTCTTCGTCTTCCGGCCGCAAAGGCACATTCTAATTCTGCGCATGATGGTAAGGACTCCGGCGTCAACCGCGCCTTGGCTGCGGGACGGTCCGACCGC
>Ga0163217_1094472_pt1 | contig 13425 bp, 3 predicted proteins | sample SynspAceP_FD_185933 | JGI IMG/M metagenome (GOLD analysis project Ga0163217, IMG submission 185933) | Saline lake microbial communities from Ace Lake in Antarctica - Synechococcus sp. Ace-P (PacBio error correction) | ecosystem: Environmental > Aquatic > Non-marine Saline and Alkaline > Saline ...
AAGGTTAGAAGGAAATTAGTGTTTTCTTCCGGCCTTACAACAGTCCCTTTGATCCAGGCCCAAAAGTAAAAAGTAAAATCACCAAGCCATTGCGAAATAACTTACAATAGCTCCTAGAAAAAAACCTATAAGGAAAACTTGTGGGCGGTTTGGCAAAAGCGCAAATCGCTGGTATAATGATGGGCAAAGACAGTATTTTTTTTGTGCCCAAAGAATGGTTAAATAAAAATTGGAAATTAAAAAAATAAAAAGTTGAAGTGAATGATGTAAAATGAGAAATTGATTTTAAATTGCTATACGGGATTAGCGATTGTGGAACGTCCTTAATAATTTTTTCATTTCTTCAAAACCTATTTTTTTTTAAAAGCCCCAAATTCCGCGAATCCATACCTCCAAAAATAAAAATAAGAAAGGGAACTATAACTGTACCAGTAAAAGTCTGCCGCGTAAACGCTCTAGGCCTAAATGTTAGCAAAGTTGGTGGAGTTAACTTTTATGTTCATCAATCCTAAATTCTAACCAATGCTTTCTCCAAGGCAAGTTCGCAATTTCGGCAAAGAGCATAAGCGTTTTTCTCTTTTTTATTCGGCTCAACAGTACACGCCAAAATCTAAGGCATCGCCGCATATATTTTTTGGTTTAGAATGGGTTCTTCTCCCTCTTTCGCAAGCCAAACACCCCTGATAAATTTTAATCGAGGAAGCCTCGCATTTCCAGAGCCACTTGCCGTAAATACCAACGCTGTTTCTCCACCAATTTTTCCAAATAATTTGTATAAACCCCTAATCAGGATCGAAGATTTTCAAGTGTTTTTGGTATCGTGTCCAAACACTCCGAAATTTAGGTACGTGTAATAAACTTCGCTAAGTTTTTTTGAAATTTCGAGCCGCTGACCAATTGCTGTCTTTCCGCTACTACAACCTATGTTTTGTTCTATTTTTTTTTAAAAGCCCATGGTCAATAGCTTCGCGATAGGAGTAGGGTTCTATGCCTAATTATTTCCTTGTAAGTCGTTTTTATCTTTACGCCACCACCTCCCATTTTTCATGCTGTCTACAAGTTACGGCTAGACTTGTAGGAGGTAGAGTAACGAAGTATAACCATACGAATGAAAGTTTAGGCGTCCATCAACTGGGACTGTGTTACAAATCCAATTTTAAAACCTCTAGCTTGCTGCATATTGGTGGCAAGCATTTCTTTAAATACGTCAATACGTGGGACCCGCAAACTATCAAAAAGAAATCATCAATAGGTTTCTCGTTCCTAAGAACAACCTGTTAAAAAAAGCTCATGACATCTCCTTAATGCAATAGGGCGTTTAGTGAGCAACCCATTTTTGGCGTAATCATAAATGGCAATTTTTCGCATAAATCTCTTAATGATTTCAAAAAGAAGAACTACCTAGACCTACTATAATTCCCAGCTCTTAACACCGTTAATTTAAAGCTACCTTTGTATAATATATCCTCTACATTTTTTCTTGAACTTAAGTGTTTGACATTTTCATCATTAACCAATCCACTTAATAGATACTTGGGTAACCTTCGGTTTGTGCCAGTAAGCATTAAAACTAGTGCTGTGTGAAGCTTCTTTTTTGTCAAAATTTTGCGGTCGAAGAGCTCAATGGAGTGCACTAAATAAATACGCTACATCTTATATCTTTAGGAATTTTTATTTTCGGCTACAAGGCTTCAAGAAAATCAATTTCAAAACGAATGCCTTATTTTGTGATCGGTGTTTCTTTATTCAAACGAAAAGTCTGGTTCGATCCTGCGAACTAGACAAATAACTTCGTGTCCAAGTTCTAAAGTTGGGGTAAATAACCGAATCCTCGATATACACATCTGGCACCTTGTAAGCAATATTTTCATCTGTTGAAATTTTAATTTGTTTTTAAGTGCCAAATACCATTCCAAATTAAGGCTGGAATGTTTTTTCGACATTTTAATACAGTAGGTGTTGTCCGAGTTGGCTCCCTTGTAATTATTCCTTTTCCATCTTTTTATACCGTTGATTTAAATCAAATCAAAAGGGTACAGCGTTGTTACTCCATACCTGAAATGAGATTTTTATAAATCAGCTATTGAAGTTGCGCGTTGTCCGGCTTTTGTTAATCTAGCACTTTTTAAAAAACTTTTTGAATGGCTTTAGTGTCCGATTTTTAACCTTAAATGAAGTAATCGATCTTGTAAATAGAATATACAAGCAAAAGTCCTTTGTAAATCGTTAATTTATAAAAAGGAATGATTCAAAGCATACGATTCTAAACGAGACCTAAACCCAACAATAATTCCTTTTGGTCGTAGTTCAAATGTTGCAAACGCTGGTGGTTATTCGTCTAAAATTAACAAATTGTGATATTCCACACTTGTTTGGTTAATGAAAGCTTAGGAGAAACCAATGCCATTCATGTTTCCCAAACGTTCTTTTAAGTAATAGGGTTTTACCTAATTCTTCATCAAATTTTCTGGAAACTCCTTGTCGTTACGAGATATATTAATAAGCATAAGCTTAAAATTTTTCTATTTACAGGCGACTTTTTTACCAATCTACCCGTTGCGCCAGCATTTGGTGCTTTGTTCGGTGAATCATCATCGTTGTGCATTACGGATTTTTTATTAGTTTTTTTAAAAAGCAACCCCTATAATTTTGATAGCCTTTCTTAAAAAATTCCAATTGATTTCTTCCTGATAATTTATCATTTGCAAGTTTTTCTTATAAAGTTAAAACAATATACAGCGGTATTAGTTCTTATGTAATATAAACGCACAAATAAATGATTAGTTTGCAGCCTTATAAGTCCATTTACTATGAATATTCAAGACCTTTTGTAGACGTTATAAGTTAAAGAAGCCTGTTTTCAATGTATTTCAACTGCCTGCACCAATGTGGAGTTTTCAACCTACTCGAAAAAGATTTTGAGATGATTAAATTTATGTTGTTGTTTTTCCCATGCTTCGTTTAGTTGAAGGAAATCCAGTACAAGCATAGGCGCGCAAATTGGCAAGTATTTGGTGGCTGAAAGTTGAAGAGATTATCGCTTTTTTAATGTGGTAGAAGGATTTTTTTGAATTTAGTGATAAGTTGATAGGTTTTATCTGAATGCATTTCTTGAAAATGAGCACGATAAGTCTTTTGGACACACAAAAACAAAAAGAAAATGATGCTGTAATGGTAGAATATTCCTTCTCCAAATACTAATAATACCATCTGCTTAGGCCATATCGAAATAATTATTAGGAAATCAGTGAGAATTTAAAAGCGGGGCTGGCAAGAAAAAGTGTAATAAAACTCAGATATTATATCGTGTGTAAATTGACCATAATTGCAAAAAAGTAATGCTGGCTGGCAAGAGAATTTGGTGCTGGTGAAACACCGAAAACTTCTGGCTTAAAAGGGGATAAATTGGGTTGGGAATTTATACGTAAGCTTTGATAAGGCTTACAAGAGAAGAAATAGCAGCTTAGTTGAAAAGGGAGATCGATAAAGCTAATTGCACGAATAAAGAAAGTCCCCTTTTATTAGAAGCACAACAAATGCTGTTTAAAATGGGAAGGCTGTTATAAAAGAGGTGTGGCCTTTGGAACAAATGAACCAATGGGTTGTACGACGGTTTTGCCCGTAACCTATAAAAATATTTTAGGAGTAAGAATTTTGACACCTTAATATTATAAAGTGACACCTATTATTAGGTAAAGATGTGGTTGCAAGCAGGTTTTTAGAAAAGGTGTTTTTTTTAAAAGAAAGCACGATAATAGTGTAGTGATCGATTTAACCGATGATGGCTTAGCCGAAAAAATAGTACTTCCGTTCTGAAATGGTACTTTGCGGATATAGACTCAAGATATGGGTACTGCAATTCAAACGTGTAAAAGATTACCTGATGTTGTGGTATGTTTATACCGTCGAATGAAACAAGATTACCATTTGTAAAGTTTTGTTTTAATTTCTTAAAAAATTAGGTTTCTTCGTGCAGCTAAGTTATCTCATTGAGTTATGGTATGGTAGATTTACCTATGGAAAAAATGGAAAAATAAAGGTACTGTCGTCGACGCTGACGATTATGCAGATATGACACCACTGCTGGGAATTTTCGGACGGAATTAGCAAGCTCGAGGCTATTCAGCAAACGAAAAAGAAAAAGAATTAATCAAATTATTGCTTTGGAGCTTTAAAAATATTATATCTCAAGGTGATTCCTAAAAAGCGAATTTTATTTAATCTGAGGAGTCTGTTTGATTTTCAAGGGAATATCGGGGAAACCTTTTATTCAAATATACCACGTCAGAATTCAGTCTTATTTTAAGAAAAGCTACAGACTCTAAATTTGTCTGAGCGATAGTTTGCCCGACAGAATACATGCAAGGAAAAGGAATTGTTTAAAGCCAAAGCTGCAAGGAATACCCTGAGACCATTAATTGGCGCAGCGAATTATAGCCCCAGCTAATTGCAAATTAACACCTATGATTTGGTCAAGGATGTTTATTCATTCTTCCAAAACGTCTCTATTTAGGAAGAAGAAAAGGATCATCTTAAAAGAGTATTTAGGATTCAACTATCTCGAAAAAGTAGGTGAGGTATTTCCTCGGCTTTTAATTATTGGGTATTGAGGTGCCCGATCGATGTATATGGGGCTAAAATAACTCAGTTATTAAATAAAAAGACCGCCAATTGGGCGGTCTTTTAGTGTTGAGTTAGTTTAAAAGCCAATTTAATTACGCTTTTTCTGCTCTTGAAAGCTACTGCTGCAGCAAAACTACAGTCCAAAACCATATTTGTTGTAGCATTCTCCAATGGTTATAGATAACAATCCATGTTAAGCCCATGTGCCTTACAGCATCCGTATCCAATCCTGGAGTACCCTGCCATATATCCTAAAAGGATAAATTTAGCGCCATCCTACCAATACGAACCAGCAATTAAGGTTTTGTGAGCTTTTAGTACAGGCACCACCAGCAGATTCAAGCTAATTTTTTAGCAACTAACGAACCAATCTCATATACGATGTGAAAATAAGCGACACCTGAGAAAAAGCCCCATATAAAGCAGGTCAGTTCCCTGTAGTGTATATTGCTTCTCCTACATAACCTGTTACTAACATTAATAACAGAACTAAAAATTAATTTCCACATAAGTGCAGGCTTGAGCCCCAGCTACCTTTTTAAATTAGTAAAACCTCACACACATTAGTGGAAGCCGTTAAGTGGTCCAATCTCAATTATCTGAAAAAATGAGGAGATTCACCAACTACTGCACAATATCTCTCATGTACCAGAGTGTACAGCAGCAAGTAAAAAGTAATGATACCACAGAAATTAGTATCGAAAGTTTTCCATTTTCTATCAAAATCATTCATTGAGAAAAAGAAAAAGGCCGAAGCGGCCACATGGCCATGCCCCCCACAAAGAAGGTAAAGCCAACTATCGTCAAGTAGCCATTTGGAACCGAAAAATTGGAATTTAAAAAATGGTACCATAGTTGTTTTTTTTTAGATTAATTTTTGTTTTATTATAATCCCCACAAAGTTAAACAAAATTGTTTAAAAAAATAAGGTTAAGATTTAAAAGATTGTGAAAATTATAACATTAACATTCCTAATGTAAGAAACATTTCTATCTGTACTAAACATTTTTTATTCCGTTTGGATTGCAATTTTTTTTGAAGAACTATTAAAATATCTGTTTTGCCTTTTTGTTGATATTACTGTTTGGACTTATGTCATGGTGCGAATGATAATTAAGGTTAATCGAAAAAGTTGAATTTTTACAACCAGGCAAATTTTTTTATGTTTTAATATACTACATCCTCTTATAACTTTCTTGAACTGTATTCTTTATTTCCCAGCAGTTGCCCCTTGTACTTTTGTTTTAATTTAGCGCGTATCATATTTTGGGAGGAGCAACACTGCTTTCTAGGCCTTAAGAAACAAGTTTCCATTCGACTTATTTTTTCTGAGTTATGGCTTATTTATTTTTCTTGCTCTTTAAGGCGCACAGTACAGAGGTGAATGAAGTCATCAAGTATATTGCAGGCGTAAAACTTTCTCCAACGCAATTTTTATACCAATAGCCTTATACTTAACTGCTAGTTTAGTCGTAGTAAATTTTTGTGGTGCGCACTTTAGAAAGAATGTTTTCTGAGAAATTGTAAAAGAATTATTTTTAAACTCCTTGTGGTTTTTTATCGTTTTCAACACCGCTTCATTGCTATGGTCTTTTTGCTATCTATTTATCTTATGGCACCTCCATACCTTCTTTAGTAGATCAAAATACTTTTTCTTGTATGGTAATTTTTTCTTCATCAAAGTATACAAAAAATATATAAAGGCCTCAACTCTTTTTTTTCTGATTGCAGTAAATCGGCCTAGTCTTGCTTTATTTTTTTCTTAAAGATAACGATGAAGAACTTTAGCACTTTTCTTTTCTTTTTAGCTGCGATTTACTTTTCCGCATGTGTTAGTCATTAATAAACTAACCATTCCTAAAAAAACACTCTAAAACTAATTTGCGGCGTAATACCTAAGACAAGGTTTTTCTATATTTCAATTTCATTTGCATCATTTAAAACGTAATAGGTGTTTAAAAAAATTATTTTTGGATCAAAAACATTTTAAGATCGATTGCACCCATGGTAGCTTTATTGTTTTAAGTGATTTAAATCATAAAGTAAAGAAACATCGTGCTCTCAAATAATCGAGGTATATAGAGTCTGCTGCTATTGGTACTTTGGTAATTAATCAAACAAAGGGAAGGTATTGTGTTTACTGCCAGCAGCTAAAACTCTTTCGGTTTGTATAAGGTTCGCCCGGTCTATAAATTCTAATCCCACTCTAATTTTAATTTTGATAGGTGTAGGTGCTCGCCAAAGTCAGGGTATGGTGATTATCTAAGTTATTAGGAAAGTTAAGGGCTGTCAAGCTAATTAAACTGTATCGATTTATTATGTAAGTATAGGTAAACAATTAACTAAGCGTCGCTTCGTTTTCCGATTGATTAAAAACTCTAGTCCATTTACAAGTATATTGGCCAAGCTCTCCATTTAAATGCTGGTTCTTCATTTTGAAACCCTTGGGTCAAGGTAACTAAATAAACCGCTTAACAAATTTGTAGAAGCCTTCAGAGACCAACTATAATTTATTTTTATCGTAACTAACACCTAAATTGATGCTTGTTTGCTCTGCGTAATGGGCCAAATGTATTTTCATCCGCTAAGACCCATCTCTTCTTTTTCAATAACCCTAAAAAGTTCTGTTTTAAATCGGTGACCTGGTTGGTCCCGTTTGCTTTTTTAATTCCTCCCCTGAAAAATTTTGCTTTGACAGCCTTCAACAAGCGATAAACCATATTTACTGCTAGGTTCTATCACTAATTCCCGAAACTAATCTATATTTTCAATATAATTAGCTCTTATACCTCCACGTGCCCACAATTTTTTATTGTACGAGGTAATAGTTTAAACTCTGGAGAATAGGCAATGCGTTCTGAAACCCCTTGTATTGCTTCTAAAAGGTGTTGTGTTTACATTGGTACAAGTTTGTAATTCCAACTTTCGCTGAATTGATAGCCATGTTTCCCAATTCAATAGGTTCGAAAAGGTAAATGAATGAGTTAAGCTGAACAGCTGTTTCGAAACTTGATTACGTTGAAGATAATTCTTGAACCAGAATTTGAATACCCAGTTAATCAGAATCTAAATTGTACCTTTGTAAGATAGATATTGACACGTGGTTAAAAAGTCAGCATGCCATTGACTTTTCTAAATTAGCATCCTATTGATATGTTAGGTTTGCTTCTAAAGTACTTGTTGTAGTTTCACTAGCAGTTCTATTTTCTTCCTGGTAGTCAGTAACAATTATTTTATGCTAATTAAAGTTGAATCTAAGTTTTGTGTTCATTTATATCGTATAACATTTTACCAAGTAAAATCGTAAAAAGAAATAATCTTTCCTTCTGATCAATAACATCCACTTTGTTTTTGATTCATCAGCTCAGAATTCTTGAAAAGCCCGATCAAAACAAACGTTCGTAGGTAGTGTGTTGACAAAATCAGTAATAGACCTTCTTCGCCAGAAACTGGAACCCTACTTTTTTGTTATTGGAATTTGGCCAAAAACTCGGCACTAATCAAATTCATACCCGCACTTCCAAAAGGGTATCAGAAAGCGTGTTTTTTCGATACCATTTGAATTAACACTGCTTAACACTCATCGCCGTAGCAAGCCTAGTGCCATTTTTTATAATCGTTACCTTTTCTGTCAAAATAAAGGATTAAAATGCTGATATTAAACCAAAAAAGTGACTGATTGATACATTTTTAATAACCAACCATAGAATTTAAATTTTGGTCATTGGTGGCCCCCTCGAACAATTAATAATCAAACGGTTCCGTCAATACTTTTTATACCGGTAGGGCTTGATAGATTTGGTAAAACATCGGGTTCTATCCATCCAGGAAATTCCACAATTTAGCAGTTCGCAGCAAAAATTTTCATCTTGTTGTTTTTTTAGTCTGTATGTTAAAAAAAATCATAACAATGACTTCATCTAGTTCTTGAATAATAGGGCTAAAGGCCATATTTTTTTACAAGGGGTTTGTACTTTGTTAATTGGTCTGCGGATATAAAATAGGGTTAAAGCTAAATATTTTTATTTTTAAGATAGCCTAGGACCCTTAATATTCTCATAAAGAAAACTGCCCTCACTTGTGGTGATTGTGGCTATGTTTCTCAGAATCGTAATAGCTGCACTTCTACCTCCGTTCTCCCACCGGTAATTTAAAAACCGTGCCACAAACAGTAAATTGTAGTTTATAGTTACTGTATAATAACGTTCGTTGAGTTGTTGAATGGATTACTGGCTTTGTACTTCAATATTTTTAAAATTGCAAGTGAGATCTTCTGAAGTAGGCGCGATAATGCGTATGGTTTTTCTAGATCTTGATCGACATAAGAGAACTTTAATAGTAAAACCTTACTTTTCAACTCGGCTTAAATAGCTAGTAATGGATGTATGTATTATCTTGTTTTTCTTGTCTCACAAAAAAGGTACCTAAATAAAAAAGAAGGCTTAAAAATAAATTAAAAATTCACGGTGCGTTTTTAGCAATACAAAGCCTTTTATTCCTTCTAAAATTAAATTTTAATTGGTTTAGGCCTGACAAATACTTCGAAAGCGCAAGATCTTAAAATTTTATGACTAAAACTGCCAGTAAAATGGGTGCTAAGGTCGATTTTTTTAGCATCGATTAGTGACGTATATTGCCGTTAAGTTCTTTTAAAACAAAACTTAATGGATATACTTTTAATAAGACTTTCCATTATGAATCCAAGAAGGTTCTAAGCATTTCCAAGTAGGATTGCTAGCGATTACTTAACCATGAAGCATAAAAAGGAAGTTCCGGCAGGTAACTCTGTTTGTTTTTTTATCGAAGCTGACCCGCACTAAACCCTCAATAACACGTCACCTATCAAAAAAGTCCATTTCCTACTTTTTACATTGAATTGAGTACCCATAACTTGTTACGCGTCCAATTGGCGGTTTTGCAACGGTTAAAATTTTTGTCCTTTAGCCTACCTTAAAAAACGCTTCCCTTGAAGCTTTTAAATCGCGCTTCGTTTTCCCATTTTTTATCGGTATGAACTAAGCTCGAGTCAGCATTTAAGAGTACTTAGAACTGTCTGGTAAAAGAAATCACGTATTTTGCAGCTAAAGCTGTTTCAATGGGTAATTATTTTGGGAATTAAAATAAAAAATAAGAAACCTTTTAATAGCAAGCTACAGCAGCTGCAATGCGCATTCATTCTTTTTAAGTACGACTCATTTTAGGATCTTAGGTCCTTTAGATTATTTTCGAGTACTATCAAGATAAAGCCTTATCCATATCAAAAACTAGTTCTTTTAAACCTTCCGAAGTTTTAATAATTTTTTTTGATAGCTAGCAAACTATCCGACTTTTGAAAAAGCCTTGAGTTCTTTTGCTGTTAGTTTTATTCGCAAGCCATTTTTGGCTAAAATAATTTTTCTGTGCATTAACGTAATGCTTTATAGGTATGTAAACAATTGAAACAAAGAAAAAAACCCTACCTTAATAGGTCAAGCTCAAAAATCCCTCAATTTTGATCTCAGTGCGTTTTAGAAGCTAAATGCAATCCTTTTTTCTATGGCCTTAATACTCCACGGTTTTAATTTCACTATTCAGCGTATTTTTTTGCCGTCAATTCTGTTGAGCAAAAAAGTGGTCCGTTGATTTTTCGGGAAATCAACCTAAGGGCTTTTAATGTAACTTTTCTGAAATTGTTTTTTCTTCTAATAAAAATTCAGGTGATTCGTTGGTTACCTCCTCAGGTATCAATCCGCATACTTCAGGCGTACCTTTCAGCTTTAAGTACATTTAAATATAGGATTTTTTGAGCTATTGTATATACTAACGATTTTGCTTTTGCGTGGCTACCTTTGCGCAATTTTTCCCAATAGTTTTAAAAGGCCCTGCACTGCCCAGTCATAATGCCTTTTCTTCAGTTGCCAATTTATAATAAATGTAGTTTAAAGAATCGTTTTTAGAATGAGCTATAAAATTAGATTTAAATATATTTCTTCTTACACACATTCTCATCTTGGCGCTCATACTATTTAGAGTTTTGTCAAATATAATTCAAAAAATTTAATACCAAGGAAGGGTATTTTTTAAACCTGGTGTTTAAAACCTATAAAAAACATATAAACCCAATCGATTATGAAAACTGTATTTAAAAAATCTAGGCACAACCTTTCTACTAAGTACTAGGCACTGCTATTTTGGTTCATGCCAGAATGAGTTTGAAGAATTAACCAACGCAGATGAATCCAAACAAGTAATTACCCTGCAAATTCTGCCACCAGCAGCTTTAATTAAACAAAGCCAGCCTCGAATGATGGCTCTTTTGATAATATTTGTTGAGGTTCTATTGTATCGGCCATCAATTTCCATATACTGTAAAAATTAAACGGTTTAGAAATAAACCATAGATGCTAATTGAAGATTTAAAGCTCATAGAAAGATTTTTGATGAGTTGACGATGATAAGATATTCTTGATATTCATTTTTCCTATTAACTATAACCCTATCCTGATTTTAACAGAGTTACCATCAATGATGTAGAGGATTAAGAGAATTAGCTCTGACTGTATTGAAGGTGGAGGGATGATGATATCTGAATGCATAGATTTTGTATAATGCCCTTAACCTTTTTGCTTTTCGATGTTAATAATGCATCAAACCGGTAGTGTTGTATAGAGAGTGATAGAGAATACGTCGGTTCTTTCCAAAATTTTGGGAGATGATGATATTGTATAGCTGTAGATTTTTCCAGTGCAATTAGAATTGTATGATGCCAAAAAATTACAGTTGAAAACACGCAGAATTGGCAAATGCCCTTAAGAAGCGCAAAAGGGACGCTTGTGAGTTGATACGACGATGATGATTGAATTATAATGATGATGATTTTTTAATAAAGAAACGATGATATTAAAATTTAGTAGATGCCATTTTTAGTTCAGGAAGTAAAGAGAAAATAATCAAAATCAAACAGAGCAATACTTTGAAATGCCATGAATTTTAAGAGAAATGGAGAAGTTAAGGTTTTTTATAGACAAGGTAACGTTTCTAATGTACAGTGGGACCACCCGTGTAGGGCAGAAAGAGTGCTTCTTACTTAGCTTTTGACGCTAATAGTTGTTTTAACTTTGTGAATTGTTTGTATATGAAATCGAGAAGGTAAAAATAAATTTTCGCCGAGTGATGGGAATAAAATTATATGAAAGAAAATGCGATTTTAATAACAAATGTTAACTGAAAATTACGCAGCATCTTAAAAGAAGTGTAGCTGGAAATTTGCAAAAGTAATTAGTTGCAGGTGACCAATTTGGCCTTAATAGGATATAATTTTTAAAATTTCACCAAAATCAATGTGGTTTACCCCTTTGAGTAAGAGGTCAAATTGTTTCACAAGGTACTTGGGAAATTAATATTAAATGCTCAAAATAATTCTTGTCCATGGCTATTTCTATTGGGAGCAGAACAAGAGTTGTTTTTGAATATGGCCTATTAGGATTTAACCGATAAATACTTAAATTCGAAATTCAGGTACAAATTACGAATTGATATTAGAAAGAAATTGTAATCAAGGTGTTGTTTGTACTGAAAGCTTACATAGAGGATGTTGTTATTCAAAAATTGTATAATGGAAAATCAACCATGAAGATGGTACGTTTTTCCACAGATTTTAAAAATTGACTTCTCTAACAAAAATTCATGTTCACACACCCTAATTCGTACGGTTTGTAGACGAAGGAAACTTGGGATATTGAAAGGTACTACATACCGATGGATACGATTTGAGCATGACCCTTGCCATTATATAGGGATTGGAAATGTCATTGAATGTGGGGATAACTTTTTTTAAGCTAAAAAGAGGAGAATGAATTATTAAATTAACTAAAGTGTGGTTGGAATTAATTTTCAAAGAGCTAAGCTAATTTTTTAAAGACTCCTTCAAAACGTTAGCGTAATCGCTCAAAAGAAGAAAATAGAACTGCAAAGTCGGCAAGTCAAAGTAGAGTTTGAAACTTAATGCTCAGAAAAGGCAAGCTATTATGCTGCCTTTTTTTGTCATTATATTTTTTTTTTGCGTGAAACACAGACTGTCCCGTTGTTATTATAAAATTTGCAACTCTTGATAATCTGTAAAACTTGTTTGATAAATTTAAGCAAAAGCTAGATAAAGCACTTCATGTACTTAAAGGGACATGGACATAAGTCTAAACTGAAATAACGTTGGCAGAAACCTTAAAGGAGTTTCGTGAGGCTTTTTTGGATGCCGATGTTAACTTAAAATCGCTAAACAATTTTACAAATACGGTAAAAGACCAAAGGGCTTTAGGTCAAAATGTGTTTAAACTTCTTTACAACCAGGCCAGTTAATTGGTAAAATTGGTTAAAGAATGAATGTAACAAACCTTAATGGGGGCCGAAGGCAGAAGGCATCAATATCTGCAAATCGTTCAAATAATTTTAATGTCTGGTTTACAAGGTGTTCAGGTAATAACTGCTTTTTCGGCAAACTGGCATTTTTTAAAAACCAAAAAAATCTAAAAACCTTTATTGGTGGCCTGTGACGGTAAGACCAGCAAAGCGTTGATCAGTTGCATGTGGGTTGGAGATCAAATAGGGGTTTGGAGGTATTTTCTGATCGAGGAAATACCTGATCCTGTGGGCGATTTTCGAAAGCAGGTAAACGCAATATGCAAAGCGAATGGTCAAATGTTGGTGATTAATAGATACGGCAAGGTCCGTTTGGCATTGACGAGCAAAATGATGAAAGAAATTGCCGATGTCCATAAAGCCATACCACCGCAAGAACCTTGTTTGTTGTAGATGCCAATGACTGGC
>Ga0163217_1027792_pt1 | contig 13424 bp, 16 predicted proteins | sample SynspAceP_FD_185933 | JGI IMG/M metagenome (GOLD analysis project Ga0163217, IMG submission 185933) | Saline lake microbial communities from Ace Lake in Antarctica - Synechococcus sp. Ace-P (PacBio error correction) | ecosystem: Environmental > Aquatic > Non-marine Saline and Alkaline > Saline ...
AACTCTCGGTTTTTGTTTTGGGCCCAGCCGTTGTCTGTGCTTCCCAATTCACTCCAACTTGGAGGCGACCAGATTTTTTAAATCCGAGACTTCTTCACCACCGTTTTTGCCATTCCACTAAACGGTTTAGCGTTGCGTTTTCATGCAACTGCAGAGCAAGGGTAGTCCGGATAATCCAAGATTCCCGGCCCTGGGCAAATCCAGGGCCAAATAGAGCTGGGGGCTTTAATCATCAACACCAAATGTTTTCGCCCATACAAATGTCAACGGAATAAATCCGAGGTGGTATAATACACATGGCCAGCCCGCTGCGTTGCTCTGCGTTAATGGCAGACGTTCCAGCCTAAATAATGCCGCGGCTATTCCATGATCGGGCGGGTACCCCTCACATAGTTTTCTGCCAAAGGCAATCATTGCGCGCCTTTCATCACGTACCTGAAATCCGACGCCCCAGAGAATGAAACTTTGTTTTATTGCCGGTCGCCAACTTCATGGCCTTCGATATGGCCTTTTCACCCGCCAGGACCGGTTCCATCCAATTGTTGCCAATTCATATGCCAAGCTCCGTGTCGGTAGATAAACTTGCCATCCAAAGCACTAAAAATTTTTCGGCCAGTGGGCAGGGCGTCAGGTGTGCCGTATCGGATCATTGCTTTACCTGGAGAAATGAAACGACCAATTCAAGCGTTTTAACAGGGCTTGATATTCAGCGGTTTTGGGGAATCTCAGCTTTTGATAGATATACACATGCTCGTTGTTCGTCAGTGACTCACTGTTATGCCAACTCGAGTGCAATCATGGTGTCGATTCCCTCAGCTGACCAGTCCACGACCAACACATGCAAGCCAAGCCGGCCATAGAAAACTTTCCTCGAAAATTGGTCAATAATGGTCCGACTCATCAGCAGAAAATGTTCGTCATTTCCTCAAAAACCGGCGCCACGAAATTTGCAGCTCTTTCATCCATGCGGCAATTATTCATCCCGCAGCCACCATCGTTCGATTTGCTCACTGTAAGGTAACATAGCCAATCGCGCCGTGTTTTTATCTGACGCGGCTTCAGCGCTTTCCAAATTTCAGTTGGCGAAGATGTAACAGATCGTATACAGTTTCCGGCTTAACCGCGAGCGGGGGGCGTCACATGATTCGATGATTACGGGCCTTGCCCACGACGCTTGCTGAATGCCTTCAACGCGACACATCGACAATATAGGGGATATAAGACCGGTTATCGCCAGCAATAATAGTAAGGTAATTCGTCTTCAATCCAGACAGACCGACGCGCGTTTTGGTAAAAACTCCATAAAGGTCGAGTGCGACCGACATTACCATGGCATCGGCATTAAATTGCGACTGAATAAAAGGTAATAACAGCCAGATTACTCGATGTGGTGGTGGGAAGGACCATAAATTGAATGCAATAATATCTTCATGAAATCTCCCAACCACGTGGCGGTTTGCGGCCGATACCACATTACCAAACTCGCACACCTGGGATCAGCAACTGATTTGTCCAGACCATCACCTTACGGAATATCACACCCAAACTCACGAATATCTTCCTATCTGCATGTCCAACAGGGCATTCATGCAACGATTCACTGTGCTGCCAGTCCGGTTTGAAATTTCCCTGAGCAGCTAAGTCAATGATCTGTTGATAGTCCTGTTCCGCGAAGTTAATAAATCCAACGCCCGACTGGGCCCGGGATGACGCAAACCATCTAATGCATGATGCAGATACCCCGTCGAGGTTTGGCTGCATAAAGCGACAATAAATTTATATTGTGATCTGCGAATCGTACACTCTTCTAATGCCAGCACATGATTCAATTGGCATCCTGCATAAGTTGCTTTAATGACTGCCAACGGTCCGTCAATCATCTTCAGTCTGAACAGTAGCCGGTAACTGCTTGAACCAGCGTTGATATTCCCAACCTGCCGACAGGGTGTTTGGCTTTGTTTGACATGGCCGCAGGGCTGCGCTATGCTCTGGCAAATTTACTCCCCCTGAAGCCTGCAAAATAGAATGGAGGCAAGCGCGTTCAGCATCATCTGGCTAAAATTCACGCCGTGCTGATAACCGGCCGTTTTTTAAAGCGCATTTAAGTATGTCCAGCAAACTTTCTGGGCACATCAGATATCCGGCACCGATATTAGTCTGCCGGGTGATGGTTTGTAATAAACAAGATGGCGACACGTTTTATCAGAAATTACTTTTTTTCAGCTCCAGCCAGCGTTTGCATGCGCCGGCCTGAACGGTCTTAGTTTTGCTTTGCTATAGGTTAAACCGTTTGAGTTAGCTGAGCGCCGTTTTTTTCGTCATATGTCAGCAGCTCGTTTAAAGACAAGATCTGTCGGGCTGACTAACTGGCCTTGGTAATTCAGGCGAATAAGCTAATTCGGTAATAGGATAGAATCGCGAGGAATACCTTGTGATGATAAAAAAATAGTCACTTGTGTCAGTTCGCTTAACCGGATCCTTTTTAATACCGGCAAACATTTCAACTCTTCGCGAAAACAGCTGCTCTATGCTGTTCACTGGCCCTACCACCTCCAATCACAAATACCTGGCCAAGGAAACGCATACCCCATGGTGTGGTTTGCAATTGATTATTCATTAAAGTCTGGCATGGTTTGAATGCGCTTGCAACACTGGGGTTTCACCCAGGCCTGCCAGCAATCGGAAATACATTGACTTTCCAATGCTGGCATAGTTGATGTAATTTCCCATCCACCGGTCCAAATCGCCGGTATTCATGAATCCAGCAACTCAGACGACCGGCTCTAGCATCCAATTGATTAGCGAGTCAGCAGGAAGAAAGCCACTGTGTTTTTTCAGCCCGATGGCAAAGCAAACGTAAAGCATCCACTGGTTTCATTTCGGCTTTTCTATTGCATCAGAAAGCAACATATCCAGCAGACTGCGGGCATTTTCGGTTTTGAACCGGTTCACACCAATAGCACGGAGCCTGTAAACCAGTTTTGATAGGTCGGGATAATTCGTCTTGTTTTGGCCTTTAGCATTTCTGCTGAGCGTAATGCCGTTTTATACACTCTGAACGTGTTCGGGATATGGAGCCCTCGAACTGGAGCTCGCTGTTTAATTTCTGCTGAGGCCGGTTGGTCCGCTGTGCAACACATAGTCGTTTTTTGTTGCAATCGCTTATATTGTTCGACTGAGCAAACGCTCAAACCGCAATCTACCGAATACCCCAAGACACAACTGCCGCTGTTTATCGAAATTATTGCTGGATGGGCAATCATCCCATCAGAGAATGGAGCTGGCTGACTGGTGCGAATTTTGGATGTTTGCATCAGCTTGTTGTTGCAATAAACTGCAGGTGGCACCGCCACCAATAGTTGGGGCGAGCGATCTGAAACGATAGCGTAACACACCACTTTGCTCGTTAGCCGAGACGGCAGACAGTTGCAAATATATATTATGTGGCCGATGAAAACACAATGATCTGAAAATATAAAGACATAAAACATCCTGCCCGTAGCAAAAATTGCTACCAGTAGGTAAACAGCGGGCAGGGGGACATAAAGGTGTAATCTCGGAAACGTTTCAGGCACCCCGCCAACGCACTCTCATTTTAGCTTCGGGCGCGGTCTCTCGGACTTGCAGTTTAGCCAGGGTCGGTTATCTTTCATTGAATGGCGAATGAATAGTTAAACAGACCACAGGCATCATTCTCGTCTTCCCATACCGAAGTACAGTGACTGTCGATCTAATCCAAGCAGATAGCGACCAGAAAAATGACCTAACTGTTTACCGTTGCGGGGCAGTACATGGCCTAACCAAAAAAAATGGGGCCCTGTTTCCCGTTAACACGTATTACAATCGTAATTAAAGGCACCTGAAACTGCTGGCGATAATAACACAAGGCAAAAGTTATTCACGTCAAAGCCGATAATTATGAGCTAAATCTTATATAACACAACTTTATCCGCTGGCTAAGAGTATTACGATAAGCTGTGCTTTTATGAACGATCATCGGACTAATAAGGGTCGAACGGTTTTGTTATTGGTAACTTGTGCTTACTAATCGTACTAAACTGATTTTAAATTCAAAGGGAGAAATAGATAATATGGAATGGGTTTTATCTGGCCATCGTTGGGCTTTTAATCTTATATGTCCATTATTGAATACAATAATTGTACGACACCGCAGATATATTTCAAAAGCCTTCAAAACAAATAGACGTAACCTCAAACTACAGCGTCATGAGCATGATCCCGCAAACATTTGTAAGTCCCGTAAAGCATGCCAAGCATGAGCAGGAACGCTGCAACTGGCGTGATTGAAAGCGCGTAATCAAGCAGAACCAAAATGCGCGGGTCAATACCCGATACTGGTGATGCAGAAGTCCATGCTGGCAAATTAGGTCAGGCTGAAGGGTTTTAGGCAAAGCAATGGAGGCAATTCTTTGCTTTATCAAGCCTATCCCGATCTAAAGCCAGATGGGCTTTTGCGTGATTGATGGAACAGTTGACCAGCTCTTGAAAACAGAAGTCGCCGCATCACGCGTGGCTACAAACAAACTAAGTGCTGTGAATAAACAACGTTTGGAAACCTTCCCCACCAATATCTGGGTTAATATGTTCCAGCTTTACTTCGCGCCTCAAGAACTGGAATTTGTTGGACTCGTGATAGCTATTCCAAGTAAGTCTCCAAGGGTTGAGTTTTTATATCGATGGCTGCATGAAGCATCTATAAACTTGGGCAGAATGCACGAAAACAAAGCCGATTGATGATGCTCTATTTATTTTTTTCAAGTGGCAATGCACTGATCGCAGCTGTGATTGCCGCTTTGGCATTCCGTCACGGCTGCCCACTTGAAGACAATCTAAATCAACCTGCCAGATAGTCGTGAACTGGCAATTATTTGGTTGGTGGCTGCTGGGGTCGCAACGGTCATTGTCCCTTAACGTCTGTATGGCGAAATTGGTCCACTATCGGGCGGTGATGGTGCCAAGCGTCGGCGTTCTCGTTCTTTAGCGCTATCCGAGATTAACGGATGAACATCAATTGATCCCTGATTAATTCGGTTTATAAACACATCGTTGAAGAAGTCGCTCTTGTGCGAAGTAGGCCAATACGCACATTTTGTGCTGGAATAACGAGCCCGGCATCAAATGCCTTTTTGCGGCGGGCAAGTTCAACCTGACAATGCAGCGATTGCAGTGACTCGTGCGCGTTGAAGCATAATTAAAATCCGTCGATGTAACTGGCAGCGTTGTAGCGGCATGATTTGCCATATTCGCGCATCTCGATATGCGGCTTTTTTAATTAAGGGTCATCGTTTGATCAATTGAGGTTTGATGGCACTCTATGTTGTCGGTCGGATTCTGATGCCTCAGGCGGCCGCGAGCAGAAAGAGCCGTGCTCAGATCCTGTTATTGGCCTGGCACTTGATCCTGTTGAGGGTTAATTGGGTTGCTTTTAATGGCAATCATGCCAGGGCGGCGCACTTCTCGTCAACGTGAAATACTTGCTGACGCAGATGCCACCACGCTATACCGGTGATCACCGACGCTTAGCTGGCGCTTTGAAAAAAAAGGCGTCTAGCCAATGGGGTGCCAATGAAAGCCAGACATGAATGAATTGGAAGAGGCCAGCATATGATGTTTGCTGAGTCATTTCAAACAAAATGTCTGGCCTGTTATCAAGCGCATCCCCGATTGGTTAAGCGTCTCAAGCGTTTGGCTCCTGGCAATTTTGAAATCCGAGAAATTAATGCTGGCCTTTATTGAAACTGACGAACATAAACGTGTAATACCAAACTTCAGTTATATCGCCGGCGCAATAAATCGATTGTACCAGGCAATAGACAACACATAAAACCTCAACTAACCGTGCAAGCCATACACCAGGCCAGTTTTTGCAGTTGTGGCAGATGGGCAAGAACGACAATGCCATCGCAAATGTAAACATACGTATGCCACATAACGCACCAGGATAAAAGCCTGTCAAATCGATTTATGTGCTGCCTAAAAAGAATATGGCAAACATTAAAACGCCACATCCGACCAACATAACAGCACATCAATCTGCATCAGCTGTTACGCTGGCAATAATGGGGTGTAGGGAAAATAAACCCGCTAACATCCCAATACCGCCAAAATATTAAAAGATATTACTGCCCGACGGCACATGCAATTCGCGATATCTCGCTCACGCTTTTAATGGTGGGCAATAATAGAGGTCATCACTTCCGGTTAAAGAAGTCCCCGCCGGGCGATAATTGTGTAAGCCAATCACTGCCTCACTCACACCAAACGATGAAAAGCATCGTCACCGCACTTTTGCACCAGCCAGCGGCACCACAGACCAGTAAAGCTAACCTCAACCACAATCCAGCTAGGATATTTATTCCAGGTAGGGTACCGTTTTTTCATTGGTCACGTCACTGTTTTATCAATACCGGTTTTTTTTGCCTTCGATAAAACAGAAAAACCGTATAGGAAATAAACCTGTAAAAGAGAATGAGCGGCTTTCAACTTTGCCAATCATGCCGAGTCATGAATCACCATAAAGCGCGACTAAACTGATAGCAATCATGATCCGGTACATCCTGACGTATCAATTGTTGCGAGAACTACTAGCGGCATAATCGAGGCGGCGATATTCCCAAAATAAACAGATATTGAATTGTTACTCGCCAACTGACCATTGCTATCGCAGTTCGGCCTGTGCCAGAAAAAAGCCGCTTTTAAAAAACACTGACAGCCATTTCCGGCGCATCTGGGTACCACAACGCCAACCCACGGTTAATCCCCACCACCAAGCGGGAATACCAAAACTGGTCGCTAATAGAGACGGCAACCTTTGACCAATATTCAGCACTCGACAATCAGCATGATTTAATCCGGCTACCAAATGAACCACGTCATCTTTTTATCCTTGTTAGGGCTTGTTTATCTTTCATATCCACCACTTCGCTGGAGGCTATTTTTGATGTCCGACAAGCCGGAAAGCACGTCCGTGTAGCCATCTACATACGTGATTGACAGCGCAGTCGGCCGCAAAACATAGTCCCACCCCCTGCGGTTGTGACTGAAAGATAGCGCCACTTCTGCGGTTTCGTCGTCGCTTATTTAGTAATAACTAAAAGGCGCTCCTCTGCCTTGATTGACGCTTTTTCAGCTCACTAAGACAGAGGCGGAAGATGAAAGATAATACAAGCCCCTGATGCTTTATGGAGGAACAAACCAATCCCAAGTAAGCATCGTTTAATTATATTACCTTATCACGCTGAAGCTGAAATATGCTTACATAACATGGCAATCCATTTCTTTTGCACTCTTCCGCCGTAGGGGCGGGTAATTGGTGGAAAGTCCTTGACGCAGGCGATGCTGGCGCATCCAAAAGAACCAGATCTGGTGCGGGATAACCACCGACGAGCTGGTGCCAATCCACGATGCCAATAACAATGGCAAGGCAAGCTGGCGACAGCACTGCCCACCGGCAGGGCCATTGGTATCTAATGCCAGAAAGTGGTGACAGAGGTAAACACGGTTGGGTCAATGTGAGGTAATACTTTCATTGAGCAGATCCAGCATTGGTTATCCAGGGTTAACCGCAGATTTTCCCGAACCCGTCAACAACACCACTTCTTGTCATTCACTCGAATATCCCCTATGCAGCCAACAAAGCGGCTACGGCGTGAAGTTGAATTTCCACCCCGGCCAACACAAAAAAACCAATGGTTTGGTTAGATCCAACCATCGTTTAATGTGGCTGCTAAAGGAAAGTGATACTCAATCGAATCCAATAGATACGCCAGCAATGCCAGAGGAACCAGCAAAACAATGGCCAAGATCGTGGCATCTTTAAAATCCAGACTGGGACTTTGGTGCCAACCATTCAACCCGTGGAAAACTGGGCATCAGCGGTTATTTTCGCCACGGCAGATTTTTGATGTCTTCCACTGTTTTGCCACTAGCAACCGTGTTCAGCGTTCCATTGGCACTTTCTCGCATCTTAAATACAATAGTCCGTGCGTCACCAACTCTTGAATGGCTGGCTGGGAGAAAACCTTATCTGCAACGCCTGGCGAAGCTGTTCACATCTGTAATTTGGGCGCCTGTTACTTCCATTACCGTGCCAACCGCTAAAGTCGATTGCGATAATGCAGTCCAGGTTGACAGAACAAGCCAAATTGAGGCCGACGACAAAATAGCCGAAGCGGTAATCCCACAAAGCGACCTCGCATAAAATCGTCTTACTATTGCTGAAGTCGATCCCGATATTTAATAACCGGAAATTTTGAGTAAAGCCTGTTTCCCGGACTTTTTGTGACCGCCATTCCAATCAATAACGGGTAAAAATGAATTATTGACGGTAAACAAGGGTAATCAGGCCAATCGCCATCGCCACAGCATAAGCCTCTAACGGCACTACCGAAAACATAATAATTTAGACTGATGGCGGGGATAATGGAGGTGATATGGGAGTCCAGAAATGGTGCTGTAAGGCCCCGCCGAAACTCCGTGCATCGAAAAGCAATTCAAAGCCCCGTTTTAACGCACGACGGTTTCTTCACGGATCCGCTCATTAATTAGATAGTTGCATCAACCGCCGTAACCAATACTCATGGATATCACGCATACCTGGCAGCTGTCAGCGTCGCACCTAATAAACCTCAGCACACCAATAAATCAGTACGATATTGAGGGTCAAACTCAAGCTGGCACATTAATCCCCAACTGCCAATATATCGCCAACATAAATATCAGCAACAAAATACAGCACCAATGATGCAAGTAAAAAGTGGAGCCCATTGATATTGAAGTCACTGCCTAAATCCGAGGTCCAACGGTACGTTTCATCACAATTTAACGGTGCAGGTAAGGCACCGGCACGCAGTAACAACTGCCAGTCATTGCTTCGCACGGTAAACGACCACTGATTGTCCACGGCCACCCGGCAATCACACTGCGAATCACCGGCGCGGTGATTGACTTTATATCGAGCATCGATGGCCAGCGAATCGGTTCGATATTGTTTTTTGTCATTTTCACCAAAATCATCGTGCACCTTCCTTATCCAATACAAAACTCACAACACCGTTGGCCATTTTCCTGAATGAAAATCAGATTGCATCGGTAATTTTGCTTCCAGCACACGCCCCTTCTAGATGACATTGCTTTCATCTTCTTGACACCTTGAGACGCTTTAATCACATCAGACGATTGCGCATTGCCGCCCAATGAAAGGTCCATTTTAAGCGGTGGTGGCCCTAACAAAGAACGGATATAGCTTTCGATCAATCGCTAATCCGGGCAATTGCAATCCAAAATGCCCGTCATTGCCTTGCTTGTAATGTCGGGTCGACCAGGCCCGCTTTCTTAAGACGGTTGGGCGAACCACTTTTAAAACTGTGTTCAACTGCATCTTTGGTGAGCTTTTCGTTATGCGGCTTGTTTTGGTTTGGGATAATCGTTCAAGTAACGTAATTTGCGTCGTCTAGCGAAAAATATTGCCAAATTATCCACCTTTTGATCTTTTAATAAACGAAACGACAAGTTGTTTGATATCGCCAATTGAGAAGGGGATCTTTAGGCTGTTTTAATGGCTGATTTTTTGGAACACATGAAACTTGGCTTGAATAAATTCTTGCTCTACGCAGTGCATCGGGATCTGTTCAGCTAATTGTTGATGATCATTAAGTCGTAAATCATCAATATGCACCTTGCATCAGCAAATGGCAGCACCACTAGAATCCAATCCCAATTTAAAGGTATTGTCGGTAAACCAGGAAGGTAAATGTTTGTTGTCGTCCGAATTTGCAACACATTAGGCAATGCCACTGAGCGGCCCAGATAACGATGAGATCAACGCTGAATACATCAGCTCGTGAAGTGAAAGAACGCATACATAATTCCTCGAAGATAAACTTCGTGTTTAACAAAAAAAGTTTTAATCAAACAGGGGATTATTTGTGTGGCGGTGCGCGATGCAGGGGTAAGTGATTATTTGCCATGACTGAGGAATCAGTACGGTTCAAATAATGCAGATCAACAGCAAGTCAAGTAGATCGCCGCTGCGAGGAAGCTGTAAAGCCGTAGAAATTATCTAACCCAAGGCTGTTTCCGGTATCACCATCACCTCATTTGGCGCAGCCAGATTTTTTGGAATCCAGCAAAGAACGGAAATGATCACGATGATTGGCTAAGGTAATGCTGGTTGAACTCAGCAATGAAAGCAGGAATTGGCGGAAACCGTTGCCTGGCGAAATCTACCCAGCCAGTACAAAGGCCATGCTATTAAGCAATAAAAGTAAATACACACAAGCCGCCAGTAATACGCTGGCATGTTGTCAAGCTGCTGTGTGTTGGAGATGTTTTCATGAACTTATTCGCAATGAAGTGCACAATGTGAGCTAGCCAATTAAACAGTCCATGCAAAATCACACAGAATATCCAACTTTTTAAGGAAGGTTTTTTATGGTTATTAATGGAAGGCCAGATTGGTCGAACATCGCTGGTATGAACACTGATTCAATCAAGGCGAATTTGTTCTAGCAAATCGCAATTTCGCAATTGGGTCACAGCGGATGGCAAGTGCGTTCCAAAGTGGAGAGGGGAGGCTTTAAAGCCGAAGCCGCCGTTACCTATTTAATATGTTTTTCATTAGCCGTCCGTGGGCGCATCGCACTCTTGACTTCGCAAACTGAAAAGGACTTGAATGAACATGATTTCGCTGTCGGTAGTCAACCGCCATTAAGCTGGAACATGGCTGGACTTTGATTAATGCCGAAGGCGTTATGAAGATGCGCTGCATAACGCTGAAAATTTTCTTTCTGCCATCAAGGTTTAAATACACGCCGATCCAACTACAGTGGCCTGTCCACCGTGCCGGGTATTTATGGGACAACAGCAAATATGTGCAATGGTCAAGTAACGAGTCGCTGAAATTATCCGCATGTTTAAACAGTGCGTTTGAATGGATCGGTGCAAAGCGGGGCGATTATTAAATCCCGAGGGGCGCATTGAGAACAGATATTGCTATGCCAATGATGTAGATATCCTACGATCAGAAAATCAATAACGGTGTTACCAAAAGCGGGATTTGCCACCACGCAGAAAGCCTATGAAGAGAGGGGTATTCCGTTATTAAAGCCTTGGATAAAGTGGATAGAACGCCTCATGCAAAAATCGCTATTTAGCAGGCCATGAGATTACGAAGCAGACGGCGGTTATTACCACCTTGATCGCTTTGATCCGGTGTAGCGACGTCCAGCTTTAAATGTAACCTGCAACGTTTGAAGACTATCCCGAATCTTTTCCAATACTTACGGGAATTTATATCAATGGCCGGCGTTTGCTTGAAACAGTCCAAATATGCGAACATATCAAAAAAAACGCATTATTACACCAGCCCATAAAACATTAATCCCACTGCGTCGTTCCCGGGCCCTGGGCCTAATTTTTTAATGGTTCGAATCACGGCGCATAAACGACGTTAATCAATAAGTCGTTGGCATAGGTAAAGACATCACGCCCAGCATCGATAAAAACCAAAAGGCAATATGCCAGCCCACCAGATAGATGCCAGGATACTTTAATTGGATTTCATAAAGGTTCCTCACTTAAAAAATATGAAATACTGATTTCATCTAAGACAAGGTTTCGAAACCAAAAAGACTACCAGACAGCTGTAATGAATCGTGGGAGATGCGCCTTAAGGTTTCGTTAATAATTCGTCGCCGTAGTATTAGCCTCCATTTTGAGTCAATGGGGCGAATTGGTGGAAACAACACACTGGATGCAAAAAGGCTGTTTTACGCGTTGTTGCTATTCATGCAGGACTGCTTGCTGCTCTACGTTTTTGAAAGCGGCTTTTCGACATGGCATTCTTTCTGCTGCTAGTCACCGGCGAGGCATTGTTAGCTTTCGTTTTTTGGAAGTGACTGTGCGTCGAAAGCGACTGGCACTGAATTGCCGTTTACTGCTCGTGTCATCGGCCGAAGCCGCTGAACTCTTGCCAACTTGGAGTGTGGTCGTGGACCGTGGTCAGCGGCGAAACACATCTGCCTGTCAGGCCGGGCCAAAGATTATGCGTTCTTCTGGCCGTCTTTATTGCCATCAATTATCGCTCTGGCAAACCGTGGGCTTACCTTGGCTTGGCACTATTAGTGCGGTCAGAGATACATGACTAAATACCAGTCTGTTTTTTGGTCCCTGTATTCGGGTGTTTATCAAATTGCTACTAACGATTGGCATTATTCTGAAAGTTTATGCTCGCTTGGGGTTGGGTTATCATGGCCATTGGGACAGAGTGAATAGCCAGGCGGCAAGATCCTACCGACTCCTTTTCCCTGCAGGGTATGCGTGCTGAATTTGAATCATCGTTGGGCTATGTTGCTCGTATATACCGTTGGCCTTGTTTCATCTGGCGTATTGGCAAACCACCTGGGATGGAAGATTTGGCAAAACCTGGTTGCCTCTGGTAAAATGGGGCGTGATCACGATTGTCATCATTAGCTTTAATGGAAGCCTCCACCCGGCGTTTATCAATGCACTAACGATTTGCGTCCCAATCGTGTTTATTTATTGAGTATCCTGCATATCCCAAAGAGGTTTTTGCCACCACCTGTGGCAAGGCCTTTCCGCCTGCGCCATTGTTCATTGTCGAACGCTTACCCGTTCTATCAGGCATATCCTGGGCCGTTAACTTGTTGATACGCTGGCTTAAACAACCGTCAGCAAGCCATGGCCCAGTAAATTGGCAAGCTTTGGCTAAGGCTTGGCCACTTTCAGTCTTGATACGTACTGGCCTTCGATGATTTCGTTCTTTCTCAATAGGTCCCGGCTGCTACCGGCGCAAGTTTTTGCTTTACACCTGATGCCATGGTGAATAGTCCCCCTGACTTTTGAAACTCCGACCTGGTCGGGGGCTGGTAATTTTTGCCTATTTATAATCTGCATGGCATGAATCCTGAATGCTGCCGAATGTTTATGGTGCGATGAGTGATGCAGCAGGAAATCATGGGCAAGAACTGCAGTGAAAACTATCCTCTGGATACGCGGCAGACAAGCGAAAAACAATTTCCTACATTAATATAACGAGAACAACCGAACCGTAACGCGACAAACCCTTCATTGGTCATTATTATCTGCAGGAAAGTAATGGGAGCAATCGTTTTCGTTGAGTCAACTTGGCGGTGAACTATGTCCGTCGACATAACTACAGAACTGGGAAACGCTTGAAAGCAATATGTTGGGTGGTTTGAGAATCTTTATGTGCCACTGGAACAGCCGTTCTGTAAGGGGTATTGAGGCCGCGTGGTTCAGCTGGTTATTTGCCCAACACCAAGCCGCAGTTGTGGGTCAACTTTCTCTTCACGTAAACAAAAAACTTTTTTTCACACCATTTGCAGATTTGCGTCAAACAACAGGGCTACTTAACTTCAGAA
>Ga0163217_1087028_pt1 | contig 13424 bp, 14 predicted proteins | sample SynspAceP_FD_185933 | JGI IMG/M metagenome (GOLD analysis project Ga0163217, IMG submission 185933) | Saline lake microbial communities from Ace Lake in Antarctica - Synechococcus sp. Ace-P (PacBio error correction) | ecosystem: Environmental > Aquatic > Non-marine Saline and Alkaline > Saline ...
GTCGGGGGTATTTCGCAATCCACGAATCCCTACAGCCCCCCTTTTTGCCAGTTGATACGCACAACTCGTGCCGGGGTATTTTTGGCCGGAAACGCAGACTCTCCGCGCTTGGGCGATGCTGGGCCCGAAGTGAACAAAGAGCGGCCGGGTGTGCTCGATGCGCTGGTGGCTCTGCCAAGTAGATTGTTTCCTTGCCGGATACAATGCCCAAGACCTTGTGATGAAATGCAGGCCTTTTTCCAGCCCTGGATCGCTTCTATGACCGGAACAACATCCGAAGCGCTGCCGCTGCATCTCGTGGCGCCGACGCGGCCCCCGCGCTGGCCATCCTCGGCGCAGCACTTGGGTCGCAGAGGGGCCAAGCTTAATAACGCTTTAGTGGAGCCGTCAACGGCGCCGGGAAAAAAGAAATACGCCAGCCCCGCGTGGGTGGCCAAAGGGACAGCACCTGCCAAGCGAGACTGTCCTTTGACGAGGTGCATATTTTACAGACAGCGCGCGTTTCTCTTTGGTTGGCCGTACGCCGTCGGCGATAACCGTCGAGCATACGTGCGCTCCGAGTCTGCCCGAAGACGCTGGCACGCCCCGTGGGGGCCGGCCGAATGTAGGCGCGGGGGTGAAACACTTCGCTCGAAACTGGGGCGGAGTTCTTGGCTGGTGCCTCAACGGTGCGCCCTTTATTATCGCGGCAAGCTGGTTCCGAGAGCCGGTTTGAACCATTATGGGTTTTGCCCGTGTGTCGAAACTTGATACTGCCGCTGAAGTTTAGCCTCAAAGTGAGTGGTGGGGTGGTCAGGATGGGAGCAGGGCCCCCCGGTCGCCCCCCGGTTTCCAGTTTTTGGGCCATAACGCGTCCCCCGACCCGTTTTTCCTTCCTTCCCCCCGGTACGGCCGGGGTCCCGTTAGGGGTCGTGAGCGGGGGCGAGGCTTTTGCCTGCGTGAAGGCCCCGGGGGGGCCAAGCCTGGCGCTTTCACCCAATGCGTTTTGGCGGTTTGCACGCGCAGATAACTACATGTCGATCTGGAACCACAACCGGTCGAACCCGGCCTTGGCCCGGTGAGTCCGGAGCGAGAGAGGTACGAGATGACATACAGGTAGCGTTGTGAACCACAAGAGACTACACCCGCGTGCAGTGGTGCAGGGCGTGCGGCGACTACATGGGCAAGACTGGCTTTTAAGAAAGTGGTTGCTGGGCTGTCGGGCGGCATTGATTCGGCGATTGTGGGCGAGCGATCGCTGTGGGATGCGCTTGATGGGGCTGACAAGTGCGCTGTGTGATGCTGGGGGCCGGAGTACGAACGTGGAGCGGCGTGCCCGGAACGCCTCGTTGCGCACTGAAGGACTCGCAAAAATCCGTCGTCCAATGGCGCCGCTTGGCTGCACCGCTAAAAATCGCACTGAGCCCAAATCGTGCCAGGATTTGCGCAGTGGGCGTCGCGGCCACGCATCACCCGAGCGACAAACCCTGGCCCCGCTGACGTTGATGGCACCCATGTACCACACACGACACAATGACGGCCCACCGGAAAAAAACATCCATTCAGACCGCCGGCCGCGGGCTGTCTCGTTGATGGCCCGGTCCTATGTGGAAACAAAAAGAAAATATACAGGCGAAGATGCATGTACTGACCCCACCCACCGGCACCAGAGTCAGAGGTCGCGGTGGCTATGCACGATCTATGGCGACATGGCGGGGGGGCTCTATAACCCCATGCAAGGATATGTACAAAAACCCCGCGTCTTGACGCTGTCCGCTGGCGCAATGAAAACATCGTGCGGATTGGATGATGGGTACCCCCGCAGGGGAGGTGATATCCGCGCCGCGTATCAATCGACAAGCGCCGACACCGAACTGCGCGAGACAAAAGAACAGCGACAGCTGCCAGAATTATCCCGACTGGATGCGATGCCGACCCGATCCCCTCTCGTTCCGTACGACCGATCGGCGGTCCAATACGACCGATTGAGCGATGGGCCGGGGCGGGGTTTTGACCGCCGAATGTTGCCAAAAAAGGATGAGACACCATGTTTCTGATCACGTGCACATACCCACCTATGGCGGTTTCACGCTCCGCCCCACGCGGCACCCCGTTTGAACCAAAGGCCGTTCTGGTTTAGGAACCCGGTCCGCTATCGGCGAATCGGTGAGACCGCTGCGCGACGGCAGTTGATCGCGCGGTTCCGCGTCTGCTTTTCTCTCGCGGGAGCGTTCTCTAGAAGCATGAACGCCGGCGCTTGTGACAAAGCCCCAGCGGCACACAATGCAGAGAGAGAACGCCAATGAGATCCCCCCATCCCCGCGCTTCGACCCCAGTCCCGACCGGCTATATCCCGATAGGCAACCTGCGCACGGACGCATGAGATGAACTATTGATCGCCCCCGCCACAAACGGTCGGCGCACGTTCACTCCCCCTCCGCCGGAATACCAAGACAATACACGTCCCCGGTGCCGCTTAGCAGGAAGAATACGAATCGACGGTCTGAAAGAAAGAACATGACAGGCTAGAGGACCATGAACAATTGGTTCGGGCGAGTTGATACTCGTCCAGTCCGAGCGGGGTTGCGAGAAACCTCACCTCCTGGGGACCCCATAAGGTCTATGTTCGCTGCGGAACGAAGCTAGCGCAAGATTCGGGCTGCTTTCTATGACAGCGTGGGAAACGCCGCCACCAAGGAACTTGGTGATTCTTCCAAAGCACGCAAGAAACCAGCTGAAATGGGCAAGCCCGCCGTGCTGAGGGTGATCTGCGCTCCCGCGCCTCGACAATGCGGATGCGGAAACCCAACGCCAACTGCGCGCACGAAACGACGGACCGGGCGTGTGCTGGCGTTAAAACCGTGGATCATGGAAAGGATTGAATGGAAGGAATGGCATCCTTGGTCGACCATCTCGATTGAGCGGCGTCGTTTCGATTCGCCGGTTTGCATCCAGCGCAGTCTCGCACGGCCAGAGTCTGGGAACCGGAGCGAGGCGCGCGGCAGTCCGTGGAACTGATAACCAATGATGTATGTGCGCTGAACGCAATGTTGTGCTCTGCGGGTCCGATCGCACTGAGCCAAACTCACGCGGGACAACACAAATCCACGCACCTCATGCAACGCACGTTTGCGGGCACCGTCCGCCCTCCTCTTAGCAGACACATATCAGTATGTATGATCCCGCGGCCTTCCGCCAAGGAGACGGCCCTGTCGAAACGCCTGCCTGCGCGTGCTGGCGCTGCCGCGAATCTGCGCGAATCTGCGCGTGTCATTTGCTGTTTCTCTGCCCTCCTGCTGTTTCCATCCCCACAAGTCGACGTTCTGGTGTTCGTACGATCACAGTTTGAGCTGCCTGGTGCACACCGAGAGAGACACATGAAGAGGCCCATGTGGATCGATGGCTCTTGACGCATCGAACGCTTTTGGGTCTGCGCCGACCAAGTTCGACGTCGAAGACCTGTTCCCGATGACGGGCCGCTATTGCAGACCCTCCCGCTATCAGAGGCGGTCTCTGATGAGATCCGCAGCTCCTTGGTGTCCAGGACGCACAAGCGCTGCCACTATTGGCAGGTCACCCGCGAAAACGTCACGACACCTCGGCGATCTTGAGGAGGTGGCAAGATGTTTTGCGTGGGCGCGGAGCCGGTGACGCCGGACGAAAGGACAAAAGAGTCTCGTCGCCGGAGGCCCCTTTGGGCCTTGTTGCCCACGAGGGCGAATTTGACGAAAAGCCAGGACCCGCCAACATGGGACCGCTCCCGCCCTGGAATTGGAACAGAAGCAGACAGTCTTGCTAAGGTGCAATAGGGCTGTTTTCCGCCCGCCTGCGCCTCTCGGCCGCCTGACGGGCCCACAGCCCCACTGCGCCGGATATGCGCCGGCACCGCCGTTGTCACACTGAGGCCGCTCCCTTTCGCATTATGCTTAAGTACGGAAGAAGGCCGACGGGGGCGGTGCCACACACCGGGTCGAGGTTCCCGCGCGGCGCAAGTTCCGGGAGCCTCTCGAGCGCGCGGAGAGTTTATCTGGCAAAATGGAGCCCCGGCGGGTCTGGCTGAAATAAGCGCGTCCAATACAAGACCTCGCGCTCTTGATGGGTGACGCCGAACAAATTTTAATCGGCAACACCGGTGTTTCGGTCCCACCATCCGTGGCCACATGTCTTCTGCTGGCCTCTGTCGGGCCCTGGTGCCCGGCTCTTCCCTTGTCCCGATCTTCGTCACATGATCCATTTTACATATGTATGTCGGGGCGGCAAGGACCGAGCTGAAGCGGGCGGACGCATGACGAGCTAAAGCCGGAGGCGCATCTTTGTTTTTTTTTCACCTACGTCTTTCGGGAGTTCGGGTCCTGGGCGCATCCCGGCCGTGCTTTCGGTCCGCGGGCCTTGGGGCAGGATGATGCGGAGCGGTTTGCGCGAGCAACGGCTGACCCATCGCGCTGCTGCCTATGGGGCGTTTTTTCAGAAGCGATGATCTTTGAGTCGTGTTGGTGTGGTGTTTTGTGATTCGCTGGCACCTGTTCTGGCGGATTGGCGGCGCGCTCGCGCGATAGACGCAACGGCGACACTGGCGGGTGCATTCTTGCAGATTGTTGTGCGTCCCGTCCCGTTCCTCAATGGTTGGATGATGGCCACGCCGCGCATCGCCTGCCGCGCCGGCGCATGGGGAGAGAGATTGCAACAAGCCCCACGATGATGGCAACGATCAGCGGGGGGTATTGGTTGAATGCCATTCTTGACCCCATCCCTCGAACCTTTCCTTTCGACATGGAGTCCCTGACCGGCCTGCCGCTGGGCGTACCTTGTTCGGCCGGTGGGATGACACTAATAACCTGCGTTGATCGGGGCCAATCGTGCGCCGCCTCTAGAGCGGAGAATCGCGAATGCCACAATCCATTCGGGGTGTTGTCTGAGGCGCGATCATGGTCTGCCCGCGGCGCGTTGGCGCATGCGAGGTGGCCTGCTCATTCTTGCTCGACCGCCACGGGTGCCGCGAACGCGCGTGTTAGGGCAGGCCCGAGTATGTCGAAATCTTCGTCCGGCCCCCCAACCCATGTTTCTTCAAAAACCCGCGCCACTGGCGGCCTATGGCGAAGACGCGGTGGACGGGCACATGGCGACATCGTCCCAGCCGGGATCGCAATAAATGTGGGCGCTTGTGTGCGGGTGTTATCCTTTTGCCCTTGTCTGGTGCTGTGTGGGGCCGATCTATTCGGGCAGAATTATGGCGCGGGCCGAGTCTCCATGACCCGGGCCTCGGTCAACGGCTAATGCCGCGGGGGAGTCAGCTTTTGACGCGTTGGTACCAATCGCGCGGCGCATGTTCCGCGCCGCTCGCTTTGCGTTAACCGCAGCAACTCGCTGAGGCGGACTGAATGATTTGACGCCCCCCGACACGGCAATATACGTTGGACGGGTTTGCCTTATTGGGTCCTGATGCTTAGTCTGTGCATGACACGGTTCCCGCTTCGCGTGGCGTTCCTTTTTCAACCGGCGCCTGCGGTGTCTGTCGAATGTCAGCGTTCAACTCGAATAGTGGGGCGCGACCCCTATTCCCACCCTCGACCGGCGTCACCCAAGGCGCTGGGAGTACCGCCAACACAGCGCTGGGTGATGATCCCTCTGGTCCTGGGCTTCGGCATGCCTCCCCAGAGACTGTCTTGATTCACGCCGCGCAGCTAGGCGTGTCGTCATGAATGGAGAAGACAGAAGCGTCGGGGTGGTTGATCTTTGGGACGAAAACTGAGCGTAGCTCTGGACGCTACTCGGAGTGATTCGGCGCAAAGCCGGGGCAGCGCAATTACAGCGCTCAAGCCGATGGTGTACTTTTGCCCGCCGACAGGCCCGTCTCGACTGTCTCGCTACTAAGCCCGACCTGGCGAGAGCGGAGTCCAGATTGTCGTCCACAACAGCGCGTTTTACCTGAGTGCTTCAACGCTCGCTGCAACGCCCGGGGAGTTCCGCGCGCTACGCGCGACGCCTCCAGGATCGGAGTGTCCCACCGCGCGTCGTGTCATAAGACCGCTGCACGCCTCGACCCCGTATCGCGCAGGAACCCTTAGAGACCACGACATCAATATAGCTGAGCAAAAATGGGTGTGGTCGCCGGAATGTCCATGGGTGTCCGTCGGCACTTGAATAGCTGGCTGCATGTCGGGTGGGCGGGAATTATCTAGTCGTGTCACGCAGCGCGCCGTTCGACCCGTATGCGTGTAGTGGTTTCGCGGTACCCAGCGCGAGCCCCGGCAAAGTCCAGTCACAAACCAAGGAAAACTCAAAAGTGCCCCCGGCCCCATCCCAGATTCAACCTGGACGGTGTATTTATTTCAGGCAGCCCCGCTGAGAAAGACGTGCGTATGCTCCTCCTCGAGGGCTGAAGGACCAAAAAGTCCTGTGCTACCGTGCAACTCTTGTGCGGACGGGCGTCGGGTATCGCCTGGGTACTCGTCCGCTCCAGTTTGCGGTTTACGAGGCTCCCATAGCCTGAAAAATATGGTGTCATGCACGCGTGTTTTAGGGCGCACGTTGTTGTCGGCGTCTTGATGTCCACATCGATTGCGACCACGGAGCAGGTACGGCATGGGAACTTGCTCAATATCGCGCACGGCGATGCAAAGTATATATAAAAGTGCTGCCGCCGGCTAACTTGCTTGACGTCGCTAGACCAGCCTTGCCGATCTTTTCGGCAATATGCACTTGCCCACACCGTACGGGAGAACCGGCGCAAGCCGTGTCCGAAGAGCAACCTGTCGCGCCGGACAAAACATCTCAGAAGCGAACAACGGACCAAAAGCCGGGGGGCTATCGGGACTAACAACCTCTGGAAGAGAGCACCCACAACAGAGTCTCGCCCGTAATGGGATCTCAGGCGATCTCAGGCGAAAGGATCGTGAGAGGGTTGCCAATTTTGACGGGCTGCATTCCTGCGTTGCTCCCTGCCGGGCTCCCGGCGTTAGCCTAGTCATGGTCAACTTTGGCCGTCCTCGGCATCACTCGCGCACACGGCCCGAGCGGTCGACCCAAATAGGAAGCGAATCTTGCCACACACGACACCGATGTCACACCCACATCTTCATCTGGACTGGTGGCAAGATGGGTGCGTCCTCGCGCGCGTATTTCCTATCGCCTGTGCAGTGGGATCCGATGGGCCGGGATGAAACAGAACCAAATCTACATACCGTCCCGCCTGCGGCGTAATTCGACGTCAGCCACATGGGGCAGGTGATGGGTGACGCCCCGTCGTGGAGGCCCCCGCCAGCACTGGGCCGTTCTGTGAAATGGCTGGTGCGCGGATGCAGAAGCGGTGCTGAGGGCCTCGCGAAAAGAAAGAAGGCGTGCTCTCAAACGCTATTGCAGGTTTTTCCCCAATGACCGCGGGCGATCCGTGGACGATCTGATCTGTTTGCGCGTCGTGGCGATCGACCTGTTACTCTTTCTCGTGGAAGTTCGGCCCTGGCGAGAGGGACCGACCACTCCCCGCAAGCAGGAAAAATGAAAGCGGCGACACCGACGCCCGCAGTCCGCGTTACAGGGAGATCACTCGAACGTGCCTTGATTGCTGTGGCATGCCCGGCCCTGACCGCAGGCGCGAACTGCAACCCTCTGTGATCCGCGCCGGGCAGGGCCCCCGCGATAGCGGTTCGAGAGGCATTTTGCGGAGACGTTGACGCTGGTACGGCGTCAGGAGGTCTGGGCCTCGCGGTGCGGCTATCTCTGGCGTAGGCGGATTCGACACTCTGTACACAGAAACCGCAGCGCCGACACCACTTGGTCCGCTCCGTCTTGCTGAGATCGTATGGCGTCGGTCTTGACGCCGATTGGTCTGGCGCCAGACGGGACTATCGCTGCGGCTCGAGGGCGGTTGTGTTGTACGGCAATAGACACTCCGCATGCGGGCACAATACGGCGGGTGGAGGGCAAGGCCTAGATCACTCCGGCCGAAGGTCGCGCAGAAGGCCCGCCGACGCTTGCAGGCCCGACGCGCAGGCGGGGGGTCTACCTCCGTCGCCCCCGCACGGCGTGTGCTAGGGCCAGCACAGTTTCGAACACGCTGCAATGGCGCGCAAGCGTGTCGGTCTGCCCTCGAAGGCCGTGTCCCCAATGCGCGATCGAGGGGGGCACAGCCGGGCTTATTTGCCATGCCCGACACGGTCGTCACGCAGGTGGGCGAAGTGACTGCTCGGGCATGCCCTCTCTTTCGGCGGCACAGGGTCAGCCGGCCTAGATCGCCAATAGGGGGCTTATGTCAGGTGTATGGTCGTCAGGCCGCGTACTTCGCAAAATAAGATCTGTGGGCGAAGTCCGCGGCATAGCGTCTGCCAGTGTCCTGCGATTGCCAAGCTGCCGTGTTGTTATGCCGGGTCCCCGGGGTCAATTTTAAAAGATTAATCTAGTGAATGGATGGGAAGAGAATGAAGTTATAAAAACGAGAGAGGAACACGACATGGCTGCGGGTCTCTGAGAGGCGACGCATCAGTATCGTTGAGCATCACCATTCACTGCTTTTGCTGTCGAATCAGTCTGGGCGACGTGGTGTTTGGTTGTCTCGAGTCTGCCGACGAAGGCAACGACTGTCCACAAGGACGACGAAGTTGTCGTGATCGATCTCGTCAGGTCGGCGCACGCGACTATTTCTGGCACCGCGCGATCTCGCGCGACTGGACGGATCAAAACTATAAACAGAGGTCAACACGCACGCCCTCGTCCGGCACCACCCCCCGGCCCCTGGTAATGACGGACCTCGCAGGGCGAGGCCGTGGCTCTTTCTCTCAAGATGAAGGCGTCCGACCCCCCGAAGCCCAGACTGGACGAGCCTTCCATCGCCACCGAAGCCGACTAATGCAAAAGATTCATAGCTGGGGTGAACCCACGCCCTGCCCCGCGGAGCCTCCGGCGGGGATTTTAATACATTTGGAGAGGGGCCTTGCGCGAGTGTTTTCAAACCGACCGAATATTTGCGTAATGATTTGGCCCAGGCGCGAGAGAGCGATCGGGGCCCTTCCACCGATGATGTCGACATGTTGAACGTCGGCGCGCACGAGCCTTTGGCGCGTTGATCGATGAACGATGTCCGCCTCAAATTCGCCAGAAAAAGAGCGCTGATTTTTGGCAAGTGCGATGTCAAGAAGAGACGAGCGAAAGTGTTTGGGACATACATGCGCGTGGTTGCGGCAAGACAGTCGGCGGCGCTTCCGCTGCATCCCGGCACGGGCTAGTGACGCGCCCACCCGGTGACGCCTCCCCCCCATTCCGGCCTGCGAATGCAGCGCAACATTTGTTGAAAAACCCCGCAGACAAGCGGGGTTCCGCCTAACTACGTCCCTACCGAGCTTCCGACACAGTCACAAGGGGCCGCGGCTTGAAGCGCTGTTGAACCTTCCAGAACGACCTGATCACGATCTAACCGGGTGCCGGGTCCACGCGTCTCTGGCTGGAACGATAGCGACGGCCCTGTGGCCGACACGCGATGACGAATGGCGATGCGCCCTCGTCGGAAATCGAAGGCCAAGGCGTTCTTTGTCGACCGCGATTGCCACCCCAGAACATCCGCCGTGGATCCAGGACCCGCGCGCTCAAAAGCCGCCCCACCCCCGCGCGGCTCGGGGAAGATCGAGAGTGATCATACGGCTCTGACCGGATCAAAATTGGATTCGCTGATTGTCGTCTGATTATTCGGGTTGCCCCTTTTATTGCTCTCCGATGTTATTCCCGGCACTTTTTTACGGGGCCCTGCTCGCGGCGGAGCCCTTGCACCAGAATGACTAAGGCTGCATGACGCTGTGACACTTTAGGAGAGTGTTCGTTATCCCGCCCTGATACCCGCCATGGCCCCGGCGCATGAAGGAGACACACTGCTGAGAAAAGAACCCGGAGTGACCACAAATAGGCCGGCGGGATGAGAGGGCTGTCTTGGGTCTCACGCGAAGCCGGTGTTTGGCGTGGCCCGATAGGATATATGTGCGGCTCCCGCACGCGGTCCTAATTATGGCTTGCAAGACGCTGGCTATAAATAGCGCGTCTCGACGCCCACGAAACAGGCCTCCATTGGTCCTGGCGTGTTGATTGACGCTCACTTTGGCAATCCGAGTGGCACTACATGTTTGTCACACATAGGCAGACCGCGTGTTTAACAGCACATCCCCGCGAAAACGGCGACGTCGAACCGTTTATTACTTTGCGCAAGCGCTCTGGCGGTGATGCGTCGATGTATGCCGGTTTTGCCAATGCGCGCTCCGACGGTCTTAAGGCGACTCTTGCACAGCGTATTCACTCGCAACGGCTGTACGCCTTGGCCCAACGGGGCTGGAAGTAAGCCGATTCAAGGTCCGATCCGAAAATCCTTGTTTTGATACGGTGACGGTTGATTGTCGGCCCCCTTGCAGGCCGTGTGATGAAAACTCTGCGTGGACACGAGGTGCAAAAGTCTAACTCTTCTGCCTCGCGTCGGTGAGTACCGCGCTCGTTCTTGGCATCAGCCTCGTACAGAGCAGCGAGCGGGGTGCCGCCTACTGATCAGCAAGCCCGCCTCCACTGCGCCGTGCACTTCGCGCATATAATATATAATCCCGCCGCACAGATGATGAAGTTGCGAGGGCCGCGAATGAGTTCGCTTGCGCCACCCGACGACTATGCCTGCGCGCAGCGCCTATCCTGACCCCACCCCGACCCTCCTATATCTCCACATGAAGCGCGCCCGAGAGACCGAAATGATGCGGCTCTATTATTCGTGCGCGTCCGTATTGGCCGATCAGTGATCCTGGCCCTGGACCGTGGCGATGATCCCTGCTGTGGTCTGCTCGCACGGATGAGAAGCTGAATTCGAGACCTGCCGGAGAGGTGCATGCCTCGTCAGCTGTGCGGATGCTTCTACACCGGATGGATCTCACTTCTGTTTGTGCCGCAATTGATATTAGGCGTCTTTGGGTATTATTCAAGAGCGATATGAATCGAATCCGACCCTGTCCTCCCAAGCTGTGTGAGACATAACGGACTATAGACTGCGATTCCGCCCATGCACGCCAACTTCGGGTGCGCAGGTGAATTATGCGGGTCTGCTGGCGATTGGCGTCCTATCAACCGTGCAACGGGCGGCGATCGGCAACATCTTGCCTGAGCCCCTGTTCGGCCCATTCGTGCAAATTCTTCTAATCCGCATCTCGCAAATATGGTTGGCTGGAAAAGGTTGTTGTGATTAAAACCGCCCCAAACGGCGATAGTCGATCTTGGCGACCCTTCGCCGCCCAAGGCGAACACAGCACAGGCGGAAAACGCCGGCTTAGCATGGCTGCAATGATCATCCTATCCCTCGACCGGCACGCGCGGTGGCTTCTGTATGCGGCGCACGGCAAGACCAGGTGACACCAGAGTCGAGACAACCCAACAATCACAAACACAATCACGGACGGTCAGGAGTCTCATGTATCCGATCGTGGGCGAAATATGAAACGCCACAAGTTGGTCGGTTTTTGGGCGCGTCCGGGCGCCCGGAAGTGTGGGGCGGCGATGTCAGCCACCTCTCAAACCTGGCCACCAAAACATTCTGCATTCCCGCAAAATGGGCGGCTGGCTGCGCCCGGCATGGGTCCGAGACTTGGTGGAAATCGCACCTCGAGCGCATCGTTCGGGGCATCCAGAAGGAGTGGTGAAGGCGCTGTTTTTTCAGCTGGCCCCTTAACGTGCTCCCGCCACTGCGTTGCCTGCGCCTCGCCCGAAATCGTCCCGGTGAGTTCGTAACGGCCTGTGAATAGATAGGGACGGCGAGACGCCTCGCACCGGCAAGCGCACCGCGGCGTATTCCTCTGAACCGCCAGCACTCGCCCCACAGCGGCCTCGGAGGGGCGGTCTCGAGGATAGAATGATACAAAAGCGCGCGACGGGTCACGCTTGTTCGTCGCTCATTGAATGGGTACTCCTCTGATATATATGTGCCGTCGCACCCCCGTCTTCGATTGTAGAAAGCGCAAGGCGATAACGGTGGATGACAACTCCGCACAAACGTCTTGATATTGACGCGGGCTTTCGCACGCGCACCAGCGATAAGAGTTCAACCATGAAATCGCGGCACATCTGACTGCGAGTGGACCCCGACACGAGATGCGACGACGCGACCAAGAGGCCGGGGGTACCGCTGGACCTTTGCCGTACCTTCTCCCTGCGCACGCCCCCCGAATCTGGCGATTTTGGCCCCAGCGACAGAGATCCGACGTCCGATCTTGGGAACGCTCGGAGCACATGCTGCGTGAGAAATAACGCGCTCAAAAACGCGCCGCACACGGTCGAGGATCTCGGTCGCACCAGCGAAAATGGGAGTAAAACTCTCGCCCCCCCGACAAACCCGCGAAATCAGGGTTCTGCTCTCGCGCGCCGCCGGTAGCGTTTCCTCCTGCTCGTCGACAAATACTGGCTCCGGGCCCCCAGCGTCGAGAAACGGATCACTGGCCGAAACTCCGGCATTACCTGATATCCTGCACCTGCTCCGCCGATTTGTAGGAAGTAATCGCAGAGGCCGCGCTGAGTAAGTTTCAGATAATGAGAATGTACAAACAGCGGCACGAGAGCGGGAAGGCCCCGCACGCCGTTTGCGTGAGGGCGGCTCTCGAGCTGTCCGGGGCTGAGAGACCGGGCATAAGGACGTTGCGCGCTAGCCCCCCCCGCGGTTCCATCGTGGCCCCTCTCTGTCTGGTGCCACCCCAGAATAAAATGCGCACCGTCGGCCGGCAAAAGGGTAAGGTTCATACACGGCGGGGCCGCCCGAGCAGCCCCATCTCCGCGCCTTTTGGGTCACCGAGATGAGCCGGGCCAGAGTCAACGGCAACCAAGAGGAACGGACATTGGTCACAAGGGTTGCAGTTCTCTGGTGGCCGCTTTAGGATGAATATCGGCCTATTGGCCCTAGGGCCGAAACGGTGCGGATCTCCACGCGCGTCGCGCCGCATAGGGGGCGGCAGGGAGGTTCACGCTTGGCAAATGTCTCGGCTAGGGTGGCGGCATTTAAACTCTTCGAATCCGAGCTCCTTGGTAAAGTTTCCCAAGCGGGACCAATCGCTGAGCTCTTCGATCTGCTTGCCATACCCCGGGGCCGACTGCTGCCAGCGCCACCCGCGCGAACCGCAGGGCGGTCGCTGGTCACAGATTAGCACGGGTATGCCCAGGTAGAGTCCCATCCCGCGGGCAGAATTCACCATAGTCATCCCGTTCCACACGAATATCATTCCCGATCCAGAGACACAAAAAGGCCAGGTTACCGCACAGCGTGTACACCCGCACAGGCACTACTGAAACGCCTCGTTTGATTGCCGAAGGTCGTTAGCTCCCGCCCGTGGGCTCCTGAGTATCGATGTGACCCGGTGGACATGGCCGCCACTCAGCCTCACCCAAGGCCAGAGGGGGCTTCGTGGCCGATCTCTGCAGAGTAAATCCGGGGTTCGCCGATTCCCCCTCGG
>Ga0163217_1110254_pt1 | contig 13423 bp, 16 predicted proteins | sample SynspAceP_FD_185933 | JGI IMG/M metagenome (GOLD analysis project Ga0163217, IMG submission 185933) | Saline lake microbial communities from Ace Lake in Antarctica - Synechococcus sp. Ace-P (PacBio error correction) | ecosystem: Environmental > Aquatic > Non-marine Saline and Alkaline > Saline ...
GGGAAAAAGGCCCCAGAGGATAAATTCTTTTTTCCCAACGATTTAGGTAATGGCCCCCACTCCCCCCGGCAAAAAAATAAAAAGTGGGGGTCCCAATTTATGCCTTCCCCTTTGCAAAATCGAATGACCAAATTTTGCCCACCTCCGCCAAATCTCAGAGCGGCCCCAGCAGAGAAATGGTGCCGCCATGCGCCCTCCTTAACGATCGTCCTTACAGACAGAAAAGGCCCCCAAGTCCAGACCCACCAACGCGCGAGAACGCGGATGGCTTCCCCACACGAGAAGCGGTCAAATTAGCTTTTCCACAATCAACCCTCAGGCGCAGCTTTGGCGAGTGTTCCTCTTACGTCCCAGCAGCGCGAAACCCTCATCGCCCCCTTGCAGATTTAAAACCCTGTATTTTTGGCCTGGTCCCCATCCGTATCTGGGAATGCGTTCTCACACACGGTTTATTCCATGACTTGCCGATTCTGCCCTCGCCGCACGGGACCACACATAATGCGCGGGCAGATTGAGTTCCAATTCAATTCCTTAGCGCTTATCTTTGACCGCGCCGCTTTTTCAGCCGCCTGAATCTACAAGTGTCGGGAAGGTCCCTCATGTTCAAGTATGGACTGTCAATTCTGCTTCGCGCCCATACGACGGTTTTAAGGTCCTGCACCAAGCGAGAAAGTCGCAATGAGTGCCAAAGCAAATGCATTTCGGTCAAGCGTTTTGTCATCAGGCTGGCGTATCCCGTCCTGTAGTGCCTCAATCTGGCCCGCAGAACCGCAAAGCGAATTTTGCAATTCGTGGCTGGTTGTTGGAGATGCCCATTCTCGCTCGGCCCTTGCCGTCTGTTCACAGTGTCGCTGCCACGGTTTGTAATGGCCGATCTAACTGCCCGAGTTCGTCACTTCGGTCCTGTTCTAATCCTTGCTGTTAAACTAATTACCTGCGGCCATCGTTTCGCCCGGATTCCAGCCGCTTAATGGCCCTCCAGTACTGCGCGCGCGATAATAAATGCAAAGCAGCAGCCAAAGAAAGGGCGATGGCGTCAGCGCAGCAAGGCAAGAGAGCCGCATACTGCCCGCGCAAAGAAAAATGCATCACTCGCTCTTCGCTGCTTCAATCTGGGGCGCTAATCCCGATATAACCGAAGAAGGTTCGCACCCGTGCAATTGTTTTTCGCACTACTGGGCGACGTTCAAATAACGATACGTTCAATGTTCGCCCGCGATTGAAATGCCATCCGCCGGTCAGCCAGCACGAATGCGTTTCTCGAGCCTCATATTGTTCGTCGCCCTGCCGCAAACGGCGTGGTTTGGCTTGCCTAGACCCGTCTGGCGCTTCAGAATGGACATCTCGGGGGCCGCCTGCGGGGCCGAATTCCCCCTTAGGGCGATGAGCATGCGCACAATGTACAAGGCACCCCATGAAACCTGCGATCATCATCAAATTCCAGCACCCGCCTTGGTTGCGCCAGCCAAGGAACGAAGCCAGTCCGTCGAACTGTGCCAGCTCGCCCTTAGCAGGTACCTGTGCCAAACCGTCGCATCCACACCGCGACAATCAGCGCCCCATCACCAGTAACAAGTATGAAATCGCTGCGACTGCTATGAAGATCTGGCAAAAAGTGACTTCGGGATTGGGTTCATGCCGTAAGGTATTTCCATCCGAATATGCAGTGGAGTTTGCAGGTACGCTAAATGTGTTCATCGTTGATGCTGTGAAACGCTCACCCATATGTGTTATAGCTTTAAGTTCGGTCCAGCAAATATCAAGATCTTAGTAATGTAGCTTTGGTCACGGTTCGACTCGAGGAGATATTCGCGCTTGGACTTTAGCCAATGGGTCCGCAAGGGACGATCAGGCAGCCAACCCTTATCTGGCTTTCAAAGAAATTGTAGGCGTCAAGAATGGGTTCTGCCAGGCCTTCAAAAAGTGCGGCGAGCTACATCGATCAAACCCCGTGGCCGCGCCCTGTGATGTCGCTCCGTTAATCTTCGTCCTTGTCACTACCAACATCGCACTTTTGTTTCAGCAAGCTCGCGGTGGCTTCGCGCTCGTGCCCGTGCTTTAAAACATTGATCGCCAAATCATACTGTGAAGTCGATCGGCCGAGTTTCGGCTATGCCCCACCGCCAAAAGCGCCGCGCGTACTGTTGCGGTGACCACGAGCGGGCTCAGTTTGAAATGCGTTGCAATCCGTGCTTCGAACACGGTGAAAAATATCCACTGCAACCAAATTTAATTCGTATCCGTTTCACGATGCTATTTCTTTGAATTTGTGCGTCCGACAGGGTTTTGACCTTCGGCACATTTCAGAATTTCGACATCCGGTCCAAGGAGCTTTGCCGTGCTCTGCGCTGTGTGAACCAGTTTTCCCGTAGGGGGCTTGAGCTTGCCATTTTTTGTCCTCCAAGAGTTTCTCTCGTCATTACGCTAAAAGGCCGCCGATGGTAGAAGAACATTGGCGTGTAGCGGCAACTGCCAAACATCCCGCATTCGGAAACCCGCATCACGGCGCCGACTGCGTTGACCGATGCAGCCAGGGCCGCACACGCCCTTGAGCAGCCCGTGACAACCGACGCTGCAAACCACATATCTCGCCTGGTGACTTCTGCGCTTGGACTCGCTAGAGACCCCTTCTACGACGGTGTTCAAATCCAGTCTTCATTCTATGGTCGCCAATCTTTCCATCCAAGTGGAATTCAATGTTGCAAGCTCAATTATTGAAGAAGATCTGATGATCGAAGGCAACATCAGCTCAAGTGGGGCAGTGAGTCGACATCAAATGTCGCGTGGTTGGGGATGTCAGCGTTTAAGATGATCCATATTCAGCTGAGCGCTCGTTGACGGGGCCAAATGTCCGGCAACGAAGATCACAGTTGAAAGGCAGCCACACCTGCAGTTTGGAAAAGTGCGACGATCTAAAGCTGCATCGACCTCACGGGTTCCAGGCTGATGTCGTTGGCCAAAGGTGATGGCAACAAGAAGCGGCGCCAAAGTAGAGGCAAGATTGAATATTACAGGGCGCAATAGACAATTTTCCGTAATCGCTACCGGTAAAGTCACATTTGGGCTTTTTGCCGCTAAATCATTTCAAATGCGGCGCGATGCGCGAGTGGCTGTTTTTCCATGACGCTGCCGATCAGCTTGCGATCGGACGACGAGAGCCAAATTCTACCTCAAGCCTGCAACATCCATGGAGCGTTTCCGTTTGCCCGCCGCTTGACGCGCGCGGTATCAGATCAGGACATGGATAGCTGATAGTCGACATGCCATCCGAACAGGTTGTCCTGATCAAGCGCGGCCGAGAATAACGCTTGCGCCCCGAAGGTGTAAGGGATTAGCCCCACCTCCCGGTGCCCGTGTCGTTTGCGTGAACGCGACGTGATTGGGGTCCGCCCGTCGTTGAGCGAATTATATTCCACCGTGCGATCTTCGGCGATGGTCAAGGTCCAGAGGCTCCGTCCCACACAGGTCAGCCCACAGGAAAGGCCGTTCACTTCGGATCGTAATACCAGCCGCTTTCAAGCGCGGGTGAGGTAGCTCATGTGGACATAGCCGATCTCGCCATTGACGTGAAATCTGTCCCCAGTCCTCGGATGCCCCGTGCGTTTGATGCTGGAACACGCGAATTGGGGGTGAGCCGCCGAGCCGAGCGCCTGTGACTGCGGGCGCATCTGGCGGACCGCAGAGCTTGTTCCAGCCCGCGGCCAAGCCCCGTCACGGTAAAACACCGCCGGCAGGCGGGCACTCATCGGGGCCGTAAGCGGATCAATCCCGTCGCTCGGGTCAAGCAGGGTGCTGGCCGCCGTCAGATAGGCCGTTGAACCCCACCCACATTGCCACCGAAACCGAATCATCGCCAATGGTTCCGCCCTCGCCATCTGGATGACATGCACCAAGGTTCATTTCGCATCGTGCCAAATGGCCGCGAACTATGCCTGCCGCACCCCGCGCACCACCAGTCCGCCGTCAGGATCGTCAGCGCAGATGCCCCGTCACGACATTGCCCCGAATTGCCCTGGGCGGCCGGAGGGGCGAGATAGGCCGTCGAAGAACCCCAGCCCAGCTTGTCGCCATATTGGATCCGCGCCCATGTCCCGCGGCAAAGTTCCGACACAGCACCTCGACATCTCGTGTGCTCCTCCAAGATCGCCATATTCGCGAGGACGCTTCGGGTGGCCTCGCGGACGTTCAATCGTGTCCGCCATCTGCCCTGCCGACCACCTCCATGCTCTCGGCCGACCCACCCAGGGCGGAAAAGGTCAGGCCTAAGGCGAGAAGCGACATATGCGCAAGCGGGGAAGAGACGGGACATACGGACACCTCGAATTGGAAAAGAATAAGCCCAGTGGCGACCCGCACCGAAAACGCGGGCCGCGCTTGTCATGTTATTTGTAGCAGCTTGCGCTATCCTTCCTCGGGCGGGACTTTCCCTTTGATCATCTTGATGATGCCTCACGGAGTTTCCGCAAACCTTATCGTGTTTAGCACGCTGGCCATTTTCCTGGCAAGGCTGCGCCTTGCCTTGATCCCGTCGCTTTTTTGTTGTCTGCCTTCTTTTCGATCACGCTCAGCCTTTGATCGGGTCCGAGTTTTCATGTATCCTCCGCTCTGAGGGTTGGCAGTTCGAGCCTGCTCTTTCTGCGTATCCGGCTCGCCGAAGTGGGATAACTCTCCGGCCGAGCTTTTTCCGAGAGCCAGCATTCCGATCGCGTTCCCAGATTCTCGCATAGCAGACGTCATACTGGGGCGGCCTGTGCCGGACAGCCGGCAAGATGAGACCAAGGGGTGCCGCGGCGAGAACAGGTTTTTGTATTGAAAAGGGTCATAGTGTTGTTCCTTGTTGGAAATGTTGAGGTGGTCTGGTTCATTGGTCGAGGATCAATCAATCACGCTTCATAGCGTCTCCGAGTGATTTGGATTTTTCCGGCACCTTTCCCGCCGGTAATGTTTGCAGATCCAGCTTATAGGTGGTCTTGCCGACGGACTTTTCACGAAGATGTCGTTCACCATCTTGCACGGCCGCACCAGATCTGCGCACACACACGGGGTCACGATTTATCTCCCTGCATCCGATGTGCTTGGCGACGGTTTCAGAAGTCAAAAGGCTGGGCGATCCGCGCCCTTGAGCCGTCGAGTAATTTTTGATTAGTCGGCTGCCCGTGAGGGAATACGGATTGATCGTTACTGCCGGAATTCTCTTAATGAAATAGATAATCAATGCCCGAAATCGAAATCAAATCGGCCGCCGAATGGCCATGCTGGGGGACAGCCCCGCCATCAATGCTCCCTACCCGATGACGGCTGTGCCGAGTAATAAAGTCTACGTCTAAAGTCATGAACTCCATCTTTCATAAATTTGAATTGTTGCGCTTAAGGTGTGTGGTCTACCACCCATGTCGAATTGCCGAAGCTTAAGCGATGTCAGCTCCATGTCATCTGATACAACACCCCAAGCATGTATTTAATGCCAGGTTCATTGAGTTTGAATCTTGCATTTTCTGTACCGTTTTGGTCCCTTGCAGGGCAGAACGGCTTGAAATCAACCAGAGAATACATTTACCGTTGATCATACCGGCAGGCCATTGCTTACAACCGCCAATTGGTGGCCGAGAATATTTCCTGGCGTTTTCATGGCGATACAAGTCGAGCGCAAGATGTGCGCGCGTTCATAGGTCGAGCGCAGGTCGCATTGCAGCGCGGGGGTTGGCTCGGGCACAGGCGCTGGTGGTTCCGGCGGACGACCTGACGCAGCTCCTTGCCATTCACCAATTTCAAACCCTTAGACGCAATTGGCAAGGAGGTGCTGCTGCTGGCGGCCATTGATCAATAGCGCAGCAGCAGCTTTTTTTCGCCACGTTTCACCGTTGCTAACTGCATCACAGCGAGAGGTGCGCGGGCGTTTGCGGGAAGTCGTGGCCAGTGATACAAGAATTCACGCCGTTCTCTCGTGCAAGGGTAAGCCGAGGGCTTTCAAACAGCGCGTTTCGTCAAGTCCGCGGCTTTCCGGTAGGCCAAGATTCGCTCTGCGCAGCTTTGCGCAAGCCGGTGTATGCTCTTTGTCCCAGCTTACCATCGAACCTGGTTCCCGCTTGAACCGGCGATCATTATCAGTTTCTGGATCAGGACCCGCCGCTCTGAGCGTTTGTTTTCGGGAACCCCGACCGCCGCGCAGTCTGGAACGTGCCACCTTTGCGCAGGGCGGACCGTCATGCGCCAGGTCGATATGGTGATGCTCCAGCTTGCAAGTGAGCGCGGGATGGGAACAACGACAATGCCGCATGTCACCACCGCGCCACAAGGTCCACCTTGCCGAGAGCCAACCATGCGCGCCAACCCTTCCCGGCGCCGCTCGTATCGTTTAATCACCCAGCGGCCAAGATAGGCCCGTCGCCGTATTGGGTAACAACGCAAGCGAAGCCGCAGTCATATGGTTCTGGCTGAATGCGGTCGGAGTCACAGCTTCTGTTTGTTCCTTCAACCATGGTCAATTACGGCACGCGCACAGCAGCACGGGTGTCGCGTCTCGGCGCGCGTGAGCAGATGTCGGGTCGGTAGATCCGATGCTGCCCGTAACCGATGACGGGGGCCACCGGCGTGTCCGGGCCACGGCAGTGATCTAACCATGCACCCCGTTCCCGCCACGGTATTTGCGGGAAGTGAATCGCGTGCCGACTCTTTTCGTCCCCCACAGGGCCGCCAGGCAGCGACGCCCAGGACAGCGTCCGGGATCGGACCCCCAGCGCAGTTCGTGATCGAACCGCCGTTGACTGATGCTGCCCACCGCAGGCCAGAGAAGGTACGCGGTGTAGGGTTTTGCGTGGATCGTGCGCTAACCGATCGCTTGCAGATAGTTCGAAGCATTCGGTGGACGTTAATTTACCCTTGCGGGCGTGCCCTGTTTGGTTGGCCCCCTCAAACCGCCCCGCGCCCATTGCATTGAAGGCATCAGCGAGGTCAGCGGCGTTTGCGGACCGCTGCCCCCCAATTGCATCATAAGATTAGAATGACGGTTGGTCGCGGTGTCGAAGTTTCCGAAATGGACGTAGATTTCGCACTCGGCGGTCCAGATAGCCATGCCCCCGCGCACGGCGGGGGCGGCAGGTCTTTGGTGATGTCGAGGCTGGGCTCTGGCGCCGGCGGCGGTGGGTCGCGATTTCAAAGCAATAAGCTGGCGAGCGGTTCGCCCTCTCCGACCCTCTTTTGCCCAGACGAGCGGGGAGCGCGAGTCACCGCGCCGAATAATGTCCAGTCGCGCCGCTTATCAATCAGATCAACGTCAGGAATGAGCTGACCCGACAGCAGGATGCCCGCCATCTGATGCTTGCATTCTGGCGTGGTGGCCTGCCTGCGGGCGCATAGTGGCCGGGTTGGAAGCAGACCACCCAAAGGATCAGCGGAGGTGATTGTTCAGGATCGGAGCCCGCAACCGGGGTTCTGCCCAAAGGAACAAGTCTTCTGAAAGCCACAACGGACCTGTGAAGGTGCGCCATTTGTCGAACGACCGAGTGAGGGTGGCATTGATAGGGGCTGGACCAGATCGAAAGGACTGAAGGTTTGGTCGCGGCGGTCTCCTGACACTGTTCGAGACATCAAGATGAGGTTTCCGACACGCGGCCTCTTTCGATCTCGACACAGTCCGCCGATCCGACTGACCTATCCCCGATCCGCGACCTGCGCGCAGTTCTGGAAACCCTCGTCGCCTAAAGCCGCTCGTCCGGGATCGACAGAATAGCATCGATCCGAGGCTCGGATTGCCTGTTGAAATCGGCGCGGCATCCGGCAGCTTGCGCATTGTATACGGCGGCTGCTGGCACCCCACCCGTTCGGCAATGGCGGGGTGCCTTCATGTTCAGGCATATATTGCGTCGCAGGGCTGCCGAATGTGGTCGAGACAATTCGTTCAAAGCGTCAGCGGATCGGTGGATCGGCGTGCCGCTGCTACTGCGTGATATAGACCGTGGCAGCATAGAACGCGTTTCCATCCTGCACCCCGCCCAGACGGAAAGCCCTTTTTCAGTGCAATTCGGCGGCGTTGGGTGGACACGGGGCAGGTCCAGAAAACCACGCAGTTGTCAGGCGGCCCGCAATCGTAAATCTTGTTGCGTGCGCCATGTCGGGAGCAGCACTGGCGGCTGGCCTGGAGCGCTATGAAAAGGAGGCAGGCAGAATGGCGGACGGGGACATTGATCACCTACCCTCTTGACTGGCTCAACCGGGGGGGTTGAAATCGTAAGCTGACGTTTGATCGGTCGACGCCCACGCTGCGGCCCAACATATCGACGCGGTGAGTTTCACACAGTCCGGTCGATCCGGGTCTGTTGATGTTCTGATCCACGCAAGGACAAAGGCTCGGCTCGAGGCGACATTCATCATCGGGCCGTAATTCCGGTTGTGGTCAATGGGCGGCAAAGAGCCAAACATATCCGCGACGAGGACAAAGCCTCCTGTCCAAGTCCGTGCCCGTCACCTTTCGATTCTGACAGTTCATCGCGTCATCGGCCCCGAGGTGACCGCCTCAATGCGGGTCGCAGCTCCTTTCGATGAGCGCGCGAAATCCATTGCCGCATTTCACCAGTTTGGCCCGCGACAGGCTGACCGCAGCCCGCCCCGTCGTCATAGCTCCCCGACGCAGTCTGCATCGGTAGCTGTCCTGCACAATCTGTGCGGTGACAAAGATGGCAACGTTCGAGTGTGCAGTGCCGCTCGCATCAAAATCCCCGCTCGATGTGCATACCCGCCCCCGTCGTGCCAGTCGAAATTGCCCTGAAGCGGAAGTGCCAGAGATCCCTTCGCTCGATTGGTCGAAATCGGGTGTAGAGGTGCACCGAGACGCTCAATGTGCTGCAAAAGGCACGCTCGGACGGCACGGTGACATCCACGGAACATTCCCAACAGTTACGAGACTTGGGCCATATGTTCGGCCGTAGGAGGACGGCGTGCTCAGGATTGGTGAGAGAAATATTGCTTGCCGCCAATGGTGGGGGCTGATGGCGTCCAGCCCGAACACATGCTCCACGGGCACAAAGTTCAGCATAGACCCGTCGATCGCATAAGCGCCTACGCCGAATAGGTGAATCGCAACTCAATAGCATAGTTTTACCCGCCTCGCGTTCATACCGTAATCGCTTTTCAATTCCTGAGCGGCCGTCTGGTTGTCATCCGTGAACAAACTCATTACGACGCGGCCCAATGTCATATCGGGTCCCATTTGTGGTGGATTTGGATTGGGCTTGTATCTCCTGAAGATCCAACGGCGTCGATTTCATGAATTTTCAAAGCTTCACCCAATTGAGATTTGCCAATAAAGGAACCGATGGCGGGGCGGCGCGGGGCAATATCCGCATCCACAATTTGATAAAGCCGTTTGAGGCATTTTCGACGCGTTGGCCAAAATGCCGGCCAGTAGAACCCCACAGCTTGTCACTGCCAACCACCCAACGTAGATACTGCCCCTCGGCGCATTGGACGCATCCTCTGCGGCAAGCGCCTGGATCAGAGCATTTCCACCAAAGACCACCTGTTCTGCAACAGATAAACACTTGTTCGCACGCCCACGCGCCCGTTCAACGCGCACCAACGACCCCCTGCATAGTGACCCCGCCCGGCGCGCCAGTCCTTGTCGAAATAGAGTCTGAGCCACCGGCGCAGGCAAGACCAGAATATCCTGTTGTCACATGATTTGGCACTGTAAGGAGACCCGAGAAAGTCGCCATTGACGAATCAAATTCTGTGCTCTGCCGATGCGATGCAAGCCACTCAATGCCAGTAGCATCAGAAGTAAATAGCGCAAAGCGGCGTTGAAGAAATGTGGGCCATGGTGAGGTTCCTACTCGAGGGAACGGAAAGCTCGCGCGCACAGGGTAGACTTCGGTATGTTGCAGAAAAAAAACCGAAACGAACTACCATAACGGCGAAGTTGTTGGGACATAGTCACGAGATAAATTTTCAATTGATAACCCAATGACCCAGCCCCTTAAGGTGAACCAAACCAGCGTTGTCCTCTCCTTAGGGCCTTTCGGTTTTGAGGGGGTGACAGAACCGGGCCGCCTGAAACTTTCATTCTGTGGCTTCGCTCCCAAAGCGGCCCCGTGCAAGGGGTCTGCTGGCCATTCTCGGCCGTTACGACGACAAGGACACTGATTTGGATTACCGCTATTTCAAAGAGCTTTGAAAACACGCTGGGTCCGGGCCTGCGAGGACGCCCATATTCGGACGCTCTGGCTCTCAACATTTGTTGTGGAGAATATTCCTGGAGGTAGGGGGGCCTCTTATTCCCCCGCGACAGATCCGTCTTTTTCGCGGCACGATGGGTGGAATGGCAGGCACCAAAAGATGAAAGAAGGCTTTGCCTCAGCTACATCAGATGAAGGCTGGCGAGCAACGATCTCGCTGCGGAAGGCGGTGAATTAATCCTGATGAAAGGAGCGGTGGGTATAGCCTGCGATCATGAAGTCGTGTTTGCGGACCATGCGGCGCTGCGACATGATCCGCCATTCTTATCGCGACTACCCTCTATCCGCTGAATTTCGGGTTCATTATCTCCATATACGCATTTCTGACGGTCCCAACGGCTATTGGGCATGACTGTGCATTTCGACAATGACCATCCGGCCGAATCAGCGCCGAAGACGTGGTTTTGAACGAACGGAATTCAGCGATGTTTTTCCAAGGTCTTACCGCACACGGCAGATAAACCGCTCAACAAACGCATCGCCGCCTTCCGCACAGTTTTTCAAGGCACGGAGTCGAGTCTTGTGCTCGACGTTGAATGGCAAGCAATGTTTCAGCATCAACAGCAGCGGCAAAATTCGACCCGCGCGCGGTTGGGGGATGTGATCCCCAACGAAATGAAACGCGGCGCTTTGGAGGCCGAGATCAGAGAGCTTTGTCCAGTGATCCCAGCCTGCTCGATGAGCCGCGCCTATTCAATCAATATCGCAGCCAAGAGCAGAAGCGTGTTGATTATCCAGATCCACCAAATTTGCGGCACTCTCATGCACTTCAAAGTCTGCGCACGATCCGAACCGATGCAGTGATACGAGCGCTCAAGCAAGCTGCTGCGCGAGAATACGGGTTGTCTCGCGGAGTCGCTACGGTAAGACTTTGTCGGGGCAAGACTCCCACCTGATGCAGAGTTATTAAAGCGTAAAGGCCCACCAACCGTACGCCAGAGGCCAGTCAGATTTTCGAGAAGCTGCAGGTGAACAGTCAGGTGGAACTGATCGCGTTGCACAACCGCCCTTTATAACGGCCTGTACTAATATAACGCATTTCGACCCCGAGGGACCACCAAGAAAGCGGGGACGCGAAGCAACGCCAATTTGCTTTCATCGTCGGTTGACAAACGTCCTGCGGTGAACAATAGGTTGCACTCGTTTTTTGACGTGTTCCCAGATCTTGAAAACAAATCTGCGCGCGGTCCTGTCCTCGGTGCCTTACCTTAACCAGCAAATGCCTTTAAAAGCTTCCGTGAGTTTTTGATAAGCGTTATCCACACACCCGAATTCATTCTTCAAAAACTGCTTGGCGCCATGAAACGAACATGCCGTTGTTGAACTGCACCGCGGCAATTCTCTGGTTCCATCAACTCGGCTCTGGGCCGACCCTTGATAAATGTGATGCATGCAACTGCGATAGTTTCAGAGCTCGCAGTCCCAAAGGGCCCCTTGACTGCCATTCGCGCGGCTTGCAGTACACACATCTATCAGTGTCGGAGATGGGAGGGGACAGTTCTGCTAGCGGACCTTCTGCGTTCGGATGCAGGCACTCTGTTTTCGCCGCGGTTGCGAAGGAGCGCATGAGGATCAAAAGGCGGCAAGGCCACTTTCTGGTACTTGCGATGTATGGTTCCATCAACTCGGAGAAGCAGCCCCTTAACGCCCGCTAGGCTGTGGCTGGTTTCTTAGCATTGGCAGGCCTCAATCACAGCTGAACCGCGAGGCTATTTTTTCGGAGGGAACATAGATTTCCAAGGCGACATCCGATTGGCACACAATCCTGAACAATCGACAACCCGAAGCCGTAGCCGTCTTGACACAAGCGCGCCCAACGCTCGGATAAATCGCCTGCTTAATTCGGTCAAGGTCTTGTGGATGATAGAGGTCGCCAATCGTTGAGGAACAACAACATGGCCCGGTTGGCCTGGCGTCTATAATTGTCTGGCGAAGGGGCCTCGCAGGCATGCTTCAGGGCGTTGTCGAAATATTGTTCAGGATGATAACCAAGCGCATCCGGATCAACGCGGGTTAAAACAAAGCGCCCTTTCTGGGACTTCAGCTGTACCTTGTCTGGCTGGGCCTCCGGCTGCGCATTTCCGTCATCAAGGAGTTGAATAACAGTTAGTTAGAGTGCCTGTCCGCTAACCGCAGTTAGTCCCAGCCCTGATTGCGCCCGCGACAATTGCAAAAAGGCCGTTCGATAAGGCGTTCAAGGCCGCATTTAAAATCCGGTTCATCTCGAACAAGTGTTTTCAGATTGTTGATCGTGGAGCAACTGAGCAGTTTCGACCCGAGTCGTGCGCCTGTGCCTGACAAATGGGCACCGGTGCGCAGATTCGTGGGCGGCGTTTGTGGGGCAAAGGCACGGTTTCTGGCAATGTCATCGCGCGGTCAGTCGGGCCATCAGTCCCGTCGAGCGTGTCGATCGCTGGGGTGAATCTACGTTGAGAGAGATACATTCTCTCGAATCAATCGGGGACAGGTGTGTTTCGTTCTTTTTCAAGGGGGGCGATGGGTGCGGCTGAGCTTTGCGATCATCGCGACCGACCGTCGACCGCCAGAAGGAGAGAGAGACCGAAGCATTCCGCATGATAAAACCTGCAACGACCGCCCATCACCACAGAATCGTTTATTCGCCTTCGTTGCGTTCGAATCACGCTCGGCCACCACAACGCTGCCGTCTCGGGCTGATCTGAATTAGCAACGATAAAGCGATGGCCCCGCTTCGCGAGGTGCTCAGACCGGTGCCAGTGGCGCGGGAAGCGCGAAAACGACCAGCGGGCTCTTGACCTGCGCATAGACCTCCCCCTTCTGCGTTCAAGAGCCCACATCACGGCGCGCTCATCCGGCTTACGCATGTTGGTTTTCGAAAGTCCCGTAGGCCGCCACGTCGATACTGGTTGAGCCCTTGGGTGGTTCGATAAATTCGCAACAATAGGTGTGCCTTGCCCACCAGGCTGGCAATCAAAGGAGCTCGTCAATATTCATCTTTTGAAAATATGGTGACGATCAATAAGCGCGCGATCGATCATCAACGGCCAATCCGGCAAAAGCAGACGAGAGCCAAGCAGCGACTGAGAGCATTGCTTACGAACGGCGTGTCATGAGGTCAAAGCCGTATCCGCATGCCACGGTGCTGTGGACGATAAGGCTTTGCCCAACTTACTGGCGTAGACGGCTTGATGTTGCTTCTAGCTGCATTGCTTTCA
>Ga0163217_1097910_pt1 | contig 13420 bp, 15 predicted proteins | sample SynspAceP_FD_185933 | JGI IMG/M metagenome (GOLD analysis project Ga0163217, IMG submission 185933) | Saline lake microbial communities from Ace Lake in Antarctica - Synechococcus sp. Ace-P (PacBio error correction) | ecosystem: Environmental > Aquatic > Non-marine Saline and Alkaline > Saline ...
ACAACCAAAAAAAAATGGGAAAGAAAAGAAAAGGAATTCCCTGGGCCCCCGCCTCCAAAAACGACCCCGCTCCCCCCGCCGGGGACCGTTCAGGTGCTGGCCAATGGCCCCAACCTCCGATTCTGGCCTGGTTGTTGGCCGGGTGGGCCGACAACCTTGGGTCAAGGCCCGCCGAGCGTCACCTTCCGCGTCTTGCCCTGGCGGCTTTGATTGGCGCGCCGCCGCCCCATCCCCCCCAGCTTCCCATTTCGGCCATTCCACCCGCGCTCCTATGCTGGCTGGGAAGCAACACCGGCCCGACCCTGGTTCGAAGAGATTCGTGGCGGCGATGCGGGGCCGAAACGCTGGAACCCCTTAACCGGCCCCTGGGTGGAGAGCGACTGCGTGCTTGGAATCAGCACGGCTTCGCTGCTGCGCCCAGTTTTCAGGAAGGACAGGCCTACAGCCGGCGCGGCCTTCCCGGAATGGACCCCATGGAGCTGCCTGGCGTTTGCCCGACAGCTTCGGCTTTGCTGCCGCTTGCCGCCCGGTGGCGGCGGCCACCGCGTGCGCTGTTCTGCACCCACAAGCCTGGCCTGGAATGCCACAAACTCTTTCCCCATCGACTGTTTTCGCTTGGCGGCCGCTGCGGAAGCGGAGCTGCTGACCTGGTCCACCGCGCCGATCCGGCAGCGATGGCGATCGCGGTGGCGATTCGAGCGCTACCGGCTGGAGTGGCAACAGGCCACCGGCTGTGCGGATGCCCTCTGGGCTGGCCAGGGTGGGAAGACACGGGCGGCGGCCCGCGGCCCGAGTGCTGGAGCAATTGGCGTTGTGGCAAAACCAGCCGGTGGCCGGCTGTTACCAACGCCACGGCACCGTGCGGCCTACCTGGCCGACCTGGAGCAGCCACCGCGAGCAACTGCCGGTCCTGGCGCGACGAAGCTCTACCTGGAATTGCACCGCGGCTGTTTTTTTTGCCCAACCAGTCGGACCAATCAAGAAGCGTCCCAACCGCAGCCTGGAGCGTCTGCTGCGGAGGCGGATCGGTTGGGCGCCTTGCTCTGGCCATTCCGTTGGTCAAGCCGCTGGCCAACCCCCTGAGTCTGCCCGCCAGCGGACAGTCGACTGCAGCGCTGCTGTTTCAAGCAATTCCACGACAATTTTGCCGGGCACCGCCATCCCCGACGTGTTCGAGCAAGGCCCGAACCCCAAGTGGCAGACCGCGCCGCCGTCAGGCGCGTGCCGCCGAATTCAGGCGCTCTGGCCTGGCTGAGTGGCGCCCGGACCGGCAGCGCCGGCAGGGCCCGGCAGCTCTGGTGGCCTCGCAGTGCCTGCAAAGCCCTGGGCCGGCGGCCTTTGCCGTTCGGTGCGTTTGCCCGAAGGGGGTTTGGTGGCAGGTTGAATCAGCGCCTCCCAAGCCAGCCGACGGCGGGGCCGGGGGGGAGTGGGTGCAAGCTCGCAGCGCTGGTGGGTGGCGGCGCTGGCCCTGCGTCCGTCTGGTCTCTGCCGGCGCGATGACTGAGGCGTCAGCCGGAGGCACGTGGCGCTGGCCAAATGAACGGGATGGATCGAAGATGTGCCCGCGCCCATCGAAGGACCCGTCACCCCTGCAGCGCGCCAGACGGATCAGCTGGTGCCCGTTTGGCGGGCTGGGCATGGCTGGTCGCGCCGACTCGGCCCGCCCGGGGTGGAGCAAGCTTTTGGGGTGCCGACGCAATCCCTTTCCCCAGCTTGCCAGCCCGCTCGAACATGGCGCCGCTGGCGGATCGCGCGAATTCTGGATGCCTGGGATCTGGCCGGGGACCTACCGCGATCACACCCCTGCCCTGAGCTGGCAGGGCGAGCTCCACGGTGGCTTGAACCGGGGCGCGCTCTGCAGCCGACTGGTCTGGCGCGGCCAAGTGCGGCAGCGTGCCCTGCGGCTTGGATCTGCAGTTGCTGGCCGGCAGCCCCTGGCTTTGAAGCTGACTTGCGGTCGACTGGCGCCAGCGCCATGAGCTGTTGCGGCTCGAGCTGCCCTGCAGCAGCAGGCCTTGCGCTGGGCGGCGGACACCTCTGGTGGCGTGGCTGGAGCGGCCGCCCGGGTCTGCCACGCCGCGGGAGGCAGCCCGCTGGGAGGTCCCTGCCATCAGCTGGGTGGCCAGCCAGGCCGCTGACGGTGGACTGGCGGTGGCTGCTCGATGGCCCCCAGGGTGGTGCGGCCGGCCCGCAGGCGCTGGGGGTGTCGTTGCTGCGCAGCCCCAGCTGGCCTGGATCCTGGTGCCGATCAAGGCGTGCAACGGCTTGCGGCTTGCCCTCTGCCCCTGCCCGGGTGGCTGCGCCAGGCGGCGGTGCCGGCCGCGGCGGTGCAGTTCCGGAGCCCTCTGGCTGCGGCCAAGCCCCGCCGGGAATGGCGGCCGGGGCCGGCGGGCTGGCGGCGATTCTTGACCTGGGCAGCCGAGCGCTGCAGCTGGTGGCCCTGCGCCCGGATCCGGAGCAGGGCGTGTTGCAACTCAGCAGCCCAGAACCTCCGCTGTCGCCAGACCTTGGCGCTCGGCGGGAGTGGCAGCTACTGGGGGCGCCTGAAAAATGCCGGTCAACGAAGCACTGCTGGCCGCTGGCCGCTCAGCGGGGCCGGAGCGGTCGGGCCCTGGAAGTTGGTGACCTGGCGATTCGGGCTCAGTCGTCGTGATCGTCGAACGGGTCGGTGAGGGCCCTTGGAGGGCGGACCGAAGGCCAGGGTACACGCCAAAACCCTGTCAGCGCCAGAAAGCGCCAGCGCACGGTGATCGCGGATCGAAAGGGCGGGGGAGGTTTCCTGTCACAGGTGGGGGCTTGGGAGACGGGCAGGACAAAGGGCCGGCTTGTTCATCACAACTCTCGACCCTGGCCGGCTCGGTGGCAGCGGCGGGAGCTTTACAGTAACGACCCAGACACTGTGTCGAGGAGGTTCAAGCCGCCATGGCCCAACGCTACTCCTGGGGAACCTGCTTCGCCCGCTCATTCGAGTAACGGCAAGGTCGTGCCGGGTTGGGGGACGACCACCGGTGATGGGGCATGCTTCAATGGTTCTGTTCCTGTCTTTCTGCTGGTGATCCTGCCGCTGTACAACAAGTCGTTTGTTTGGCTCGATGGGATCAACGGTGAACTGGAACGGCTCGGCCTGAGCGATCTGCGCTCACTGCTCCCCTCGCCTCTGGCCATGAATTTTTTTTCGGGATCGGCTTCCGCGAGATGGCAGTGATCGCCTGCTGTCGGCTGTTGGTGTTTGGTCCCAACGCCTGCCGGAGCTTTTGGGCGCACCTTTGGGCGCACTCTTAAAAGGTTTTCATCGGCTTCCCGGGAGTTTCGAGGCAGGAATTCCGCCAAGGCGATCGATACCCGAAACGGTCACGGCCCAACCCCCAGCCAAGGCCATGGCTTTCAGTCCGCTGAGCCGTCCGTCTCCGAGGCTCGCGCCTCAGAAGCGGCTTCGCTGCAAGCTGCTTCCCTCTGAAGCCACGTCCGCCGAAGCCCGCTGCGCCCGCCCGCCAACGGCTTCGTCCAGTGGCCGGCGCCGTTGAGCTGCTGTGGACGCCTGAAGCGGGAGACCAATCAGCGTTCTGTCCCCTGCTTAGACGGGCCTGCTTCAAACAGTCCACTTTAGAAACGTGGTTGCATCGCGAGCCTGCTTCAGAGTCTGCTTTGCGGCAGAAATGCCCCCTGAATCCTTGGCCGTCCCCTCGCCGTCCTGATCGGGCCCGGCGCGGCTTCCTCAAGCGGCCTTGCCGAAAGGTTTGGCAATGGCGTTTGAGAGTATTCCGGGTCGCCCTTCGGCTCGCCACCACAAGCGCCGCAGGACCTGACTTCACCGCATGGCCCGATGACTGGCTCGCTCCTGCCTCCGCTGGGGATGCTCCAGTTTTGGTGGGGTTGGAAATCCGGGCAGCACTATGCAAAAAACTCGCCAGACACGTCGCTTCAATGGCCCCTGCAGCGCCTGGCAGGCGAAGGCGTCCAGTTTTCGGGTCAACACCAAACTGAACGGAGGAGGTCGCCGACCTGCGTCAGGGCGCCTCGGCGCTGCGGCTTTGCTGATGCCCACACATTCATGAACGAGAAAGCGGTTGGTCGATTCCGTGCCACTCTCGACTGGGTTTGGATCTGAAGCCCCACCAGTTTGCTGGTACTCGTTGACAGACATGGGACCTGCCTCTGGGGCCGCCCTTGCGGCTGCGCCGCGAAGGGTGGCGCCGGCGGCCATACGGCTGCGCAGCACATCGAGCAACTGGCAGCAGCAGTTTTCGCCCGACTGCGCATCGGGCATCGTGCCCATCGCTCGATCCTGCGTGCGCAGGGAGCGCCCGTCCCTGCCCATGTGCTGGGCCGTTTCTCCCGCCGCGCGAAGGTCCTGTGGTCCGATGCCGTGCCTCCGCGGAGGTACTGGCCTGGCATCGGCCTGATTCAGCTTCGCTACGAGCTGGGCCGCAACCGCCTCAACAGCTTTCAACCCAAACCCCGCCTGACGGGGCCTCCCCATGCCTGTTCGCCGACCCCGTGCCAGTGAGTCGGCCTGCCTGCCACCACCGCCCAGCTGCGGGTGCTGCATCAGAGCTTCAGCCAGAGCTGGTGGAGGGCGAGGTGGCTGCGGCGGATTTCAGTGGTCGTTTCGCTGGCCCTTCGACGCGGCGAGCTGAGTGTGGAGCCCTCGCTCGGCGTGCCCTGATCCAGGACGCGCTGCTGCGGTTTTCTGCCAAGCCGACTACCACTCGAACCAGGCAGCGATTACGCCTTACGGTCCGGGCGAAGATCTAAGTCCAGGTTTTTAGAGTTCAGGTTCTAAGGCCGTGCGCCAGTGCCCCAGCGCTGTCGCCTCCAGTCTTCCGCGTCAAGGCGGTGGCCCAGGGCCTTGCTCCACCCACAACTGGGCGAGCGACGTCGTCCCAGGGCCGTGGTGCTGGCGCAGGCCCATCGCAGCAACCCGCCTCACAGCCCCGTGCCGGGAACAGCTGCCAGTAGCGCGAACGGGCCCCAGGGTGCTGCCCCCGTTTCCTCGATCAGCAGCACCACCGGAGCGAGGGGCGCCAGCTGCTTCCATGCCAGGCCCTGCTGCCCGGTGCCATTCCAGCAGATCGCGCCAAGCAGGCCGCTCTGCAGCCAGGTTGTCGAGCTCCTTTTTGTGTCTCCGGGCTGAGGATCAAGGCCAGCCTCGATCCGCTGGCGTCAGGGTCGCTGCGGACCAGACCACAACTTGCTCCGGCCCGTCGATGCCGGCAAGCCTCCGTGCGCGGGCAGCTGCTCATGGTCGCCGGGGCTGGGGCTCTCGAACAGCGTCCCCACTGGCTTTCTCCCCCACACGACGCAGCTCCAGGAAGAATCGGATCGGCGGTGTCGGCATCGCAGTGCCACCGGCTTCGAAGCTTGACCGCTCTGACCGGCCGTCGTCCGCTGAGCTCACCGGCCGAGCTGGTTGAACAGATTCAACATCGAACTGAACCCCTCGACCACGGATCCTGGCGCTGGTGCTTTTGGCGAAGGAGCCGCCAGCAAGCAGGTTGAAGCCGGTTGCCGCAACACTGATTCGCGAGAGCTCCTCCCCCTCGAGATTGGTGTGGCCCATCACCTCACCGCGCGCGCATCAAACCTGGGTTCGGGCGCAGATCGGGGAAAGGCCAGCACCTGGCGCTCGCCCCGCAGCACGTTGGCGGCGGAGCGGATGCTCACCACGCCAGGGCACCCTCCCTGGCTGATCAGCCCTTCCAGTCTTTCGATATCGCCACGGGGAACGAGCACATCTGGCGATTCGGGCGCTGTTCCGGCAGGAACCCGATCGAAGGCGGCCACGTTGGCTTGGCGCAGCAAGCTTCTTCGATCACGGGCTTGGCCTCGCTCGGCCGCTGGAATGGCGACCCTTGACGGTGGCGAGCGTCTGGCCGCTGCTGATCACCAACGTCCCGCGGCCTGAAGGCGATCAGGTTCTCCCTCACAGCGACCTTGGAGTTTCGGCCTCCGGCCCGGCGCTGATCTGCTGCCTGACCCTGGATGAGTTCTGCTTCGTTGCGGCGGATGTCCTGATCCCGGCTGGCGATGTCGCCGTTGAAGCCGGTCGCGCTCAGCTGATCAGTTTGCTGCGCTGATCCTGCGGGGTTACAGTTTCGCTGCGCAGGGGCTGGGCCTGAACTCGACGGAGGCCAGTTGCTGGCGTGCCTGCTGACGGCCCTGTCGGCCGCGGACCACCCCCGCTGGGGCCTGGCGCTGGGCCGTGGTGCTGCGTTCCAGGCGGCTTTGCCTGCTTTTTAAGGCCTCGGCGCTGCGATCAAAGGCGGCTGCGGCTGTCACGCAGTTTTTCTGCTCCAGGGCTGTCGAAGTTCAAACAGCCCCACCCGCAGGCGCTCAGGACCGGCGAGCATTCAGCCCCATTCGAAACCGCGCTGACAGGCTGCCCGGTGAGCACCGTGGATCAGTACGGCGGGTTTTGCGGGGGCGCAGATTGAACAGGCTGAGCCTGGCCCTTGCCACCCGGCTGCCAAGGCCGATCGCCAGGGTGGCCGCGAACGGACCACCCAGCAACCAGCAGAGCGAGGACAGCAGCCAGCCCGACACGGTTCAGCTCGAGGAGCTCCAAGTAATCGGTGCCGCGGGTTGCGGCGCTGCCTGGTGGCCAGCTCAGCTTGAATCGTTCGCCAGGGCCACCGGATCGAAGACGGTGAATTTCTTGCGGTCCAACCTGACCAGCGCCGGCCTGGCGGAGGTCGCCGAGCAAGCGGGTGATCGTGACGCGGGTGGAGCCGATCGCTTTCGGCGATTGATTGGGTGGCGAGAGGCGCAGATCAAAATGTGATCCCTCGGCACCGCGGCCACGCCGAAGTCACGCAGAGCACCAGCCAGAAAAGCTCACCAGACGGGACGACATGTCACGGTGGGTGAGGGTTTTTCGATCAATCGTTTCGGTCTGGAGGAATGCGCGAGGAGAGGCCCTGCAACAGCAGCAGCCCGACGCTGGCGTCCTGCCGATCGCCCGACCGCAACCGAGGTGGCCGGGTGCCGCGACGCATCTCCCCCGGGTGAAGGCAACGGCCCGTGATAGAAGCGATCGGAGCGTTGTGCCGGTGAGTCAGCGAGAGCACCCGAACAGGCTGTTTTCGCGCAAAACTGGCCACGGTGATCTCCTCACCGGATTCGTAAACCGCTGGATAGGCGAACGGCTCGCGGCGGAGGAGATAGAACCCGCTCGGCTGGATCGTTTGCCAGGGAAGAAGAATTTGTTTTGCCCCGCTCCACTGCCTGAAGGGTGCAGCCAAACTGAGGCCGACGCATCACTTCAAGCAGGGTGGTGGCTCGCTGGCCGTGGCCGAACGCCGGTGTCGTCAGTGCTGGCGGTCCCGGTGCCTGTTTCGCGGCTAAATCCGACGCATTCTCGGCGCCACGAAATGAACGGCGAGACGCAGTGAACGGAATGTCTAACGCGATCGCACGGGACGAGCATCAGGCGCCCACGTGGTCACCTGAGACACTAGAGTCCCTCCGGTTCTGGTAGCACCTCACGCAGGACTGGCAGGCAATTCCCATGAGCGCAAGCCCAGGCAGTAGTAGCCTGTTTGCGCCTAGGGATGGTGCTGCCCTTGTTTCCGGGCTCGACACCGCAACATTCGGTTTTCGCGTCAGCGGGGGTTGATGAACGCCGCCTGATCACCCCATCACAGGGGCCCGCCCAATCCGTGCGGCCCCTGGCCCAGGTGCGCCCACCGGCCCTGCCACCCTCCCCCGCAGCAGGTGCACAGCGGCCGCGGCCGAAGATTGCCTGCAGTTACACCGCGGCCTTCCGTGGCAGTTTTAGTGTGTGGTTCTGCCAGGCCTGCGCACGGCCGGACTGGGACCGGGTCTGATCAAGCCAGTTTCTCAAGGCGGCGTCGACCAGGGCCCGGAGCGCAGTCTCGGCTGTGCGGACGCCTCCATGGATGCGGCCAGCCTGAAGCAGCTGCCTGATCCATCCCGCCGCTTGATCGCTCACCGATCCGGCCGATCGGCGCGCGGTCGAGGGCGGCCGGACGCTTCCAGCCGCGAAGCAGCTGCTCGCCCGCCGTCGACCTGGTAGTGCTCGACGAACCTCGGCCTGGCGATCGCCCTGGGCCTACCTTCCCGGCCGATGACGTGGTGTCCCACCCTGGAGAACGACCATGCCAAGCTCGATGTGATCCTCACCGGGCCGTCCAATGCCAGCCGACCTGATCGCGATGGCCGATCAGGTCACCCAGTTGGTGCCGGGGTGCCTAGATGCTCAGTGTGACCGCTGGATCAACGCCCAGGCCCGGAGGCATGATCGAACGTTCCAGGCCAGCCTGGGTGCGTCACCTCGATCCGCAAAGCGGCGGGGCCCGGCCGGTATCTGAGCTTCGGCTGCTCCTCCTAAACGGCCTACCCTGCGCCTTTCGGCTAAGCGAATTCCTGATCTTCGGCATGTGCCGGGCACGGTGAATGAACCGCCAAGCGGTTTCAATCCTGCCAACTCGAACCTGCCGCGCATCCAACCACCGACGAGGACGGCGCCTCCTTCATTCTTCGGCCCTTCCTACGGCCCTGGGTGTGGCCTTGGAGCGGCTGCGGGTGCCGCCCAACATCACCGTGATCTGCCTTGGCCAAGAGCACCTATGCCCGCCTTGGGGATCATCGTCAAACACACGCCGGCCGCGAAGCGAGGCTGGGAGGGGCACGCTCACGCCTGGAGTTCAGTAATTCTTCCGGTCCGAACTGCCGCACTTATGCCAACGAGGGCATTTGCCAGCTTGCTGTTCTTTGAAGCGACCCCTGCGACACCACCTAACAGCGATCGCCAGGGCAAATCACTCAAGACTAGCCCGGAGCGGGTTGACCCTCCGCGAATGTGAACCCCATTGAACCCCGGCCCTGCTTGCTCAGCCAGCCCCAGATCAGGGGGCTAGGCGGGCTTTGTGCAGGCGGCTTTTCCTGCTACCAAGGCGGCAAAAATTCCGGCGCCCAGGTTTCGAGATGGGGCCAGAATCAGGTCGCAGAGCTGGCGAATTTCCAGCTGGGCACGAGCTTTGGCGCGCCGATCGAGAAAGTGCAGCAACGCCGCAGGGTCTGAAACTGACGCACGAGTGCTGCGGTAGTCGAAGGGGAGGATGCCCCGGGCATGTTCCTCGGCGAAGCCGGCCGGCCAGCAGGTCGCGGTAACGCTCGCGGCCGGCCAGGCACAGGGCCAGGTCGACCTCGCCGTTGCTCCTCGGTGAGGCGTACTTCTTGCCCTGGCGGTCGCTGTAGCTGCCGACCCGCGTAAATAAAACACCTCCCTCGAGCTCAAAGTTCGCCATTGGCGGCCCGACAGATCCGCTCGCCGTGTAAGCGCATCGACTGCACATCGAAGCTCACGCCACCCGGTGGGGGTGCGGGCCTGCTGCATCAACCGAAGTGGGGGAAACCAGCCACGTTTTGAGCAACGATCTGGGGCATGTTTCCCATGGTCCCGTAGTGCCCCCGTTTCCCCGGCCAGCAGCCCGTTTTGACGCAGATCTCACCAGCGCTGGTCTCATCGGGCCCAGGCCGCTGCGATCGGCAGCCACGAACCCTTCGCAATGTCCCTGTTGCATGCCGGCGTAGACGCACAGCTGCGGATTGGGGGTGGCGGGCAATCAGCTCGACCGGAAGCGGTCATGGCGGCCAAACGTTGGTGGTGGAGTTGGTTGGGGGCTAGGGCGCTCAAGGGCCGCTTAACCGTGGCTTGCGCGGGCCCGCCCAGGGGGAGATGGTCTCCTCTTATGCTGCTGACCCGTGCGATCCCGCCAGATCCGGCAGGGGGGTGCATCGATGCCAGGGGGGTGGCGATGTTTCGAGTTCCAGCTGGCTTGCGGCGCAGAGCGAGCGGCCGACCACCTGTGCCGTCTTTGTCGAAAACAAGCTCCAGCTGGGGATGCCCCGTTGAACGCCGTAGCGCTCGATCTCAGGGCTCCAACGGGGGGTTGTCCCACATTCAGCAGCACCAGGTCGACGCGCCGCGATGCTCGGTTCGATCGCTTCCATCGCGTGCCATCGTTCCGGCACACCTCACACCAGTCGGCGTAGAACTCCAGGCTCGTCGGGCGGCCCAACTGGCCAACGCCACCGCAGCTCCAGGAGCGACGAGCCATCTGCTCCGGGTGCCTGGGGAATGCCAGTCCGCCGCGCAGCTGGAACAGCAGCAGACCGCGGGCGGCGGCGATCGCCGCCAACAACACCCTCTCCCTGCGACGCGAGGCAGCGGCAGGGCCGGGACACGGTTTGTTCGATGCGCCCATCGCTTCGGCCAAAAGTTGGTCAGCTGGTCTGCACTCTGGCAGCGCCCCAAGCTTGCGGCGGGGCAAACTGAAAGAATCGCACGCGGCCATTTCCCGGTGAGCACCGTCTCACCATTACATTTCCCCAGCGAGGCGGAGCACAAGCCCGATCACCTAATCGGCTGGCGGTCGATTACGACATCGCCGCCAAGATCCTGCGGGCCAGATCGCACCAACCGGAGCGGCAACGATGGTTGTTGAACTCTCCGGTGACATCGACGAGCTGGCCGCGCGCCGAGGAGTGGCTCGAGGGTCTGGTCTGCAGCTGGCCAGGGCCCAGGGCGAAATCCGCCTCGACCGCCAACGCTGCGTTGCTGCGGCATCTGTACCACGTCTGCCCAGCGGCGCCTTGAGCAGCGGGCCTTCCTCCTGGCAGCTCAACTTCGATGGCCCAGCGCTGTCTGGTCTGTGAGCAGTGCATCCCCAGTTGCCCGCTCGACGCCATCGCCTGGTTGTTGGAGTCGCGCATGACCCGCCCTTTCCACCCATGCTCCCAACCTGGTGAGATCGCTGCCGTGGCCGGCCGCCCCAGGGTGGTGCCAAAGCCGTTGCCCTGGCCGTTGCGCCTGCTGAAAAAAGCCCTGTTTCACCTTCACCAATGGTTGCCACCGCTGCGGGCACGCTGCTGCTGCTCTGGCTGCGTCAGTGTCCTATCTCGGCATGTCATTGGTCGACGCTGGAGTTCACGCCTAAAACCCTGCTCTGGACCCTGGACTCAATCACCAATATTCTGACCGCTGGAATGTTTTTCAAGGCCTATCCTGGTCGTCGTCGTCTGCACGATGCATCACTGCTGATGCGCCACTTTCGCCTGATGCCGCCAGCCGGGTGATGACCCTGTTCTTGACCCTTTTTCTGTCACCATTCGCCGCCCTTTATCTGCTACGGCTGAGTGTGCTGCCGACAATGCTGATTCTGGCCACGTCGGTGTTGTTTGGGCCCCGGCTGATCTGACGCGAATTCGAATTGTGCCGCCGCCTATCCCTGCCGCCATTGCCGCTGAGCGCCTACGTGATGCTCGGGGTCTGGCTTGGGCCGGTTTTGCAATCTTTCGGCCGCAGGCCTTAGGGAGCCGCGCAAGCGCAGCCCCATCAACACTGCTGGTAGGTCCGCAGAGATTGCCCAGCACCTTTTTGGTGTAATGCCGGGTTCTCGGGAAAGGGAATGGCCTCCACCACGAGCTCGGTTCGTTTTGCAGTTGGGGCTCAAGCCAGCCCTTGCACGGCCCCGGGACCGGCGTTGTAAACTGGCGATTCGCCAGAAAAGGGATTGCCCTGCCACAGCGCAACAGTTTCAGCGAGATAGCGCGCTCCAGCGGGCATTAATGCTTGGTTGCGCAAGCTGCTTCGTGCTCAGCGGGCTTGCCTCTAGCTCGGCGCGGTGGCCGGCATCAGCTGCAGCAGGCCGACGGCGCCTGCTGCTTGACGTCACCGCCGCGGCGAAAGCGGGAATTCCTGCGTTGGCGGACAGCGCAAAAAACCTGGGATCGATTCCCGGCCGCCTGGGCGCCCTGGGAAGAACACGTTTCCGTAGCGCCGGGATGGAGTGAAACGCTCCAGGTCGAGGCTGCTCGCAGGGGTGGGTCAATCAGCGCAAGGTTCGCCCGCTCCATTGCTGGTCCAGCCCGGTCCAGTCATCGCCGACCCCCTGACGCAGCCGGCCTTCCAAGGACCAGCAGTTCCGGGGTTGTGGGCTCGGTGTTCGCCCCGCTGGTGTCGCCCACATCTCCCAGGCCTTTCCAGGGGCTGCAAGCGCCAGAGCTGATCCAGGCCGAAGGCTCACCACTTTTTTGCATGCGGTTTTGCCAGCTCAAGCGGTTCCAATGGCGGCGGTTGGTTCCAACGGTTGCGAGCGGAGGCTGGCGTTCCCCCTGGCGCAGCCTCACCTGGCGGCCAGCCGTAGTACCGCCCAGGGGGAGCCGCAGCAGCAGGGTCCTGCAGCGGCGGCGAGCCAGCGCGCTCTGACCTGGCGCTGGCTGCGCAACGCACGCCAGACACTGCTGGCGCGCGGCCTGGGTTCCGGCAGCCCTTCGCGGGGCAAGCGCGCCGAGACACCCGGACTGCGGCTGCCGCCCACTGCTGCTCCAGCAGCAGTGGGCGGGCCAGGTCCCACTGCAACTCCCAGCTGGCCGGATCGGCTTGGCCAGCGCTTCAGCCACGCGACTGCCAGCCTTCGCCGCTCTCGATGGCGCGGGCGGGCCTGCACCGGGGCGGTCTCTGCAACGGGCCGGGCAAAGCGGTCCAGCAAGCGTCAGGCCCTCCTGGCCTCTGACTGAGCAGGCGGGTCGCTTCATGGCCGCAGAGCTGGCGGGCTTGGCGCAGGCTTCAGGGCCAGCAACCGCTTCCGCTCCTGGCTTTGCTGCTCCCTCTTGGCCCTAGGAGCAAGGTGCGGCCCAGGGCCAGCCAGTGGCGGACACTCGCCGGGCTGGGTTACCGCCGGGCTGGTTAACGCAGGCAGGCCAGGGCTCCCGGCGCCATCGCCGCAACTCCGAACAGGGCTCCGGCCAGCTGGCTGCGGCGTGCGCTGAGGTTGGCAGCTGGAGACGGCAGGCCTCGCCGATCTTGCCGGCCGCTCCCGCCAGCGCGCCGCCCCAACGGGCAGGTGAAGGGCTCCCTCTAAGCAAGGGCGTCCGGGCTGGGGCCGGCCTCCGACGGCGGCGGCTAAGGCGGCGGATGGTCGGGAAGGCGTTGCTGCAGCAGCGCTCGCCTGCTGGGTTCCTGGCGACCGAAGCGCATAGAGCGCATGGCGTGGGCCGGAGGCCGACGGGACCGCCGCAGCAGCTGACCCAGAGGAAGTTCGGCTTCGCCCGTCCTGGCCCAGGTCCGTGGCGGCCTGAGCGTCGAGTTTGAGCACCAGTGCCGCCAAGGGTCGCTGCCCCAGGCCTGACAGCCAGCAGGGGCGCTGCGGGTGGGTTCGGACTTGGCGCCAGCCTGGAGCAGCAGGCTGGCCTCCCGTCGCCGCTGGGATCGGGATCCAGCGGCGACTGCGCACCAGTTGTCCGAGGTGGGCGGGGGTCCGGCAGGGGCCGCCGCTGCAGGGCCTGGCGGCCGAGGAAGAGACGGCGCCGCTGGCCCACGATGTTGAGGGCAAAAGAGGTCAGCAAGGCCCGCCGCTGGAAGAGGCGATGTGCAGGGGGTTGGGCCACGGAGAGA
>Ga0163217_1003958_pt1 | contig 13418 bp, 11 predicted proteins | sample SynspAceP_FD_185933 | JGI IMG/M metagenome (GOLD analysis project Ga0163217, IMG submission 185933) | Saline lake microbial communities from Ace Lake in Antarctica - Synechococcus sp. Ace-P (PacBio error correction) | ecosystem: Environmental > Aquatic > Non-marine Saline and Alkaline > Saline ...
CCGCGCCCGTGAGCCGAAACAATGGTCACGGTGTTGGCGTCTGTGGACCTGTCCAGCCCGGGTGTCTTGGCCGGTGCGAACTTATTGAACAAAGAGAGAAAAGCCACTGGTATCCGGTGCAGCCGTGGCCGTTTGCCCCTCTTGCGCGCCGCTGTGACGATTTTGCCGCCGTGCCCGCACCCGCCTTCTGGCCTATTGGATCCGTTTGGCCCTTTTCCCAGCGCGAATACATGGAGCCGCCCCCGTCGGCCTGATCCGCGGTCCTCCCGAGCCTCCGGCCGGGCGAGGCCCCCGCCCCCGCCGCGCCCGGTCACGGGGGTCGCGCGCTGCCTGCCCCCCGCGCCCCACCTTCCGCCCGCGCACCACACGGCCGTCTTCCGGGTGATGCGCTCGGGGCTCTGTCTCCCCTTCGGCCCCTTCGGCCTGCCGCGTCGAGCTGCGCGGATCCTGCCGCCGCTCGCACGTGCCGTCGTTCACTGCCCGTCAATGGAAGCCGTCAGGACAGTGTCTGGCTCCTCTTTTTCCCAGCCTGCCTGTCCCTGCCCGCACTATCGTGAGCCGTTCGTCTGGTACTAGGTCGGCTACGGGTGTCGTTGGCCTGCCAACCGGTCCCGCCTGGCCGGCCCTGTTCGAGTCGCCGGCGTGCCCGACTTTGTCGCCCGGCGGCCCTTGCGACTTGTCCGCGCTGAGCATCCGGGTCACAGCCGAGCCCGTTCTAAAGCCGCGCGCTGGTACGAAGTCGCACTCGCGCCTATTTGAACGGCCCCCACCGCCCCCGTTGGCAGGGGGGGGTTTTAGCTACTTTGAACTGCCACGTCACACTCGGCGACAATACATAGAGAGAGAGAGACGCAAACTAAAACAAAACGGTTCGACTTGGATAAGGTGTATTGCGTGGCTGTGCTGGGCTCATTCACAAAAAACAAAAAAAACAGAGAATAAATAGACAGGGATGTCGTTGGCCTCCGAGCCCGACACACCGAACCGCGCCGCACAAAACATAAGAGACTCGAGAGATAAAAAAACCTTTTGAAAGCGATCACTGCGCGCCCTCATTTTGGTATCCGGCCTTTTGGGGCTGTGCGGCCACTGGCAAATGGTCGAAACGGACCTCACTCCTCTCGGTGATCCTTCCTAACCTGGCGCGATTCGCGTCAAAGCGCGCCGTCACAGCTGTTTGCTCTGTCGCTGACGCTTCAGGAAACAATTTGACGGACGCGGCCGCGCCCGTTGCGCGACGTTGTTTGCCTGAGCAGGCACCGCATCCTCCATTGGGTTGCGCAACAATTTTTCCTTTCAAACCCCGCTCCGAAAATGGATTGTCTTGACGGGTGGCAAAAAGCGAGCGCGAATCCAAAGTGCCGGAGTCGGCGGGTTGCCTTCATAGCGCTATGACACCCAACGATGGAAGTTGGGAACACTCTTAGAAGAGAAAAATGCCGTAGCGGAGTTCAGAGTTTCACCTCTCGCTTGCCATAGCTAGACCGCCTCCGGTTCAACCGCGACACATTCTGCTCAGACAGGTTTCCAAACAACTGTCAACATGGATGCGCGTTTTGGTTCCAAACTTCCAACATGCACTATCCCGATCATGGCTCCATGGTAGAACACGGGCGTGGAAAGATCACACGCTGTCGGTTGGTCATAGAACCGCCCTGTCCGGGATTAAATGGGACAAGTCTTTCACAGCCCTTGTCGCGCTGATCGCATGCAAAAACGAGGCTAGACACACAGAGAAACATCAACCGTCACAAAAAAAAAAAGAGAGAAAACAAAAGCCGCTGCCATCCACGGCCCCACCGAAATACGCCGAAAACGGCTGTGATCAGGCCAGCAATCCTCCAATAATTCCCGCACTAACACCCCACACACATGCCTGCACGTCTATGGGCGAAGCCCCGGTGCGATGCGGCGAGCAAGACGACCGATTCCGCGACACCTGGCGTAATATTCGATAGATCAAGCCGAACTGGACCACCATGACAAAGAAACAATGATCAACAGGACGGAGGGTCGCCTGCATCTCGAACGTAAAAGGCGCCGAGGAATAATGCTGATGCAGAAGATAGCAGATCATCAAGGCATTGGTCACGAGAACACACTAGACACAAAGAAACGACTGGAAAAATCGCCCGCGTACGCGCTGACAATAGGAGTAAAAGGAAGGCGTGACTGGAATGGAACACCGAGAAACAGGACCGTCCAGAGAGCGACGAACAGGTAGATGCGGGCGGCAGAATGGCGAAAAACCCAAACCGCCAGCGAACAGATGACAGGCTTTTGCCGGTTTGTAGGAGGAAGGTCCAGAAAATACGCAAAAAAAAGCAAAGCGGCTGGAAGGACGCGAAGGGCAAACAGCAGCAGCAAAGCGATCCTCGCCAGAAGCGTGCAAGCAGCCAACACCCACAGATCGCCCACCCGAATTGCACCGCTGCAATGAAGGTCTCGACACACGATTGGTCTCGCCAACCGGCAAGAGTCCGCGCAGGTATCGCCCACCAGCGTTAAGGGACCATGAGGGTGTGCCGCCAATGCTGAGCAGCAGGATATCGTTTGGTGTGTCGTTCATGGTCTCGTCCTGCACGGAGAAGATAGAGCAAAAGAGACCAAAAAAGAAAGAGATCGAGGCAAGAGACACAGAGAGAGAGAAAGAGCGTCTTTAGTCCTCGCCTTCTCACATGCATGGGCGCAGCCGAGGTCAGGTGCAGATCAGGGGGCCGGGGAATGAATCTCGCCTTTAGGATGCTTTCATTGAGGGTTTTGGCGATCCATAGTGGAAACCAAAATCGACTCGGGACGCCCTGCTGCCCTGTTTGAAAAATCCCGGCTTCGGAAGGGCAAGCAAGGGATCGTCGTCATGAGTTGCGATTGCCTCAGGGAAAATGATCAGGGAACAGCCCTTATACGAGCGCCTCACGGATTTTTCCGCAAGCGGGTCTTACCATGCAGACAAAAGACTCAGGGCGGGCGATCAATCGAACATGCGCCAAAACACATCGCCGCCTGAGAAGCGCGTGCTTGTTCTTCAGCACAGTAATACTGCGCGGCCATGGCCGGTTTCAACGGCGCAAAAGCAGGTGGGGGGGGACCACAAAAAAAAAAAAAGAATAAAAACCGACACTAGCATTTGGCATTCGGCGTTGCTGAATGGTTGGCGAAGTAGAATGCCTGCTTGGGAATAGGCTCGATCCCCTGCACAATCAGGCGCGCGCTGCGCTGATGAACGGGCCACAACGTCGCATGGCCCAACAAAACGAGGGTCAGGCGGCGGGGCGGGACAATGCGCTGGGCAGCGCCAAGCTCCTTGACGAATGAGAGGTCGGATGAAGCCTCCGTCTATGGTCATGGGATTGAGCATGAAAAACAGTCGACATCGTCAATGGGTCGCCAGAATCCAACTGGTGGGCACGGATTAACCGGACATGAACATTGGTGCCAGTGGAAGTGTTTGCGTTTCTTCGTCGCATATTCTATGTTGCCGGGGTGTGATGTGGAAGGACAAGGCATCATGGTCCGTGCAATTTTGGGCGCGTTTCATCTCGTTGCTAGGCGGGGTATTTGAACTCCTAGGCCAGCCGTGTTGAACGAGACCGAAGATACGCTCCTGCCTCGCAATTGTTCATCGGCAACCTCATGGGCAGCCAGCTTCAGCAGCAAGCACATCGCAACCTAGGATGACATAGACGACTGTTGCAACTTGCGCGGGGCCTTTCAGCCGACCGGGGCAGCATCATCATTTCAGGCGCGGTTCTTCGAACTTGAATCGCGCTGGTGCCCATTGGACTTGGCGACATTAGTGGTGCCGCTGATGATCGAGTGGGGGTGGTCTGTGTGCGGTGTGGAATGCGCACTCGGGCAAGATGTTGATCCACATAGCTGTCGCAGCTTAACTTCTCTCGTCCCAGATGAAGCGAGGTCTTGACGAAGCGGCGACATGCTTTTCGAGGTTTTCTGAAGGTCTTGAAAACGGAAAGCGCCACGGAGGTCGTCAGAGAGGCGTAGTGGTGTACCGGGATACGCTAAGATCTTCGCACCACGCCTTTCCGCCTCGTCGTTCTCGGCGATGTCATAGCAGGAGGACGCTCAGTTCGCGCGCGTCATGGCGGGGCTTATTTATCGGAGGCGGCCGCGTGGTAGAGGCGGGTGACGAGAGGAGGAATTGGTTTTGTCATAAAGAGATAGTAAACATAATTGCACAAGCGGGCCTGGACATGCGACTTCGCAAAATGGTCACCGGCTTTCGCGCCACATCACAACCAGATATCGAATTGGGTCAGTCGTCGGTATGCGAGGGCATATCACTTGTTTCAAATCAGATCTCTAACAATTCCAAGCGGGTCCGTTTGTTTGCCATCGAAGGAGCATGGTTGTTGACCATAAGCTTTTCCAGACTGCAGCACATTTGCGTTCAATCCGTCGATGGTAACACGAATATGGGACACGATCGCTGATCACAGACAGAGGTTCGTGCCCCTTACCACCAATAGCTGCGCTTCAATATGCCGCGATCAGAGCATCCGCCAGTGTTATGATGTAGAGGACTAGCGATATTTAGAGCCTCGCGAGGAGCCGCCTAATTAAAAAAAGACTTCCGTTTGCTAGCAACTTCAAAACACGTTTTTGCGAGCTAGCGGAGGCTTTGGAAGAGCGAGCATATAATGTCTTTACAGACACAAAGCGTCCGTTTTTTTTGCGCTGCGCGCAATCGTTTCCACGTTTACGGAAGATAGTGGTCCGATTTTTGCATAAGCGCCTATCTGACACATTTGATATCGTGACGGATCCGTGAAGCAGATAATAAAAGAGAGAGACATTATTAAAGCGCAAGAAACCACCAACCGCGCCTATAGACGGCTTTAATCACGCTAAATGGCTCAGGGAGTGACCCGGCACGCACCATACGTATGGCTAGGGCCTCAGTGACGTGCTAGGAATAGGCGATGAACGCCCAGGAAACTGCCGTGACTAAGCACGGACCAAAGCTGAAAGACGAGCTGACCGCGTTGAAAAGGAAGCTTCACCTGCGCGCTTCAAAAGCACAAGCCAGCTTGAGGACCGCCCGATGACGCAAAGTCCGTCTGCGCGTCGAGGCGACGTGAACACAATTCTCACGAAAAGGCGCGCAGCGGCGCCTTTGCATAGAATAAGGAGCTGGCCGATCTAAGCGTAATACTAGCAAGCGTTGATGAAAGGAGCGCAACGAACAAAGCGTACCGTCAGGTAGAGCAGTCAGCAAAATATATCAGCACGATGAGGTATAAAAAAAACGTTCCTAGCAAAAGATCGATCCGTCGGTCGCAGAAAATATGCCGCACATGATGAAGACACCAAGCTTTAAAAAGTGGGTGATCCTGTGACATTCAAGAATGTGCGCCAGTCGAAGACCAACTCTGGGAGGTTGGTCCAAAAAAAAAAGAAAAGGAGGTAAAGCGGCCAACCAACGTTTGTCGGACCCTGAGGCCTATATAGATACCTAAGGTCGGGAGAACAACCATAGATCGGACAGAAGTGCAAGAACCAATTGGATGTAGCTGAACACAGCGGCGCTCGCGTGTTCATGCATCAAGATTTGATATGGGATTCCAAGCGTAGTACGGACATCGTGCGGAACATTATTGATAGTGTCAGTCAATGGAAGACCTCCCGCGCGGTTCGCGTAAAAGACGGGGAGTCCGTAAGGCGTTTGTGGTAACAGCACTGCTGAAAGAAATTTGTCGTGACGATGGACAGATAACCGTTTTGACGCAACGCTGCGTCCATCACTGAACAACAAAAACGAGCCAGTTCGGACAACCCGTAATCTTGCGGCCGGTTGTTCGTGGTTTGCGCGCCAAGAAACTTCATGAAAAATCATCTCGCTCGCGCCGGAGGTGCTGTAATTGGCTGGCATCAGACTCGACGCAAGAGGCGACATAGGTCAGTCGGTTGCTGACGGCTCAAAGACAACAGGCAAAGGAGGGTGAGATACCAAGTTATGCCAACTGCGTAAAGCCATCGTAGACGGGCTCAACATTCCGATCCGTCACACCGTCGAGCAGAATTCTCAGGAGCGGTCGCATTCCAAAGCGGATGCGATCAAACGAGGCAATCTTGGCCTTCATTGGAACAATGGCAAAGCCATCGGATCGGCTTCGCGAGGAGACGCAAGAAAGTGCGTTTCGCCAAATCCACTGGGGAGAGCTGGTCTGAATGCTTGACGAAGGCACCTAACACCCGCGCCTGAAGGCGATCTATAGCGGAACCATCCAGCCCCGCCATGAAGGAAAGGATTAGAGATATACAAGAACGACAATGCAGATCCTGGTCTGGCAAAATCGTCTGGAACATCGCTGTGGTTGCTGAAGGCCCGTGCGTGACAGCGAAAGAAAAGCAAATACCGCTCAGAGTTAATAACCTGTGGGCTAGAAAAAATGACAGATGGCAGAAGCTATGGTCAGCTAATATGACGAGAATCATAGCTGATTTCGGTTCGTGAAGACATGCATGGGCCGCGAAAGTGACGCCCTGCGGCAGGCGCACCGATTTTGAAATTACATTGACCGCCTGATCACATCGCATAGCCACGCATCCGGCTAATACGTGAGTGTGCCGGGTAAGTCGTATCGATGAGTCGTGGCAAACTACGAAACACCAATGGGTATGGAAGGAACCAGGTCAGTCTTCCCCGAGATCAACTTCGACAAGTCGAATGAGAATCTGGGGCTAGGACATCGTAGATCTATGCACACACGGCGGCGACTGACGCCGAAGCCAAAGCGCTGTTGAAGCTTTTCAATGCCTTTGCAGCTGAGCCGGGGGAGAGCAGAACATGGCGAAGAAAGGTCTGATCGAACGCGAAGTGAAGCGTCAGAAGCTGGTGGACAGTATGCACCGCAAGCGGGGCTGCGACTGCAAGACAATCGCAAACGATGATACAGCCTGACGATGGAAGAGCGTTTTACTCTGCGCGTCTGAACCGCCAGTGCACCGCAACAGTCGGCACCCGGCTTCACACCGTTGCCAGCTACGGTGTCCGCACGCGTAAATTAACCAGTAAGCTTTAAAGTCCCAGCGTATCATGCTTAGCGCGAACGTTGAGCTCGAAAGGCCAAATTCCCGGTATGGGTTAAGTCGAGCTGGTAAGGGTAGGGTTATAAACAAATGATAATGATCTCTTTTGATAAGCGTATCCGCAAAACGCTCAGATGCGTGGCAAAATCCCCGTCCGCACACCACGGCTCCCAGACTAACGTGCTTGAGTGCTTACGATGTGCTGGCGAACGAAGGCCCTAATATCCAGAAGGCTATGAAGCTGTCGCCGATACCAAGCACCCCGAATCGAGATTAGCCTAAGTATTTTGATGACACGGTATCCGTGAGCTCAAGCGTGTGTCGACCCTGGTCGCCGTGTGTATATGGGCGTCAGGGAAGTTCCGCGGTTCCCGTCAAGGCGTTTGGTGTTTCGAATTGTAGTCACAGTCTAAAGAGCGTAGATGAATAGATGCCGAGACATAAAGCGCGCACAACATAACGTTTGGTGGCGAGTGCTCTGCCCGTAATTCTAAGGAGGCTGATTGAAATGTTCGTATTGGGGAAAAAACGGTCGAGCTGCAGCGGTGTAACGCCTCGCGTGTCCGGGCCAAGACATCGAATGCAAGGGTCCGAAGCGACCTCGTACTTCACAGCAAACGAACGATGTACACTCAAACGTTATGAACGACAACTCTGTGACGCGTGACCACCGGTGGGTCGTCAATGCGCGCACGCCAGCATGGGGGCATGAAGCCCACGATTGGTCGCAAATCTTGGCCAGGGGCGCAAGCCAAGGTTTCAATGAAAGAACTATGAGGATACCAAGGCGTTTGGTTACCGGGCGCAGAATTTCAGGGCACAAACCTGAAACTGAACCTCGGTCTCAGCCACGAAGTTAAACATTCGCGGTTCAGAGGTGTTCACACGTTACTGACACAAAGATCAAGAGATTGTGATCGAGGGGACGATGAGCCCTCGTTGGATCAGATCGCGGCTATATCCGTGGAATGGCGTAAGCCGACCCTAAAAGGAACAGGATTCGAGCTATAAAGGGCGAGTTTTTCATTCCAGTAAGGAAGGCAAGAAGAAGTTAACGACGCGAAAAAAATGGCAAATAGCGAACGAGAAACTGTTCTTTGAGCGCGCCTGCGCGTTCGGAACAAAATCAAGAAGATGGCTCTGGTGTCACAGCCTCAGTGTGCATAGCTCGGCAAGAATTCGCGAGTTTCAGCGATACGCGCGCAGAAGGTAATTACCCTCGCGCCAGCCATCGACGCTGGAGAGGAATCTGAGTACACAGAAATACGAGTAGAGAGAATACAAAATAACAGTCGGAAAAAAGCATCGCCAAAAGTGGTGCGGCAATTGCCAGCGCGCGAAAAGAGGCTGGCGTGAGAGGTGTTCTTTGATACGACCGTGGTGCTTCCTCTTTCACATGGCAGGTGAAGGCTCTGAGCCGAAGCTGCGCGTGAAGGGTGTTTGAAGTTCTAAGACTTGAAGGGCGCGCACGGTTGGTGGCGCCATCGATGATCGGGGCGTGGTGTCGCAACAAGGAAATATGAAAAATGCTAAAGCACGGAGAGAAAAATAGAAGCGAGATAGACATCGTCGTGGCATCGCCGCGAAAAGACCCAACATAGACCGCTTGGTTCGCATCAACGTGTGTCCAAAACCGCAAGGGCGGTTAACATTTGGCTTTGGCAGCCCTCGTCGATACGTTTGGACGATCAGCGGTGTGTCCGGCTTCGGCAAAGGTAAAGCGAAGAGGTCCCGAGGCATTCGCAAAGCCACCGAGCAGGCAAGCGTCAAAACAGATCTACATCAGATCGACACGATCTAGAAGAAAGGGCCGCACGCGTTCACCACGAATGGAAGGTGCCACGGCGCAGAGATAGATTGTGATGGATAGCCCACAATGTACCGGATATTGACAGGTGCCCCGATGGCGCGCCGTGTTCGAGATGCTCGGCATCCAGGACGTGTTGCGAAGTCCCATGGTTTCGGCAGAACCCCTAAAACATGATCGCGGCCACGCCTAGGACGGGCTGACGGAAAGAAAGCTCGCCAGCTCCGCATGATCGCACAGCGTCGTGGTAAGAAGGTCGCCGAGATATCCTCAGAAGGATGAGCCGCACCTGCTGCCGAGCGCGACTGAGAGAGATAGAGTATATATAGGAGAATTGTCTATAAGCAGGTGGGCTCGCCCATCCTCGCCGCCCACAAGACAGCGCAGCGAACGCTGATCGTCTGGGATCTGAACAAGATGCACAAGACGCGTGAGCTGGAAGATACATCTCTCTCGAGGTCTATTGAGAGAGTGAGCGATGTATCTGAGATGCAAGAGGGAGAGGAAGCGAGAGATGTATCTTTCAAAATAGAGATCTTTGTGCATACTTTGTTCAAGACCACCACAGACCGATCAGCGTCGAGCGTGAGTTCTTAGTGGGCGGCGGATGGGTCGAGCCACCTGCTTGAATAACAATCGTTTTTGCCATGAACATCAGGCCTCCTCCAGTCGGCGGCTTTAGAGAGAAGATAGAGAGCGATATAATCTTGAGGAATATCGATAATTACCAGACTGTGCGGATCAGCGGGCGAGCTTTTCTTCGTCAGGCCCGTTCAGCGTGGCGCGGATCATGTTGTAAGGGGTTCCGCTGCGAACCGAGATGGACTTAAATAGACCACGTCCTGGAATTGCCCGAGCATGCTCGAACAGGCCGCGCATCGGGCGCCACCTGCATGATCCCGGTACCTTGTGGGGCGGAAGGCCATCACAACTTTACCGGCGAAGTGGGCGACCTTCCATGTCGTGGATAGAGGATAAGAGAGCCCTTTCAACGGCACACGATTACATTTGGACGATGAGAATAGATAGAGATAGAGATTGTGCCCCCAGAAATGCCCCTCGGGACCTCTTTTCGCTTTATCCTTTGCCAGAAAAGCCCACACGACCGGCTGTCGCCAACGACGAACGCGGCTCGCAAAGCAAAGCGTCTTACCAGCCTTGACGGTCTTGGACAGCACTAGAGCTTGACTCGGACAAGGGTCGAGAAATTCTGGGGTCTCTTTTCCGCGGCGATTGCCACGCGATTGTCACGTTGCCATTTCAGGCCTCTGCGTTAGGTTTATCAATCCTAGTGGCGACACACGATCCGAGAATAATAGAGAGAGAGAAAACCCGGCCGCGCCTTCAGTACTTTAGAACTTAATCCACGCGCGAAGCTTCGGCCAGAGCTTCACCTTGCCATGAAAGAGGAAGCCACCCAAGGTCAAGAAGAACCTCTTCCAGCCAGCCTTTTTCGCGCGTCGGCAATTGCCGAACCCACTTTGGCCGATGCTTTCAGATATATATAGACGACGACGGCCCAGATCTATCTCAGCGTCGAGGCGGCCGCGAGGGTACATACCTGCGCGCGTCGATCAATAAAAGAGAAAAGATGTTCTTGCCCGAGCGATGCACACTGAGCGTGGACGACCAGAAGGAACCATCTTCTTGATTTTTGCTCGAAACGCGGCGAGGCCGCGCTTTCCAAGAAAAGGTTCTCGGCCGTTTGCCTTAATTTATCAATGCATTATTTTCGCGTCTTAACTATTTCTTGCCTTCCTTAGCGCGGAAGATAAAACTCGCCCTTTATAGCGAATGCCTTTGCCCTTATAGGGCTTCGGGCTAAACGTGCCATTCGGATATTGGGACGGCGACTTGACGAACAACGAGTTTGCTCATTCCGTCCATAAGATCACAATCTCGTGGTAGATAAAAATATAGAGAAGAGCAGGGTAACCCGGGTGGCAAGTCTGGACCAGCCGAGAAAGTTAGCTTCGTGGCTGAGCACACGGGTTTCAGTTTCAGTTTGTGCCCTGAATTGCGCAGCCAAGATAACCACAGGACAACTTGGATCTCAAGTTTTATTCTTGAACTCGTTGAGAACTTGCGCCTGAGACACCAAGTTTGCGACCATCAGTGCGGCCTCATGGTAACCGGAGGGGCTGGCGTGCGCGCTTGGACGACCAGGGGGTACGGTCACAGAGGTTGTCGTCAATAAGATGGTGGACAATGGCGCGTCATGGTTGCTTAGTGGAGAGCTAACGGTCGCTTTTCGGACCTTTCCTTCGATGGTCTGGCCCGGAAGCGAGGCCTGTTACACCGCTTTGGGGGGGGGCCAACAAGCCACTTTCCCGAAACCGGGTTTTTTTTCTAACCAATAACGAGACATTACAATCAGCCTCCCGTTAGAATACGGTGCAGAGCATTCGCTCACCACACGTTTATGTTTGGCGCGCAGCGGAAATAAGAAGCTCAGCTTTGACGTGGACACAATCGACACCCCAAACCCTGACGGACTGGCGGAAAACTTTCCTTGACCGCCCATATACACACGGCGCACAGGGGTCACACAACACTGTGTGGCTCAAGAGAAGGTGTTAAAGAGCGGGGTGCCATCAAAATAACTTGAAGAGATATCTCGATCTCGGGGTGTTGGTATCGGCGAAACGCTTCATAGCCGCCGGATATGCCTTCACGTCGGCAGCACAGATGGCACCCAAGCACGAAGCTTGGAGGGCCGGAGGTCGCGGACGGTGATTTGGCCACGCATCTGAGCGTTGCGGATACGCGTTAGCATATCACCACCGAGGATCATTCAATCATTATGTCTACACCCTCCCTACGCAGCTCGACTTAACCATACCGGGATTTGGCCTTCGAGCCAGTTTCGCGAGCATGAATACGGCTGACTTTAAGCTTACGGTAATTACGCGTCGCGGACGACCCTAAGCCTGGCAGCGGTTGTGAAGCCGGGATAAGAAAGAATAAGTTGCGGGGCAGCTTGCGGAGATTTCAAGACGCGCAGTAAACGCTCTTACCATTCGTAAGGCCTGTCAATCGTTTGCGATAGCTTTCAGCGCAGCCCGCTTGGTGCATACTTGCCACCAGCTTTGACGCTTACTTCGCGTGCGATCATGGATTTCTTCGCCATGGTTTTCTTCTCTCCCCGGCTCAGCTGTTTGAAGGCATGTTGAAAAGCTTCAACAGCGTTTGGCTTCGGAAAGATATAAGGAGGTGTGCAGGATCACGATGTCCAATAGACCCCAGTTTCTCATCGACTTTGTCGAAGTTGTCTCGGGGAAGAACGATGGTGTATCCTTCATACCATGGCGTAGTTTGAGCACGACATCCGAACGAACTTTTTACCCCACACCACGGAAGATCCCGGATGCGGGCATATAGAGAATGGTGATTCAGCGGTCAAGGCAATTTCAAACATCGGTCGCCGCCAGAGTACACTTTCGCGCCAGTGAGCAATGTCCTTAAACCAAACGCGGAACCAGAATGAATTTCTTTGCACATCAGGTGAACCAATAGCTTCTGGCCGCAAATCAGCGACCAAGGTCTCCTGAGCGGGATTTGGCTTTCTGCTTCACGCACGGCTTTATCAGCACCAACAAGCCGATGTTCAGAACGATTTTTTCAAGAGAGAAAATCTGCATTCGTTCTTTGTAACCGAACTCTTCTTATGTAATCATGGCGGGCCGGATGGTTTTCGCATAGATCGCCTTCAGGCGCGGGGTGTAGGTTGCTTCGTCATAAGATAGACTCTCCCAGTGGGATTTTGGCGAAACGCACTTTCTTGCCGTCTTTACCTCGCGGGAAGCCGTCCGAGTGGCTTATTGCCATTGTGTCCAGAAGGGCCAAGTTGGCTCAAGTTGGATCGGCATCGCTTTTTGGGATGATGCGACGCCCTGAGAATTCTGCTCATGACGGGTGTGACGATACGAAGAATGTTTGATCCGTCTACGATGGCTTTAGCCGGCAGTTTGGCTAACTTGTGGTGATCTCACCTCTTGCTTTGTTCCTTTGACGGTCAGCTACGACGACCTTCGCTCGGCCCTTGCGGAGTTAGCGCATTACAGCACCTCCGGACGAGCGAGATGATTTCATGAAGTTTCTTAGGCGCGCACTCACGAAACAAACGGGTCCGAAGATACGGGTGCCGACTGGCTCGTTGTTGTTGTCAGCGATGACGGGGCCAGCGGTTCGCCGTCAAACGGATGGCTGTGCCATCGTCCAGACGAACTTCTTTAGCAGTGGCGTACGAACAACAGGCTTACGGACGTGCCTTCTCTTATACGTGCGACCGCGCGGGATGGCTTCCCTTGACCGACACGACAATAATGTCGCCGACAGGATGCGTACTTACGCTTGGAACACCCAGAACCTGATGGCGCCCACTGAACAGGCGAGTCGCCGCTGTTGTCCCAGCTACATACAGATGGTCTGCATCTGGATCATTGGTTCCTCCGACCTTTGGGACTTTATATGCCCTCAGGTTCGAAAACGCTGTTTTGGTGGCGCTTACCGGTGACCACTCCCAGCGTTTTGGTCTTCGACTTTGGCGCACATTCTTGAA
>Ga0163217_1028719_pt1 | contig 13418 bp, 16 predicted proteins | sample SynspAceP_FD_185933 | JGI IMG/M metagenome (GOLD analysis project Ga0163217, IMG submission 185933) | Saline lake microbial communities from Ace Lake in Antarctica - Synechococcus sp. Ace-P (PacBio error correction) | ecosystem: Environmental > Aquatic > Non-marine Saline and Alkaline > Saline ...
AGGAGATTGAAAACGGCGTGGTCGAAGCTCACCTCGCGGCGCACGGCGAAGAGCGAAAGAGATGAACGGCCGAAAGGCCGCCGGGGTTTTTGAAAAAAAATCCCGCCGAGATTAAAAAAAAAAAATCGCGGGGTAAAAAAAAAATCGCCCTAAACCTTGAAAACGACGGGGCAAAATTAAAAAAACCCGGGGGCGGAAAATCCAATGGAACGCTGCAATTACGGACCCCTTCGGGGCGGTTTCCATGATCTTTGCGGGGCCGCTGACCCCCTTGCCTGGCGGCGTGGCGGGGGCCTTTGCCGTAACGTCCCCGCAGTTTTCCCGAATACTCGCAACAATTACCCTTGCAACGGTTTTGGGCGGTGCGGTTTGAATGCGCTGCCGAGGTCGTTGCCGAAAAAAAAATTTCGGATGCCCAAAGCGCCCCAAGCGGTCGGTCTGTCCCCCGCGCGAACGATGCGGCTGGCGGCCAAGATGACCGGCCACCGCCTTTTATGGGAGCGACGTCGCACAGATTAATGGCAGAGACCTTTGCACGCTTTTGAATAATTGGATACCGCATTGGACCCGATTGCAGGGGTCAGGGGCCCGTTCCATGCGGCCTATCACCTGTCGGCAGAATGTCCCGTCCGCAGATTGCGCCCGGCGGCATGGCAGGTGTTCCAGCCCCGCCGTGCCCTTGAAACTTTGGCGGGGTGGTCCTTTGCGGGGCGTGGGCTTTGTCGCGGGGGCTTGGGGCTGGGGGTGCTGATGCGGCTGCTGCGCGCGCCCCGTTTCCGTCGACGGCGTCCCCCCACACCGGCGCAGGGCCGCCTGACCTTTCCTCATATGCCCGCCTCGCAGATGCGACTGACCAACTCCTCGCTGACCCGAATTGCGCCCGAAACCGCGAGGTTGCGCGCGATTGGATCCCAGATCGGAGCCATCCCTTGGCCAAACCAGTTTTTCCTCGACAACCGCCCTTGCCGCTTTGAATGGATGGATCGCCTGGCGCTACCTCGGGCGCGTCGCGCCGAAGGCGGCGTCAGCGTGAATTGACCTGGATCAGCCTGATGGGAATTCACCTTGGCGGTCTTTGCCCTGATCGCGACCGCTTGCCGTACGCTCGGCTTTCGTGGCTGTAATTCGTCGACACGATCCTTTGGGGCCAATGCCCATGTGACCGTTAATATATATGGCGAACGGTGGACGATAACGGGGTTCTTCCCAGAACGGGGGATGCAAACTACACCGAGATGCTGAAAGCGTGGCCCAAGTGCCGGGGGTGGACGCAGGTGGCCCCTTGGTAACGGTGTCAGGTGATGGCGAATCAAATGGCAGGCAAACGCGGGCACGAAATTTTTCGCAATTGATGCGCCGACTGGCGAATATCCGCGCATCGCCAACTTCCGAAACCGCCGAGGGTGATCTGGCCGATTTCGAACAGGGCATCGCCATCGGGTCCGGCGTGGCGCAGGCGTTGCGGGTTCCGGCTTGGGTGACACGATCAAAATCAATCTCTCCGAACGGGGGTCCAAAACCGCCTTGCCACGTCGCCAACGGGGTCAAATGGCCTATGAGGTGACCTATAATTTTCACTCCGCCGTCGCTATGAACATTCGACTACGCGACGCCCTATCTGCCACTGGCCGATGGCGCAGGCGTTCTTTTAACCGCGAAGGGGCGTCGCCGACGAAGCTTGAGGTGATGGTCGAAAGACCGCGGACAACGTGGATGATCTGACCGTCCCGCTGCTGTCCGCGGCAGGGGATCGCGGCATGATCCTGGACATGGCCGTGAAAATGCGTCGGGGTCGTTTCTGAAATGCGCTTGATATCGAAGACCGCGTGAATGTTTCGTGATCCTTAGCATCCTCGTCCTGATCTGCCGCGATGACAATCGTGTCTGGGCTATAATGCTGGTCAAAACAAGGCCGCGACTATCGGTATTCGGCTGCACCATGGGCCTGACGAAGGGTCGATCCTGCGCGTGTTCTTTACTGCGGGGCCTTCACCGGCATCATCGGCAACGGCGATGGGGTGATCCTGGGCTGTCTGTTTGCGCTTACTCGATCAGATATTGCCCGCGGTGAACTATCTTTTCGGGCGGCAAACGCAATGGGACCTGCGTCAATCCGCGGCATCTATTTCCTGCCGCCAAAGCTTTCAGTTCGGCGACGTGATTCGGCCATCGGCCTGTCGCTCGGGCCTGCTCCTTTTGTTGTCACCAATCTTTCCTGCGCGCCGTGCCGCCGCTATGAACCCAGTCGAGCGCTGCGTCTATGAATATCTGTTTTTGCGGCTCTCGGGGATTGGCAAATGCCTACAATCCGGCCACCCGAACGAAGTCAATCGTGCCTGCGCCGGGATCGACCTGAACTGTCGCCCGGCGAGGGTCGTGCGCTGGTAGCCCCCGTCCCGGCGGCGGCAAGTCGACGCTGCTGCATATCGCAGGGCTGCTGGATACGCCCGACGCGGGACAGTTGAAATCGGGGGCACCGAATATGACGGGGCAGTCCGATCGCAAACAGCACCGGCGGCGGGCGGCGCGAAATGTGGGTTCATCTATCAGTTCCACCACCTGCTGCCCGAGTTTTTCGGCCGCTGGAAAATATCGTCCTGCACATGCTTGCTAATGGCGGTCCCGCAAGCCGAGCCCAGACCCGTGCGCGTCCTTGCTGACGAGGTCGGTATCGCCACCGGGCCGACGCACCGCCAGCGGCGCTGGTCCGGCGGTGAACAAGCAACGGTCGCCTTTTGCCGTGCGCTTGGCCAAAATGCGCCGCGCCTGCTGCTGGCGATGAACCGACGGGCCAACCTTGGACCGAAAACCTTCGGATCAGGTCTTGCCGGCGCTGATGACGCCGTGCGCGCAAGCGGGCCTATCTGCGGTGATCGCGACCCATACCTTGAAACTGGCCCGCGCGGAATGGACCGTCAGATCCGGCTGGAATGCAGGGCATTGGGCACCTTTAGCGCGCCTGCTATCCAGGCCTGCTGGGTTCACCACACGCCGGCGCACATCACCGGCGATACCGCCGGCGCGCGCGCACCCAAGGGCGACACCTGCGCGCCGAACAGGCCGAAATGGTCAATCGCAGCGCGCTGTTAACAGCTGCCCACGCAAGACAAAGAACACCGCGTTGCCACGCCGAAATGCGGCGCGATAAAGGTGATCGACAAGATGTAGAAAGGCCACCTAGAAAAACCGGCCAGCGCAGGTGTTTTTGGGGCCGCGGGGATCTCGCAAACCCCTGTCGCCCGAACCAAGCATCGCCACCCACCAGACTGACCGTGAAGCCACCACAAAACAGCAACCGTTGCCGCCGCCGCAGGTGACCCGATCCGGCTGCCGAGACCGGCGTTCAGCGCGGCCAGAACGGGATGCCCGATCCGGCCAACAGCCAATCACGATTGCATAATGTGCCATGAATATGCCCTAATTAATTCAAATTACTTGATCTGGATCATGGCGAGACCCGTGCCAAGGGCAAGCATCCCAATGACCTACCGAAGGAATCAATAATGAACAAAAACCACCAACAGCCCTCGGCGTGACGCTCTGTTGGGCCTTGCCCGCCTGTAAAAATGCCCGCCAAGCCGTGCCGACGCCCCCGCACCGTGGCCGAAGGGGCGCCGTTCTTCCGCAAACTCTGCGTGGCATGCCACGGGCGTAACTGGCGCAAGGCGACGGGCGCGGCTGCCAAAAGGCATGCAGCCGCACACCGCGGACCTGACCTTGCTGGCGCGCGACAACGGCGGGCCGGTTCCCGCGACCAAGACGCTGGCCTAATACTAGGCGATCCTGATGATGATTTCGCGGGTATCACCTGAAACGGGTGATGCCGAACTTTGGCGAGGCAATGGCGCGGATCTGGTTAACGGTCGATCTCGACGGACAATTGAACGCCGACCCACGCGGCCTTGAGCCGGCTGCTGGTTTTAATCTCGAAAAGCAATCCAGCGTTAACCAAAAATCCCGGTTCACTTCAAACCCCAATCCCCCCGGCATCCCCGCACAGCAGAGGCCGCGGCTTTGGGCAGGGGGGGCTACAGGCATGACCTGCGAAATCAGCGCATGCAAGCGTTGCGTCGTGGGGCCCTGCGGTCCAACGCAACGGCAACAGATCCGAATTCCTCGACGATGGGAGCCTTTGCTGCTCATAGGCGAATCAGAAACTGCGGGTCGCTTCAAGATCAAAGAGGTACGGATCAAGGCCCTGCCGCCATGCTCAAAAGCCAGCACGTAGCGGGGTGTAGCCCGTCGTCTGCGTTCTTGCATTGGGCCAGATATGGGTCAGACTCCAATGCGCAAAGATCATCGTCGCGATCAGCCAGATCCGGTCGGGGTAAATCGGGCAGATAATCCGTCCCAGATACAGTCCTCGTCAAACAGCACCGTGTTCCACAGCGCCCACCGCCGCGGGTTGGGTGGTGATCACTCTCCCACTTTTTCGGCGCAGAATATCGTTCGCGAACAGGTCGTGGCGCGCCGCGCCTTGCGCGTCATCGCACCCCCCGCGAAGGCGACCGCGTCATGCAGCGCACCTTGGGATAATTCAGCGTGTGCCCAAATGATGTCACCGCAAACAGCCGTTTCATTCTGCGTCAACGGCCGCCGCAGGAGGCCAAGAAACATAAGGAGGGAATGGCTCGGATCATAAAAGAAACGTTGAGTGAAAGCGGGTGGGGATCAAGGGGTAATTTTTTGGGGTGGACCGCTCGGAAACCTTCCCGGGGGAAGGTTTCAAAGGGCCGAACGGGCGGAGCCCCGAACGGGGGGCGCGGGTCCGAGGCAGGGCCTCGGGCGTGACGCCCGTACCTATGTCGCTTTCAAATCAAAACTTCGTCAAAAAGGTTTCGTCCAGTCCATCAGCCTAACGCTGATTTTTTTGGGCGACATCCGATTCCGTAAGTGAATCATCAAGTTTTTGCCAGCCTTTCACATCAATTAGCACGATGCGGGCCCCCTAATGCTTTTGTGGTTTCCTTGGCGGATTTTGTGGTGAATTTGAGGTGGGTTACAATATACCTTTGGTTGCTTTATGGATGCTGCAACGCACCAAGAAAATCTCTGATATCACCAGACCCAACAAACATTTTCCGGAAGCATACCGCTTTGATTTGGAGTAATCTGGTCAACGCCAAGAGGATCTTGATCAATACACCCATCAAAATACCCGTTGTCACCTGACTTCCCAAGTGGCACGAACCGGCGTTTTCTTCCTGACGAAACCTCCGTATTCCCATGGCCAATTAATATTCGACAAATGAGTTGTTCAATAAACGCGGGTGAGGCTTTCTTGTGTGGCCTTTCAATAAACTGCTTGAAAGAGTTTTGTTCCAACGTTTGAAAGGGCATCCTCAATTTGTCGTCGGCGTTCGGTTTATGCCGCAGTTGTATCAGAAACCTCCAAGTCCATCGGCTGTTTGATCGCTGACCGAAAACTCTTTGAAATGCTTCGTACTGTTCCAGATATTTGACGTCTATTTCCCGCGCGGCTAACGTCTTTGAGCGCCGCAAAACCAGTTTCAGTTAATCTTCGAACCAAACCCGCTGGGTGTTTTTTTACAAGCCCAGCCTGTTAGGTAAGACCTCGCCCAGTGTATGCGGTTAGGCAATTACGGTCTGTTTTGCCACTGGGAAGTAAAAGTTCCCCTCGTTGCTCGCTCGACAAGTTTCAATGAGTTGGAGATTTCTTCCACAACTTCCGATATCTTTCGGGGGCCATCTTCGCGCAGATTTCAGAACCGGTTCCGCATCAGCTTTTTGGTAGGTCGGAATGTGATCCTTAAGGTCAAACATTCCCAGCTCGCTCCACAAAACTAGGGCGTTTCTCCTGCATATACTGGTAGCGCAGCTCGGGCTTTTTGCCCATCAGGCCTCGACTAGATCCGCTGGTCTCTCCAGGCATGTCTTCGTCGCGGTGACGCGGATCAGCTTGCGGGTGTTGGGATCCATCGTGTTTTCTTTCAGGTCCTTCGCGTCATCTCGCCCGACCTTAAAGCGTTTTGCACGGTCGATCTTGCCTTTGCGCCCAGACCTTTTTCCCAAGCCACATGTCCTTTCTCCATGCGTCGTTCAGAACACATAGAACCCCCGTTTTTTGCCCTTTGCGTCAGACGGTTACAAGCGGCGGGCAGGCGAGGTAGAGGTGGCCGGCGGTCGATCATCGGGCGCATCTGGGTGTAAAAGAAAACGTCCAATGAGCAGGGCCGCGATAATGGGCCGCGTCCGAACGTCCGCATCGGTCATGATGAAACTGATCCCTTGTCATAGCGCGGTCGTCCAGCACGAAAATTTGCTGCCCATCCCGACGCCAAGCGCCTCGCACAGATCGTTAATCTCGGCATTGGTGTTCAGCTTGCCCGAGCCGCCCCAGCACGGTTCAGATCTTGCCCTTCCAGCGGCAGCAGCGCTTGGTTTAACGCGTTGCGCGCGCCCTTGGCCAGAGCCGCCAGGCAGAGTCGCCCTCCCACGTGCACAGGCTCGGTGCCTTCGCGGGTTTTGACGTACAGTCGGTCCAGCTTGCCGGGCAAGGCGCAGCTTACTTGGTTGGCCGGTTTTGCGGGCGTTTCCTTTGTCCTGACGCGGCGCAGGCGTTTCTTAGGCGCGCAGCACCAGAAAAATCAAGGATCCGCACCGGCAGATTTTGGTATCCGCTTGCCAGCCAGTTTGTCAAAGGTGGTCGCGCACGGGCGTTTTCCACCATCGCTGCGCGTCCAACCGTGGTCAGCCCGTAGCTTGGTGCTGGCGACGAATTCAGCCGCGATAAAGCACGACACCAGCGCACAGCCGCCGGGTAATCAGGTCGTCCGCGGGTGAATGGTTGGCGGCCTTTTTGTTTGCCGACCAGTTTCGCCATACGCTTTGACGCCCTTCAGGAATCGCGACCAGAAACGGCTTTCGTGGTGCCGCCTTCCGGGGTGGGATGGGTGTTACAATACGACTGGATGAACCCGTCGCGCGACGGCGTCCAGTTGATCGAACCATTCGACCTTGCCCGGCGCATTGAACTTCCTCGCGAAAGTCGAACGGTTGCCGCCAAAAGGTGTGTTCCGGCGGTAGGTCGTCGATCCTTTTCACAGCGTTCGTTCAGATAGTCCGACAGGCCGCCGGGAAAGTGGAACGTCCGCCTCTTGCGGGGTGTCGCGTCGGTCCTGGGCAGTTTTCCAAGCGAAATTTCGATCGCCGGAAAACAAATAAGGCCTTGGACCGTGCCATTCGCGACAAGCGCGGCAGGCCCTGAGCTTGAGCGCGGCCCAAAGATGTCCGATCACCTGCGGGTCGAGGTCGCACGCAATCGCGAGCTTTTCGCGATGGATGTTTTTTCCGCGCGGCATCCCCCAAGGCAAGCCGAGAAAATCGGCGCGGCCCCGAACCGGCGCGCACGGCTGTCAGCCTTCAACCCGACCCCGACATCTTTGCGCGCTCAAGCTCAAGCCTGCGCGCTTGTTCGCGATGGCACGGTCCAAGGCCTATTTGTTTTCCGGCGTCGAAATTCGCTGGAAAACTGCCCAGAACCGACGGCGACACCCCGCAAGAGGCGACGTTCCAACTTTCCCGGCGGCCTGTTCGGACTATCTGAACGAAACGCTTGACAAGGATCGAACGACTACGCCGACACCCTTTTTGGCGGCACACGTCGACTTTCGCGAGAAGTTCAATGGCGCCGGGCAAGGTCGAATGTCGATCAACTGGAACGCCGTCGCGCACGGGTTCAATCCAGTCGTATTGTAACACCATCCCACCCCCGAAGGCGCACCCACGAGCCGTTTCTGTCCGCGATCCTGAAGGCGTCAAAGCGTAATGGCGAACCTGGTCGGCAACAAAAAGGCCGCCACCATCAACCCGCGACGACTGATTAACCGGCGGCTGTGCGCTGGTGTCCGTGCTTTTCCGCGAGCCTGAATTCGTCGGCCAGACCAAAAGGACGCGCTGGCCAACGGTGACGCGCCAGCCGCATGGTGGAGGAAACGCCGTGCGCGACCACTTTGACAACTGGCTGGCAGCGGAATACCAAAATCTGCCGGTGCGGATCCCTGAATTTTCTGGTGGCTGCCGCGCCGAAAGAACGCCTGCGCCCGTCGCACAGGAAAAAGGAAACGCCCGCAAAACCGCAACCAAGAAGCTGCGCCTGCCCGGCAACTGACCGACTGTTAACGTCAAAAACCCCGCGAAGGCCACCGAGCGTTCATCGTGAGGGCGACTCTGCTGGCGGCTGCTGGCAAGGGCCGCGCGCAACCGCGGTAAACCAGCGCTGCTGCCGCTGAAGGGGCAAGATCTTGAACGTGCTGGGGGCGGCCCTCGGCAAGCTTGAACACCAAATTGCCGAGATTAAAAACGATCTGTGCGAGGCGCTTGGCGTCGGAATGGGCAGCAAATTCGTGCTGGACGAAACCTGCGCATGACAAGATCTATCTGACCGAATGCGGACGTCGAACGGGGCCCATATTCGGCGGCCTGCTCATGACGTTTTCTTTTACACGCCAGATGCGCCCGATGAGTGACGCCGGCCACTCTACTCCGCCTGCCCGCCGCTGTACCGTCTGACAGCAAGGCAAAACGGGTCTATGTGGTTGACGACGCAGAGAAAGACATTGTGGCTGGAAAAAGGTCCTGGGCGGCAAAGGCAAGATCGAACCTGCAACGCTTTAACAGGGTCTGGGAGCGAGATGGACGCGAAGGACCTGAAAAGAACCACGATGGATCCCAACACCCGCAAGCTGATCCGCGTCACCGTCGACGAAGACATGCCTGGAGAGCCCCAGCGAATCTAGTCGAGCGCCTGATGGCAAAAAGCCGAGCCTGCGCTACCAGTAAATATTCAGGAGAACGCCCAGTTTGTGGAGGAGCTGGAGTTTGACTTAAGGGATCACATTCCGACCTACCAAAGCTGTGCGACGGTTCTGAAATCTGCGGAAAGATGGCCCCGAAATATCGGAAGTTGTGGAGAAATCTCCAACCTCATTGAAACTTTGTCCGAGCGAGCACGAGAACTTTTAACTTCCCAGTGGCAAAACAAGACCGTAATTTGCTAAACCGCCATACACTGGGCGAGTCTTACGAAACATAAAAAGCGTACACAAACTATCTAAAAAAAAAAGGCTGGGCTTGTAAAAAACACCAGCGGGTTGGTTCGAGTTAACTGAACTGGTTTTTGCGGGCGCTCAAAGACGCTAGCGCGAAATAGAACGTCAAATATCTGGGAATCAGTACGAAGCATTTCAAGAAGTTTCGTCAGCGATCAAAACAAGACCGATGACTTGGAGGTTTCTGATACAACTGGGCGGATAAAAGACGAAACGCCGGACAACAATTTGAGGAATGCTCCCCTCAAAAACGTTGGGACAAAAGACGTCTTTCTAAGCAGTTTAGTTTGAAAGCCACACAAGAAGCTCACCCGCTTTTTTTGAACAACTCATTGGTCGAATTATTAATTGGCATGGGATACGGAGGTTCGTCAGAAACGCCGGTGTGCAGCTTGGGAAGTCAGGTGACAACGTTATGATGTGTAATTGATCAAGATGCCTCTTGGCGTTGACCAGATATACATCCAAGCAAAGCGGTATGCTTTCCGAAAATGTTGTTGGGTCTGTGATATCAGAGATTTTTTTTGGTGCGTTTGAGGCTATCCATAAAGCAACCAAGGTATATTTGTAACCACCCTCAAAGTTCACCACTTCCGCCAGGAAACCACAAAAGCATTAGGAGGCCCGCATCGTGCCTAAATTGAATGGGTGAGGCTGGCAAACCTTGATGATCACTTACGGAATCGGTGTCCGCCAAAATCAGTCGTTGGCTGATGGAAACTGGACGAAACCTTTTTTGACGAAGTTTTTGGATTTTGAAGCGACATGGTACGGCGTCACCGCCGCGAGGCCCCCCTGCTCGGACCGCGCCCCCCGTCCGGCTCCGCCCGTTCGGCCTGAACCTTCCCCCGGAAGGTTTCCCGAGACGGGTCTCACCCCAAAATACCCCTTGAATCCCCACCCGCTTTCAACTAACGTTTCCTTTATGATCCGAGCCTTCAATCCTCACTTATGTTTCCTTGCCTCCTGCGGGCGGCCGTAGACGCAGAAGAACGGCTTGTTTGCCGTGACATCATGGGCGACACGCTGAATTTATCCAATGGTGGTGTTGGGGGTTGGGGGGTGCGGCTGCATGACGGGTCGCTTCGCGGGGGTGACGAATGACGCCGCAAGGCGCGGCCGCGCACGACCTGTCGCGAACGTATTCTGCGCCCGAAAAAGTGGGGAGAGGTGATCACCACCAAAACCCGCGGCCGTGGCGCTGTGGGAACACGGTGCTGTTTTGCGAGGACTGGTATCTGGACGATTATCTGCCGATTACCCCGACCGATCGGGCTGATCGCGACGATGAATCTTTGCGCATGAGCTGACGCTCATAATCTGGCAATGGCAGAACCGCAAGACGACGGGCTACACCCCGCTACGTGCGGCTTTTGAGGCAATGGCGGCAGGGCCTGATCCGTAACCTCTTTGATCTTGAAGCCGACCGCAGTTTCTGATTTCGCCTATGAGCAGCAGGCTCCATCGTCGAGGAATTCGTCTGTTGCCGTGCGTTGGGACCCGCAGGCCCGACGGACCGGCAAAACGCTTGCATGCGCTGATCTGCGCAGGTCATCTGTAGCCCGCCCTGGCCCCAAAGCCGGCGCCTCTGCTGTGGCGGATGCCGTGGGATGGGGTTGAAGTGAACGGGGATTTGTGTTAACGCTGATGCTTTCCAGATAAACCAGCAAAGACCGGCAAGGACGCCGTGGCGTCGGCGTCAATTGTTCCGTCGAGATCGACCGGTAACCAAGATTCCAGCGCCATGCCCTCGCCAAGTTCGGCATCACCCTGTTTTCAGGTGAAGACCCGCCGAATCCATGCATCAGGATCGCCATAGAATAGGCCCAGCGTCTTGTCTGCGGGAACCGCCCGCCGTTTGTCGCGCGCCAGCCCCCCCCCCCAAGTCAGGTCGCGCGGTGCCGGCTGCATGCCCTTTGGCAGCCCGCGCCGTCGCCTTGCGCCGTTTAACGCCCGTGCATTGCAACGCAGTTCTGCGCGAAGACGCGGCCCTTCGGCACGGTTCGGCGTCGGCAATCGCTTGGCGGCAAACAGGCGGCAAGGCCCAACAAGAGCGTCCCAACGCCGAGGGCTGTGGTGGTTTTTGTCATATGATGCCTCCGTAGGTCCATTGGGATGCTTGCCAATTGGCACGGGTCTTCGCCATGATCCAGATCAAGTAATTTGAAATAATTAGGGCATATATGCACATTAATGCAATCCGTGATGCTGTTGGCCGGGATCGGCCAAAATTCCGTTCTGGCCGCGCTGAACGCGCGGTCTCGCCAAAGCCGATCGGGTCACCTGCTGGCGGCAGGCAACGGTCTGTTTGTGGTGGCTTTCACGGTCAGTCTGGTGGTGGCGATGCTGGTCGGGCGACAGGGGTTTGCGCCAGATCCCCGCGCCCAAAAACACCTGCTGTGGCCGGTTTTCTACAAGTGGCCCTTCCTACATCTTGTCGATCACCTTTATCGCGCCGCATTTCGCGTGGGCAACGCGTGTTCTTTGCTGGTGGGGCAGCTGTTCAGCGAGGCTGCGATGGACCATTTCGGCCTGTTCGGCGCGGCAGGTGTCGCCCTTGGTGCCCGCGCGCGCCGGCGTTATCGGCGGTGATGTGCGCCGGCGTGTGGCTGACCCAGCAGGCCTTGATAGCAGCGCGCTAAAGGTTGCCCAACTGCCTGCATCCAGCCGGATCTGACGGTCCCATCCGCGCGGCCAGTTCAAGGTTATGGTCGCGATCACCGCAGAATAGCCCGTGCCGCGCACCAGCGTCATCAGCGCCGCAAAGACCTGATGCCGAGTTGTCGGTCAAGGTTGCCCGTCGTTCATCCGCCAGCAGCCAGGCGCGCGCATTGGCCAACGCACGGCAAAAGGGCGACCCGTTGTGTTCACACGCCCGACAGCGCCGCTTGGCCGGTGGTCGGCCGGTGGCCGATACCGACCCTCGTCCGCAAGGACCGCGCACCGGGTCTGGCATCGGCTTGCGACACGCCATTAGCAAGCTGTGGGCAGGAACGATATTTTTCCAGCGCCGAAAACTCGGGCAGCAGGTGGTGGAACTGATAGATGAACCCCACATCGCGCGCCGCACGCCGGTGCAGTTGCGATCGGACTGGCCCGTCATATGCGGTTGCCCCCGATTTCACCAACTGTCCCCGCGTCGGGCGTATCCCAGCAGCCCTGCGAATGCAGCAACGTCGACTGCCCGCGCCGGACGGGGGCTACAGCGGCCACGACCTCGCCCGGGGGCGACAGTCAGCGTCGAATCCCGCGCAGCACGTTGACTTACGTTTCGGTTGGCCGGATTGTAGGATTTTGCCAATCCCCGAGAGCCGCAAAAACAGGATCTATCATAGCGCAGCGCCTTCGACTGGGTTTCATGCGCGCGGCACGGCGCGCAGGAAAGAATGTGACAAACAAAGGACAAGCCCGAGCGACCGGCGCCGATGGCCGACCATCACGTCGCGAACCTGAAGCTTGGGCCGGCAGGAAATAGATGCCGCGATTGACGGGTCCATGCGTTGCCGCCCGAAAGATAGTTCACCGCGCAAAACATATCTGATCGCGTAAAGCGCAAAACAGACAGCCCAGGATCACCCCATCGCCGGTGCCCGATGAATTGCCGGTGAAGGCCCGCAGATAAAGAACACGCGCAGGATCGACCCTTCGCTCAAGGCCATGGTGCGCAGAAATACCGATGTCGCGGCCCTTGTTTTTGAACGCAGCATTAATCAAGCCCAGACACGATGTTTCATCGGCGCGATCAAGGACGAGGATGCTAAGGATCAACGAACATCACGCGGTATCCTTCGATATCAAGCGCATTCAGAAACGACCCCCGACGCATCACGCCTGTCCCCAGATCAATGCCGGCGACTCCCCTGCCGCGGACAGCAGCGGGAGGTCAGACATCCACGTTGTCCGGGTCTTCGACCCATCACCTCAAAGCTCGTCGGCGACGCCTCGCGTTAAAGACGCCTGCGCCTCGGCCAGTGGCAGATAGGCGCGCGTACGGTCGATGTCATAGCGCCGGCGGTGAAAAATATAGGTCACTCATAGCCATTGACCCGTGGCGAGTGGCAAAGGCGGTTTTTGACCCGTTCGGAGAGATGATTTTGATCGTGTTCACCCAAGCCGACCCGCAACGCCTGCCCGCCAAAACGCCGAAACCCGATGGCGGATGCCCTGTCGAAAATCGGCCAGATCACCCTCGGCGGTTTTCGGGGTTTGCGATGCGCGGGATAATTCGCCAGATCGGCGGCATCAATGCCGAAAATTTCGATGGCCCGCGTTGGGCCTGCCTTTGTTTGGCCCATCACCTGAACCACGTACCAAGGGGCCACCTCGTCCAACCCCGGCACTTGGGGT
>Ga0163217_1074453_pt1 | contig 13418 bp, 8 predicted proteins | sample SynspAceP_FD_185933 | JGI IMG/M metagenome (GOLD analysis project Ga0163217, IMG submission 185933) | Saline lake microbial communities from Ace Lake in Antarctica - Synechococcus sp. Ace-P (PacBio error correction) | ecosystem: Environmental > Aquatic > Non-marine Saline and Alkaline > Saline ...
AAAGAAGGAAGAAAAAAGGAAAAAAAAAAAAAAAAAAAAAAACAAAAAAAAAAAAAAAAAAAAAAAAAAAAAAAAAAAAAAAAATTTAAGTGGGGGGGGCGGGGGGGGGGATTTAAAATAAGGCCCTTTTTTTTTCCCCAAAAACAAAACCCATTCCAGCAATGGGTTTTTTTTAACTAAAAAGCTTTTTTCCCTCCGTCCCCTTTTGCCTAAAATATTCCGTAAGAGGTCCCAAGTTATTAAACAATCCATTTTAGGGGTTTAAAGTGAATTAAAAAAAATTCGGGCCAGTTTGGAAAAACCGCAAAATTGGAAACCACCCGGATTGGACGAAAAACAGGTTGGAGGGGAACCCAAGTTAAAAGGCCTATAATTTTTTACCGCCTAAAATTAATAAAATACATAAATAATGAAAAAACCAGTTTTTAAACTTAATAAAAAAAAAGTTTTATGCCCCGAAAATGGTTTTCCAAAACCATTGGAAAATTATGAATAGTCTGAAAAACTAACTTCAAGGCCTTTGCCTTTTGGTTCAGTTTTCATTTATGTTTACAAATAGTGCTTTTAAATGCCTTTTTATTTATAGAGTTGGTCCACTGGTTTTTGCAATTGAATTGAACCAAAAGAAGCCCATTAACTTGGTTCAAATCCTCCTAAAAAATATTTTTTGGTTCCCGACCACAAGATTTTAAAAATTACTTAGGCAGACCAATGGTTTCTTAAAGAATTAAATTTTTTAATTTATTTTATTTTGTTATCATAAATGAAAGAAAGAAATGTTTGGATTACGATGATGACATGGTAAATCTCGACAAATTTGCCATTAAGGTATAAAATCGAACAAATCGTATCCATAACAACCAGGTTCCAATTGGGTTTATAAACTGTTGGAGGAGAAGCATTGTGCCCATGATCAAAAGAGTGTGGGCGGAAAAACAAAGGCCTGCCCAACAAAAAAATAATTAATGGGACCTTGTTTTCTAGACCGGAACATGAATGGATGGACAAATTTTTAAAAGGAGCTCGAAAGGTCACGGTCTTATTGAATGGCTTTGGAGATCATATATCGTTTTCCCGCCTTTTCCAATTCCAATGGGACCAGGTAAACTTTGGCCAAAGAACATGCTATGGTAATGGGTTTATTTCGAATAAACCAACTAACAAAAGGTAAGCGTTGATAAAATGGTTTATTTTGATCAAAAAAGATTAAAATCGATTATTTAGGCACTTTGCCAATTCCTTTATCTCCTAAACTTTTTCAAAAAAATAATCTAGTTTGTTCAGGAGATTCAAGATTGAACCATCTCCATTAAAAGTTTTAGGTCTAATCCCTTTTATTTAATGAATAAATATATAAAATGAAGGTCCCTTAATCTTCCTCCCTTGGACATAATCTACTTTCGAAAAAAACCTCAAATAAAGTTTTATAATCGAAATATCCCTGTTTTCTTCCTTATTACAAACTTTCAAGGCAACTATATATGGGTCGTTGACAGTTTAAATTATATAAATTTTTTAGGAGTTAAATAAATAATAATCCAACCCTAAGGTATTCTTATGAATTTAAGAAATAGATTTTATCGAGACTGTTTGAATAATTTAATATGGAAGAAAGCTATAACTTAGCTCCACCTTTAATTTAAATCCTCGAAGAGTACTATTCACAAAAAGCCCTTAAATCCTCTTGAACTAAAGGCCTTAAAAAAAATAAAAAGACAGGGTTTTTTTCTCCCTCCGTCTTTCCCCAAAATCTTACCAATGAAACTTTAACCTATCTTATGCCTTTGGTCCTTCGAATATAATTCAAGGTTTTATTAAACACAACAGGAAAATTATAGTCAAAATTCCCTCTAATAGTTCTATTGGTGAAATATTTTAAAAAAACTTGTGAAGCTAACATTTTCCTGCGGAAAACCGTTAAAAACCTACTACCATATAATTGAACTTTAGGCCTTTACAGTGTCAAAAGTCTTAAATTAATAAGGGGTCTAATAATTATAAACTGAACCAGGAGTCATTTCTAAAAAGTTCATTTTAAATGTCATGCCTATCGATATACTTTTTAAGAAAAGTTCCACACCCGAAAGGTCATTTTTTTAATAAAGCCAAAGGGTCTCCCGTTTAAATTTTACTTGACTCGGTTTTCTAATAAAAGGGTGGAAATTTAACGAAAACTAAATTGTGGTAGTGTAAAATCTTCTTTCTCATTTTACACGCCTTTACATAGTATTATCTAGCAATCTGTCTCAAATATCGACCGGGCCCTCAAATGCCTTAAAAAATCCTCTCAATTGGGCCGCTCTAAAATCTTCGTTGAAAAAGTTCTTTAGTATTCTGTCCTGAAGCTCCCCGTTGAAATGTCCTGTTATGTTAAATGGACCTTTTATCCTTTCCCATCCTGCATAAGTGATAAAAAAAACTCGCCTTGGTTTTACCAATCTAAAAAAAAAATACGTCCGCTCTATTTTTTGAATTTTCCTTTTCTCCCTGTGGTTACTCCGTGGTAAATCCAAAAGTTTCAAAGACTATGGCCCTCGACTAACACTCCTTGTCGGGGTTCTTTGAATAAATCTCCAAAAAAATCGTTCATAAATATTTTGCGTGTCTTGGGGTCATTGACTTTTGCCCAAAAGAACTGATGAGGCAAGATGCTCAAAATGGCCCTGCTTTTGCCTTATCACCACGTTAACATCAATAATCATTTTTGAAATGCTTGTCCTGCAATTTACATAAGATTTGTTGTTATGTCCATAACTCTCTTAGCGTTGCCCGGACATACGGTTGCAAATGTTTCAGAAATTTGATTGTAGGGGCCTTCCTCCATCAAACAAAACAAGAGGGTTCTTGAATTTCGGAACGCTCATTTGTTGTAGTTATGGTGTGGATAATAGTGCAAATTAGGGGGAAATACGAAGTTTTTTCAAAAACCTAGGAATTGTTCACCACGGAAATAACGGCAAAGGATTATCAATGAAATTGATTGATATTGAGCGGCACTTTCGATCCGCCTGACAGGGCCATAAATATTCGTGGGATACTTAATCCCCTTTTTATGCCATTTGCCTCAAAAACGTACCTTTCACCCCTGCGGTCTGCCTGTCCGAATCCATAACGCGCTTGATAAAAGCATCGGCCATCCCTTTTTGAGATTATATTGGACTCCAAAAATGTAATTAGGCTCTCAGTATCCAGGTATGGATAAAAATTGGGCGATGACATGTGGGCAAAAGTGCAATATTCGGAATAAGGAAAGATTTGAGTCCTCCAGATCTAATCCACCTATCCAAGCCTTCCGCGCGGCATCGTGGGAAAAAACTTGGTAGCGCCAATCGAAACGGATCTCTTTCTGTTCCCAATAGTTTTTTTCTATCAATACCCTGGAAACCTCGTTTACACCCTATTCCGGGATTCTCCAAAATATCGGGGGTGCTATGGGATTCCACCGAAATGGATGAAATTTTATCAAGGAGATTAACTTTGAACGGGAATATCGATCCTTGAAAATTGGATACGCCATTTCGGGTAAATCTCAAAAATTCCTTATAATCATGAAAATGATTTCCACAGAAAAACCAATGTCCTTTGAAACAAGTTGTAAGACAGCCATAGACCGACACTTTCGGTCTTACCAACTCCGCAGATCCTATAATGGAAACGGCCCCGTTTATATATTAATTATAAAAAACTTCCCTTGGTCGTTTTTGGAAACTGACCTTGATATTTATCATGTTATGGAGACAGGTACAGTAAATATCCGTTTTTAATGAAGAAAGTACATAACATCATTGTATTGATCAGTAAAAACAGGGACATGCTAAAATAAAGTATCCCCAAGATAAATGGCATTAAATGGGTAAACTTTCCTGCCGCAAACTCCCAAAAAAACGAGTAAGGTATTTAGCCAAAGCAAAAATCTGTTTATCTTAAAAAACAACGCAAAATAGAATACAAATGCGACCAAGCCGATGAGATTCGATTATCATAAAAGGAATGTAACTACTTCCATAACCTTCTTTAGATTCCTAAATGGAACTTGATTTGATGGCCACCATCTAAAACCCCTTGCCCTAAGTTTTATTGAAAAACTTTTAAAATGCAATTTGAGCCTTATTGAATCGGAATGCTGCCCATTATAGGTAGGCGCCCGGTCTCCCGTATTATTTTTTAAAAGGCAATAGCCTTTCGTTAGTGGCACCTCAACAAGAAATTAAAGTACATTTCGGAATTATTGGAATAAATTCCTTTCCTGGCACTGGTATTTTTTCCGAAAAGCTTCTTTGGTTATCAAAGGTTCTTATCAAAAAAGTCTTTTTTCTGCCTATAATCAAAAATTGGTCCCTATCAAATCCTCTTTGACCATCTTTCCGTTCAACTCGAGGTTCCCGGATGCCTTTTGTAATTTTGCTCCCTGGTGACCAAACTAAAGGAATTGAAAAGTCCCTTCGGCTCATGACGAATGAATGGACATGCTTTGGCTCCCGCCTTAAGCAAATTCCTTGTAACGATCCCGTTGGCCATTTTGTTTGGTGGGCGGGCTCCCGTTCCAATCTATTGATCTGCCTTTCCATTTTTTTGATGTTCCCCTTTCTGGTCCCGTTTTTCACCGTTTCCGATGGTTATTCCTTTTCTGAAGTATTTTGTGGCATAAGGTTGATTTTTCCCCGAATCTGCTTATCCGTTCCTTTAAATGTCCCGTTGATGCACTCCTCCCGATCTTGGCATAAGTAAAATTTCTATATCAATCGAACAGTAACTGACACGTCCATTTAATTTCCCGGTTGAAGGGCCCAACATAATACATTTTCATAACAGCTCCCGGGTATAATATCTTAAGGTCTTCACTTGGATTTTGTAAATGTTTAAGTTTCATATTTTGGAATGGGCTCAACGGGTAATGGAATAAAACCTGGGTTCCGGTCTTTTCCAATTTAGACGCGGTGTTGGCCGTCGATTTCCCTTACACTTCGCTCAGCGGAAATATTTCTCTCGCCGGTTTTGATTGAAAAAAAATGTTCCATGTCCCTCCCGCCTCCACCCCATTTGGTTTTTCCCTTACGCCAGATAATCGACGAAAGCCGCTTGCCGAAACTTGGAAAATAGGAACCCCCGAGTTTTTTGTGCCCGGTAATAGTTGGAGTGTACATAGTGTTTCTTCTATTATTGAATTTAATTTTACGCTTGTGAAATTTTTGGTTGATTCTCCTTTTCTTTTTTCTTCTCCCAAAATCGAAAAAATTTTTTCTTTTTAGGCTCTTCCATTTCGAATAAGGATTGGATGCATTGCCCACTGTGGGTTTTGGTCCCCTGGGTCCTTTCCATAATCTTTCCATAATAAGCGGATAGCCCGCATTGAGCGTTCCTTCAAAGGACGTTTCAATGGTCCTCGCCGGGTCCGGTTCCAAAATTTTTTCTCTGTCAGGGAGATTTCGTTAATAAAAGAAGAAAATCGGGAGCGAGAGGTCCATGGCTTCCGAAAAGGGATCTTAAATGGGTTGCGTGAAAAAACGTCTGGAAAAAACGCTTTGGCTGTTTTTCGCTGACCCTGATTGTGAAATAAAAGAACCAATTTTTATAATTTTTAAAAGCATTTGACCGCAAATTATATCCCCTGTTAACAGGCTATTTAAGCCCATTTTGACGTAATAGTAAAAAAATCTTGAAACCGTCATATTCCATAAGTAACTAATAATCCAAATTATTTAAGCGCAGAAATAAACTAGTAACGCGGCCCTTGGCCCCGTTACCCTCTGCTTCTCCTTTTTGGTCTCCGCGTGCCGCGACAAACTTTCCGGAACCAATCAAATGGGTAATTTAATGGCCTCTTTATGGTAAACTGAAAAACAGTTAGGGGTTTTTTAAAAGAATTAAAAAAAATTAAGAAATACCCTGAATATCCATAAATAAAATGGCAAAGACTTTACGAAAATACCGGGTCAAGGCTGAAAAAAATAGAAGACCTCGATTTTCAAGGGTCCTCTATTTCAAACAGTTGAAATGAAAACAATTGAATTTAAACTACTGAAAGTGTATTGGATTAAGAATAATAAATTTCGTATTCGCTTCTTTTCGGAGAATCGTGTCCCAAAAAGTTGAAATATTGTCAAGGGATGCATTATTGATAATGTTCCTTCCCAATATTTTTCCTTATCTCTTCTTTTGGAAGATACAAAGCAAACGCCCCTGGTTTTCCTTGCTTAAATCGTAAAATTAAGATAGCCAAAATTAGCATGGAAATTTAATATGCGCTCGGGAGAGGCCTAATGCAAGGTAATTCTAACAAAGTACAACCAGCAATCGTCAGTGGCATCCTATGCGGATAACTCGCGAGTGCGATTCAAAGATAAATTGTCGTTGCCCATCACTCAGTAAATAATTTTCTTGCCTCATATCCCAGAATGATCGGACTGCTTTTTCCTGCGAATAAGCCGTTTAAAAAGTCTAGCGGTTAATGAACGCTTTTCGGCTAATCAGGCATTTTTGCAGGATCGAAAGCCATCGGTAAATCAGCACAAACTAGCATCCGCGGCATTGCCCAAATATCTTAAATTCCCTCCAGTATATCTGTATCCCGTCAAAGAGATTTTGTACGAGCAATTTCCGAACCCGTGAGAGAAAATGTTTGCAACTCCCCCAAATTATTTCATTAATTTGTGCTTCGTCAAATTGTAATTTCGTTTTAGAAGTTATAATGAAAAGATCAGAGGGCGTTTTAAAATTTCGGAACGCCCGTCTTGTTGTTTAAATGTTACTCGGGCATCAGCATTGCCTTCTTGGTTCCCAAACAAAAAAGAATCTCCTTTGGCTTTCCCAACTTCGGTAACGTAACCTTGGTTTCCCATCGTCCTGTTGTGTAAAGTACGGGTCCTTTAATTTCCCCCCCACTACACCGATTTCAATATGCCCCTTTAACGGGCATTTGCTCGGATAATTTCGCAATTATTCCTTCCCCCAAGCTAACGACCTAATGCATTAGCCGTGCTTATTGAACGGCCTTTTCATTTTTTGTAAAATACATCATTGGTGGCGAGAGAAAAACGGGCTACTTTTCCCACTTTCTAAAACGGTTATTTTTGGATCCTCTCCCAAGGTTCCCGATACAACTGACATGATTTTCTGAGTAGTACTCAAATAATACAAGATTGTAAAGATAAATGGGCTTGCCACAGACCTCAGACCTAGTTTTTTTTTCAAATGAATTTTAACTTATTATATCCGAGCGTTTTCCTTTTTTAGTTTTTTTAACTTTGTCCCGATTCCACTTTTTTTCGATGTTTTCGTAAAGATTTCATAAGATTCGGTTTTAGATTTACTTCCCATAGAGCCGCAGCTGAGTTACCTTTTTTGTGCTTTAGTGGTACAATATCAAAAGCTTGGTAAACGGCCGATATAAATAAGTGGAGCGGAAACGAAACCGGTTTCGTGCCGCCCCGCCCAAAAAAAATGAATAGTTGTTGTTTGCCTGTCAAAAAAAAGGTAGGGAACTGTCCCGCGTTTCGGAAGGAGGTTCTAATGGGTCCTTGTGAATAAAGAAAACTATGGAAGCTGGGACCAAATGCCAAAATACATTTCCGATAAGCCGAACGCTATTCACTATTTTGCTAGGTAAGAAGTGTCCTTCCCGCAGCAATAAGCGGGAAGGATTAACACCGGAATGACAGTCGGAAATGGTGATTGGTCTCAAGACATTGGTTAGAGAAAGCTCTTTGCCCCGGAATGAAGTGCAACGCAAAAAGAGTGGCAACGTTAGGTGCTGAGCCGGGCCTATGAAGAGGCGGATTATTCTTTGGAGGTAGAACTAAAGTGGACCTTGATTATAAAGTTGGAGATTGGAAGTGAAGTGTTTCTGCCTTTTAGGGAGTGAAGCGTAATGGAAAATCGGAATTCTTTTGGAAAGTTGTGTCCAAGGACCTTTGAATGAACGCCTCATTAACCGAAATGTATGATTTTTTCAGTGAAATTGCAGGGAATGTGCCTGAAATTAATGATTTCCTAAAATCGCATTCCAAAATGTGTGAACTGAAAATAATGGAAAGAGGGTATAATTCCCCCTGGAAGGTTTGCCACGAAAGGAAGCAAATCCGGTTTGAACAAGAATTATTGAAAATACCTTGGATATCTAATTTGAACCAAAATGTTAAATGACACTTTAATTTCTTTGGGGTACCTTAAACGAACCAAGTTGCTGAAAAATTTGGCACCCCTGGGAATGTTTTTTAATTTCTAAATCCATTGTAATCGCAGCAAGGAATGCATGCACAAGGCATTGAAGGTATACTGCAGCACCAAGATGTTACCAAATGAATTCTGACCTAACAGTCCCAAAATTCCCAGAAAATTGTCGAAACCCCGCAATCCTTTTTGAATTCGATAATGCCTTTGGGGTTTTAGGATTTAGGGAATTGAAATATGGCCAAATTTAGGTTTCTTCCCGAGAAACCCAATAACATCTGTCCTAAGGTTGTGTTTAGTTTGAATGGGGTTTTTGGGTGCCCATTGGGGAGGGAGCGGAGAATTCTCAAAAAAGGTCCCTCGCATAAACAGCCTAATACAATTGTTATGATCCAAGCATATATTAAAGAAGAGGATTGAATTAAATTATTGGAACTCTGGTTAGAATTATCAAAAGTAATATTATCAGAGGGCAAACAAACAATACAACAGCAAATTATTCAATAAGAATTTGTTATCTCTTTTTAAAGAACTATGAATCTTTATTCTTCAATTATTTTAATTGAACTTTGTTTGGCATATCAAAATTATTTAAAATCGATTCCCCATAGAAAATGCTGTTGAATGATTTTTTAAACTCTGAGAATCCCTATGTTGAAAAGTTTTTTAGGAAGTTAATCGTTTCTTATTTGATTGTCCTTAACCTTAATAGTCAGGGTGCCTCAATCCTACATTAGTTGTTTTGTCTTTTAAGATAGACAGTAGTTTTGAAAAAGGCGGCGTTCTTTTGAACCCGTTTCTATAATCCAGAAGTATAGATGTCATGTCTTTTGATAAAGTTTTTTCCCTGAGTCCTTTTATAGGGACCTTTTCCAGTTTCTAGCTGTTTACCCCCGTCCAACATAATTCCTAACTGGGTTCATATGTTTTTGTAAGCTTGCTTAAAAAAATAGGATCAAACCTTCGTCCGATTTTCCAGCGATTGCATTTTGAAAAAATCGTTGAATTCTAACCAACATTCTTCACTGCTGCGATGGTTTGGAATTGCCAAAAAAGATTTAATCAAGTTATCTAAAAAAATCCTGTTCATCCTCTTTATAAAGGAAAGCTCTGAAGACACCCACCTTTTTGGAATGTTTCCATTGCATTTCATCGGACTGAACCATTTCATGTAATTATGGTTGTTTTTCTGTTGAACACTCATTTCGGATCGCTTTTAAAAAATAGTGAATCGTTTTATTCTATTCTAAGGTAACCGTAACGGACAAAGAATAAAAAATGAACAATAAATCAGTTTTTTATTAAAAATAAAAGTGCTAGTAATGAAATTTGGTCCAAGGGTTTTACGCCTTTTTTAAAAATACCGCCCGTGTAGTTCAAAATTTCCGGAATTTTAAAAATATTCTTGGAAATTCTGAAAAAACAAGGGTCACCTTTTTATTTGCAGCTTGTCTGCTTGCAAGTAAATAGCTCAAATCACATGCACGTAGCGGTACACGACTCTAGGCATACTGCCCATAGTTATTTTCGTTGTTTTTGAAATATACTACGTAACTTCCCTCTTAAGATTCTGCAACTTTCCTTGATACTGGATTTGTAATGCCTGTAAGCGTTTTTCAAAAAGCGATTCGGTGTGTTAGGTTTGAAAAATATAACTGTCCACAGAGCGCGCTAATAAAAAGTTAGTTCGCCTTCCCCAAAGATAAAATTGTCTTAAGGGAAAACAATGGAGAAAAAAAAACCGAAAGTGAGATTTTTCCTGAACTAGTTTTCAAATTCAATGATAAAAACCTACCTTGGAAGTGGGGGGGAAGCCACTACAATAAGGCATTCTATAAGAACGTATACCTATATCTTTCGTAATTGGCATTTCTTTCAAACCAGGGCGGCTATCCTGTTTCCCAAGTTTCATCGGTTTCCAAAAATAATAAGTTTGTAAAAATGGGATTTCTTTCCGTCTTATCAAAATAATTTCTTTTAAAAACCGCTCAAAACAATAGTGGCGCACCTGCGCTCGCGCCCGAAAAATGCGACCAACTCAATATATTTAATATTGTCGACGAAGTTAAAAAAATGTCGGTTTTGCTAATTGTCTTTTTTGTCTGTTGATTTATGGTCCATAACTAATGATTTTTTTTTTATGTTGGTCGCCCAATAAAAACCCCGGATTCTACACCTCTTTATCTTTTTGGTTTCAAAAAATACAACCAGTCCAATAAAGCACCCAAAAACGGTTGCCGACCGGCAAATGCATGAAGGGAAATAATAAAAATCCAGCGCTGCCCAATCAAGCCAAGTTCCCAATACCGACCCCAAATATTTGACCGATACGGGGTTTAGTGGAACTTTGTATGGATTTATTTTTTCCCGTGCGTTTCTGCTTGAAATTAAGGAGAAAACTTTGCTGAAAAGCAGATTAGGTTGTAACCATAGCTCCCTCTCGGCCGCCAAAATGTTTACATCGAAAATATACGTATAAGCTTCGTTACTTACGTAAGGGAATACCAATTAAACGAGATCCTGCCCGGATATTAATAGACCTAGTAGTAATTTGTTTGTTTTGAGGTCAAAATATTTTTTCGCCATAGGTCGCTCGAAAACAGGGCTTGTAAAACGGGCCCAATAAACTGGGCGGACCAACAAAGCATAAAACAATACGACCTTCTGGATTGCTTGTAAATCCAAAACTCATCTTACCCAACATAAATAGAAAAACACGGTTTCAATAAAGTATACCACAAATATGCCATGACACAGGAAGGATAGGAAGCAACAAATGATATAAAATAATTTACTATAGCGAAAAACTGAATTTAGCTACAATCCAAAAGAAAATACGCCTTTTTATTTCAAGTATTTCTTCAACCATTTTACTATAATGATCAAAGTCTACAATAAAGCCCAAAAAAGAGCAGCAAAAAAAATAAAAGAAGCCGAAAAAAACATGGAATCTAAATGACAACTTCCAAAAGGGAAGAATTTTAAAGTGAATGTTTCGTTTGCCGACAGAAACCCTCCCAAAACCAGGCCCAAAAAATTAAGGCCCGAACTGATTTAGCCACCCCCGAGCCATGCCATTATTGTTTGTAGCGTCGCCTTGCTGAAGTAAAAATATCACCTTAAATAAGCATTAACTGACCGGAAATGACAGATGATGTAAATATTGCCCCCGTACGACTCGGGGCTAAATAAAAGCATTTGTTAAGTGAACCGTGGCCAGACCCGTCAACCAAGTTTCATCAACTAACAAACCCGAATAAACCGATTACAACAATTGAGGGGCTTACCGCGACCATATTTATTCGAAAGCTTGGCCCCCCAAAACAATCACAAACAAGAAGGCTGAAAATAATGGATATTATAACTTATGTCCAACATTCCAACTATGAAAGTTTGATTAGATCCGTAACAAAAGATTGGGGGTCCTTTAAGCGCTAATCTTTCAGTGTAATAAGTAGGGTAGGTTATAATATACCGTACCCCAGCAATCTACCTAAAAAAAAATAAGCTCCAACAGGACCTAAAAATAATCCCTGTTTGAGCTTTGGTCCTTTTTATTCATCTATTTTTTTTTCGTCCTTCTATTTCCTTTTTCAACAAGTTGTGCCGATTAATGGCAGACAATAATGGGTGCTCAAACTCATAAAATAAAACGCGCACCCAAACCGGGCAAGGACCTAGAACAAAGCAAGAGGAGTACAACCACCCGCCACCGCCCAGCCGCCAGGAGGATTATGGCCACTACGTTTTCAATTAGCCGTAGCCCATATCAAGTTTCTGGATCGAATCTGTTTTGTAAAGTCGGCCCTTTCCAAATAAAAATTAAGGGTTCGCAATGTCCTGTGGGGTTTGACTGTTTTCACCAAAATAAATATCAGCTGTTTCAGAGACGGCTACATCGGTACCGGAGCCCTACGGCCCTATCCCAACATTGGGCCTGTGCCAAAAGCAGGGAGCATCATTCAACGAAAGACCCTATCTTCCGTCCATCGCGACAAAATTCCATTTTTTCCCCATTGAAAAAGTTTCTTTAACGATTTTCAAACTTTTTGATGAGGTAAGTACCTCTGCAATAATAACCGGTCCCAATCCCCACATTTATCACTTTACGGCGCTTGGCAGTTTATTTTTCCATATCCCGCCAGTGGCCCATCACACTTTAATATGTGTTGCTTTTGAATAGTTTTATGGCCCTCTGCAGATTTCAGGTCTAATCTAATCTTGCAAAGGGCGATTGTTTAAATCCGGCCAGTTTTTTTTCCCTTCGATTAAAACGAATACTAACGTTTCGCGCAGCATCGCTGTTAGGCCATCTTTTGGGAAATAGCTATTTTTTCAATGCCCTCAAAAAAAACCTGGACTTACCACTTTTAACTTATTTTTGCCCTCACACGTTTCGCACTTCCGACCTCCTATTAACCTCGTAATGGCTTTGAAATTTTTCAGGTTTTAGATGTCAATTTTATCCTCCTTGACCCCTTACTTGATGATTCCAAACGGCATGGGTGTTCGAGATTTGTTTCAAGGCCCTACTTGCCAGTCGCAAGACTTCATTGGAAGTAAATGCTTTTTTATCCACCGATTCCAATACGTGTTTACCCCAAAATCCACCTTTTGGTCAAAATGTTTCCTGTTTTTATCCCCAGAGCAATACCGAATATTTTTCCGTGATTCCCCTCAAAGCAGTTTCTGTTTACGAACATCACAAAGCCATTTTTGGGTGCAGAAAACCGCGCCGGTGGGATAGTGGCCAACAACTAATGGGAAATGGCAAGAAACGCTAGGCAATGGAGTATGGACACGCCAACTGACCATTACGGTAAACTCATTCTCCTCAAGGCATAATCAAAAGGAAAATTCCTAAAATTGAGCCATGAACCGGCAACGTGCCAAAATTCCAACTCTGTCAAAGCGATATAAGCTAAGAACACCATTTTTTTTTTTTTTTGGCCAGCCGCTGTTTCCGGAAAAGGGTTTTCTGCCCATTTTAGATTCTGTTTTCCTGCGCATTCCTCGACCATGGTAATTACCTGTTTGAAGACTAGCTTCTTTCCCGGTAATGGTTTTCCACTTTTGACTCTTTTTAAAGGTACTGGTTTTTTTCCGTTTAACGGAAACCTCCGGATTACCTTATGCGTTCAAAGCTCCTTCTTGACCAGGCTTGGATTCTCCCGTAACAGCATAGATTCGTTCAGGAACTCTCGTGCCCTTCTGTAAATGATTCATCTGCAGGGACGTCTTTCTTTCTC
>Ga0163217_1084946_pt1 | contig 13418 bp, 19 predicted proteins | sample SynspAceP_FD_185933 | JGI IMG/M metagenome (GOLD analysis project Ga0163217, IMG submission 185933) | Saline lake microbial communities from Ace Lake in Antarctica - Synechococcus sp. Ace-P (PacBio error correction) | ecosystem: Environmental > Aquatic > Non-marine Saline and Alkaline > Saline ...
ACCCGTTACGCCGGCCCCACGACGCGCCTGCAGAAAGGAATCCCTTTACGCGCATTAGAGCCTGCCTCCGTCCCGCCGCCGCCTTAACCCGATGTCGGTCGCACCGGTGGCTGGTGGCTGCCCTTGCCCTGCCTTGGCACACCGAAAACAACAGAAATACGCCTGATACATCCTCGATCATACAAAGGGAGGCAGGCTGACCCAGCGATTACCACCGCAACAGCGCAGTGGCTATGTGCTGCTGGCAGCATGATTTGGCGGCGCCCTTCTCAATCTACATGTTGGTGCTCCGGTGGGGTCAGAACAGAGCCCACCCTCATCCTTGCCACAACCTTCTCCTGAATAGCACTCGCCTTCCACCATTCCCGCTTGGAAAACCGCCCCTGGCCGGCGCACCGGCAGCTTGCCGCCAAGCTTGGAGGATGTCGAACTCTCTGGCGACAGCTACCATCCAACTACTGGGCTCAGTGCACGCAGCAAAGGGCGCAAGGGGCAAGATACTATGCGCGCTGTCGATGGCACGCGTGGAACCGGTCGGCAATTGAACGAGCTCCATGCTGAGAATTGAGGCCTGGCATCCGAACTGCGGGACACTGGAGACAAACACTCAAGCGCTGGTCTGGGCCTAGCGATTGCGCTGCACACGCTCATGCAGCTTCAGACAGCGGAGCACGCCTGCTAGAGCCAAAGTTTGAACGCGCACGCGCTACCAAGATTTTACAGAATATGATCACTGAGAAAAGCGCGGTCGCGTACAACCTGTTTAGCCTCTGACATACAGACCGTTGCAGGTCCTTGCTGATCGGGCTGCATAGCCAGCCGAGGTGAGCGGGCACAGACAGCATGCTGCCGTCGCGTTCCTGCGACCTACTGGCGCAACAGGGTGGCTTCCGTAAAGTGTGCGTCATGTCATGGCACCACCGGCGGCTGGCACGAAGGACGGTGAGTACGTTGTGATCGGCATGGGGCAGGCTGTAATACAAATCCTGCCTTCGTGGCGCACACCGCCACCGGCGAGGACGCTTTCGCTAGCACGACGGTATCCGTGCTTCAGGCTTGCACTCTCGACTCTGCACCGCAGGGCGGCCGACGGACCTACGACAAATTCGAACGGGGAAGACGCCGCCCTATTTTCAATCGCAGTTTGCACGCACACTCAGCCGCGGGGTTTTTGGAACCGGCCACCATGTGCCTGCCTATACTCTCGGATAGCACAGGACGTGCACGCTTTAGCTATGTGACCCTGGGGGGCCACTGGCCGAAGCGAGCTTTGCACAGAAGGCGTGCAGAGATGAACCCAAGCCGCTGGCTTCGTCTGGCAACGGCTACATTCTGGCGCGCGCGTCAAGGGGCTGTGGACACCGGACTACACACCTTAATGTTCAAACGTTTCGCGCGCGTAACAGTTACATGTCCATGCACATACTCGGATCAACGGGCATTTAGCGAATATTTCGCGGCACGGTGCACTGTATTGATAGTTCGAGGCTCTACAACTACGCAGCTCTGAGCGTATGGTATAGAGCATACACTTAATACAGAGCAGTCCGCCATAATGGATCGGTCACGCGACTGAAGAGAGATAGCCCGTGCCAGCGTATCCAACCAGAAGACGAGGGAAAGCAAGTCTCTCGCTCAGAGGAGACTACGGATGGGCGGGCAACGGCCCGGTTGGCTCTAGGTGTCCGCAGCGCCTGCACTGGTTCGAGGAGGATGAGAGCGAAGCGACAGCGAGAATACATATTGTAGATAACAGTTGGAAGAAGTAGCGCGGAGAAGAGCAGATGAATGTATCCGTCGGTCTGAGCCTACAAACTCATCCGTGCTACACCAATACGCGCTCGGTCGAGCGTGCGAATCTTTCACGCGAGAGCGTTCGCGCTCTCGTGCAACCACTACCACGCGCTTTGTGTTTGATCGCCGTAGCAGCTCATTGTCGTGCGCACGGCATCGATGCCAGCTTCCGGAAAAGTGGCTAATTACACAGCCAAGAAGAACGGAGCTGGGGAATCGCCAATTCCGCATCGCTGCCCCCCAACGTGACAAAGGCGGAATGCCCGGCGGCCTCATCACAGGCCATGTGTTGTTTACATGAAGATGCAAGCTACCGCTATCGGCGGCCCAGGGCTTGAGTTCGTTCGGAAAACAAAACTATGACGAGGGCGGCAAACTAAGCCGTTGTCGAACGCCTGCGCATTAAACGCGGTGCAGAGCCGGAGCTTGGCGCCTTGAACTGCAGCCAGGGAGGCAGGCAGAACCAGGAGTTTTGGTGGTATGCGCACCGCAGACACTTTCGAGCAACCCGCGGCAGCAATCGAGCCCCAATGTAACCCTCAGCACTGAGACCGAACCTGACGCTGAAGTTTGCGTGAACATCCTCATTGGAAGCTGCAGCTACCCCGCGGTTTGCGCGATCCGGTTGCGGACCGAGGCTTAGCTTAGCTCTCTTGGCTTTCTTCGCTGCTGCGCTGGCAGATCTTCCAGTAGTGCCTCAAGCAGACCGTCCAATTGCCGTCGTCGATCTGCGCGTATACTCCGGCTAAAAAGCTGGACCAATCTGTAATAAGGATCCTCCACAGCAACCACCGGCTGCGCGTTCTGCGGTAGTCTGCCAGCAACGACGCGGGCAGTGCCTCACTACGGGCGAGAGTGCTTCAGCTTCGCGCGGTGTTGCCGTCATCACCAGCACTGGTACTGCGCTCAGAATGCTAGCCGTGACTTGGCGCGCCCTTATGCGACCCAGCGGAAAGCATTTCCGCTTGGCCAGCTTTTGCAACGCGGGGAGTCGGGGCGGGCGCCCAACTGCCTGGACGTGTTGCCCAGCAAGACGCGACGGCCGATTCGGCCGCGCCCAGGCCATAGCTTAAACGATGGCGTAAAGAGCCTCGGCCAAGGGTGGAGCGACCACCATTCGAGTGCTAGAAACAACAATGCAGCTGGGGGCGCCATCAAATCACGCAGCGCGAATCCTGCGGCGATTCAACTGGGCGATATCATTGAGAGACTCGCTCCAGAAGCTGCCGCCCCAGTTCCGGGATCGCGTAACTTATACCACGACTGGCCGCTCCAGTACGATTCCCGCGACTCCTGACAAACACGCTGTTGACGGGACGCCGATTCACGCCGCCCGTGGCGGGTCGAAGAACCGGGCTGCCGCTGTTACCGGGTAGGCCGTGCTCCAGCTGGAATACAGCGAACGGATCGCGCCATGCGCTGAGTGTAGCGGCGCTCAAGTCGCGGGCCGCGTCGGCGGTGCGTGCCACCGGCGTAATGGCAGACACATGCGCGATGGTAACGGGTAGAGGCCAGCAACACGCGCTATCGAAATCCGTGAAGGCCAGGAATCACCCTCGCGAACGGGACGGCGGCATCCCCCAGGTGAGTGGTTGGCGGGGCACACCGGTATGCGCAGCATCGCCAGATCAGCAACGGGTCCTGCGCCCGATTTCAGCAAGGTGAACCGTGCCTGCGACGCGCGCCCGGAAAAATACCGAGCATTTGCTGGTTATCGTGTCCACGCAACTCCGGCAGCACATGAAAAAATTTGGGTGACGATTAGCTGAGCATTCCGACTACAAGGCCGGTGGCCGTCGCCCAAACTGTCACCTGCGCGGGCGGCTGCAACCAATGGGCCTGACGCCGGAGGACTGCTAACCCCCACGCAACCAATGCCAGCCGCAACTTTACGTATAACATCGGCAATGATGCGCCCACTACGGCTGCGCAGCAAACACACCCACACCACCAACACAAATGCACTTACCCACTGCGGAACCCACGATAGACAAATAGTTTTTCATATGGCTGCTCCTAGCGGCCTAAACCTCAGTTTAAGCCTTCCCGCGCTTGCCGCGGCGACCAACGCAGGACATGAGAGGCGTGACCTTAGTCCAGAACCCCGCGCAGCGCAACGGCGGACTGACAATAGCCGGCAAGGGACTCCGCTGGGTGGACCGACTTGACTCATCAGTTCATCTCTCGCAGCGCAGGCAGCAGGGTGACGACCGCACTGCTGTTCCGGAAAGCCCGTTCTCACTACGCCGGGTGTGGGCAATGGTCAGCCAAAGCTGCCACGGCCTTCTGGGCACGGGCTCGGGCTGCGGAGCCGGCGTTTGCGATCTACTTGCCAGAAAAAAAAAAAAAAAAAAAAAAAAAAAAAAATTAACAGCCGAAATCGGTTGCCGGATCTTCGGCGCCGCGGCCGCTGGCGCTTGTTCGGTGCGGTTAATCGGTGCTGCAAGCCGGCGCAGGTCGGCTATAAATCCTTCGCCACAGCCAGGCACGTGTGCTGAATCACGACTCGCTCAACGGCTGCCAATTGCTGGACTCGCGGAGCTTGTCGACTGCGGCGACTGCACACGGTGGTTGTGGTGGAACAGGCTGGCGGATGAACGCCGCGAAGCGCTTCTCATAGGGAACTGCCCGGGCTCACTCCTGATGGATTGGAGACCTGCTTGCTGTGCGGCCCGGCACAAACCATCGGCGTATCGATACCGATATGGTGGGCCTGCTTTATTATACGTCGGCAGCACTGGGAAACCCCAAAGGGCGTTGTGCTCTGCACCGCAATATGGTGGCCGGCGCGCAGCGTGGCTGAATACTTGATGGGCCGAAGACCGTTTGCTGCCGTATTACCACTGCGAGTTTGACGCGGCCTCAGCCAGATTACACTAGGCATTCTCGGTGGGCCGGTCCGTGGTGCTCATGGACTATCTGTTTACCTCCTCGCGGGACGTGCTCACACCCTGGAAGGTATTCGTCACTGCCTGGCCGTGTGCCGCTCTGTGAATCAACTTTGCAGCAGAGTGGCCCGGCAGGTTGTTGGCGGCCACTCTGCGCTTATGTCACCAACACTGGTGGTGCATGCCAGTGGCCGAGCAGCCGGGCTCTGCAACAACAGCTGCCCAACACCCGCTCTAACCTGATGTCTGGCTTTACCGAAGCGCTTACTGCTCAACTCATTCTGCCCCGAAGAAGTGGAAATCATGCGAGCCCCAGTCCATCGGCCAAGAGCAATTCCCAATGCAGAGATTCTGTGGTCATGAGGCCAGGAGCGAGCTTTGGGCCCCCAAGCGAGCCTGGCGAACTGGTTGCATCGCGGCGCGTAGTGGCCACTCGTTTTATTGGATACGATACAGAGAGAGCCGAGCGTTCCGGCCTGTACCCGGACAGACGCTCTCTACTCTGGCGAACTCGCGGTATGGTCAGGAGACCAGTGGTACGCGACAAGACGGTATCTATACTTCGTCAGCGAAGGAGAGAGATAAGATGATGGACTCTCGAGGATACCGGTAGGTGAAAGTCGACTGTCGAGGTGGAAGTGTGGCTTACCTGTCAGGGCTGGGTATGGCGGCTGGCAGAGTTGACGGTTCATGGGACCTTGACGTCATCTGCAGCTGTTGGCCGCCAGGCTATGGTTAATTCGGATCAACTGGTTCGCTCGCGTCAGCTATGCGGCTAACGTCCGCAACGCTTTGGGAGCCCCGAACATGCAAGGCTTTTTGCCAATCGCTGAGACTGCCCAATTTTCATGGAGCCGACACATAGGATCGTGGTAAGCGCCCCTCGTTGCCTTCCACAACCAAACGGAAAAATCAGACCGGGCGCTTCTCTGAATACCGAGTACGCCGGCTTGTTTCGAGGAGCTAACCCCAATGAACGATAAGCCAACACACTGCAGCACTCAGCGCACGCGATACGCGGCCGCGCAGCACGGCGCCAAGATATGTTTCCCGGTGCTGGACATTGCCATGCAATTGGCGCAACGAATCACACACTGGCCGCCAAAGCCGATGGTCGGTCCATTTTTACGCTATTGCAACCGCAGGCGTCATGGACGCACGGGTCCGAGCTTGCGGCGCAGCTGCCGACAGCCATACACCTGCACTTGGCGCATTTAAAGCCAACCCCCTGCTACCGTGGTGCAAGACAAATGGCGGGGTTACTGACGGAGCTGGACGGTGGATGGCCGCAGACTGGCACAGCATTGCTACGGCATTTGATCCAGGCGAAATCAGTTTCGCCGGCCTGGAAAAGTCACTGCAGGCCTGGAGGCAGCGGTTTGTAGGCAGGGTTATCATCATCTCGAGTCGACGACTGAGATGCAAGAGAGTCCCGCGGATATCGCGAGCTAGAATAGAACACGCGAGTCGCAATACCGTGTTTAACCCCGATTCGAGCCTGAAAGCCTCAGGAATGAAGATGGGCGGCCGGGCCCAAACCCTTACGGCACATCCGTGCGGAGGTGGTACTGACGCATGGCAGCAAGCTGCTTAGGTCTAGGCCTGGACTGGTCGGCCTACACATTTTCAGCGGCTCGCAGAACCTGCGCCCTGAACGCCCTGGATCGAAGCGCATGATAAACCTTTGAGCTGGCGTGCCGGCTTTGCCGCGGCGGCACCCCAAACGTTTTTCCGCTGGGTTCAACATAGTGGCGGTCTTTGGGGTGCCCTATTTCCCGGGTGAAGAACCGCTAGAGTTAGCAGGGTTGTGGGAAATCTCCAACCGCCGGGTAATGGAAGCTCTGCAGCAACTGCCCGATTGTGAACTGGTCATGGAACTGGGGCGCTACTGGTGGCCAGAAGCGGGCATTTACGTGTGCACAATGCAGGATAAAAAGTGTCCCGAGGCCACAACTTCTGATACACAACGGCGGCCTGCATCATAACTTGCCGCTTCAGGAAACTTTGGTCAGTTATTTCGCAAGAATACCCTGTGTGCATCCGGAAACCCGGGTTAACAGCGAAGAACAGAGACGTCACTGATCGTGGGCCACTGTGCACACCGCTGGACTGTGCTGGGGGAGGCGCATGCGCCCTGCCAGCCGCAACGGTTGGTGATCTCGTTGGTAACTTTTTTTCATCAGGTGCTTAATGGGCTACCAGGAAGGCCCACATTTATTCTTGAGCCACCCACTCCGCTGGAATTCTCGTTTACCAGTTGCGATCTGCGAATGCTGTAAACCTTATGAGATTACCTGATAAATTGCCCCAGACTTGTAATGCTCTTGGTGGCATTCACTGAGCCACATGGTGTTGCTCCAAGCGCCGTAATTAGTAAAGGTGATATAAAGCAACAGGGAATAGGCCACAATTGTTGCGAGCAGCCTGTTGGAAGCCGACGTATTTTCAAAGCACCACATTCATATCGTATTATGGGCTGGCGATATCGATGCTGTGTTTCACGCCGCCTGCTAATGTAGGCACCTGCCTCTACTTCCTTAACTCCCCGCAGGGCTCAGTGCTCACCTCGAGTCGCTTGCTGCCGCGCAGATGACTTGTGCCATCATCACCGTGCTTGCGATGCTGGCCTCGGGCTGTATCAAAGCCGCGCGCTTTCGGGAGGGGACGAACGGCAATTCTTTTGCGTGTCGCCGGTTCTTTGTGCTGATGACCAATCGCAATGTCTGGGCGTCGTTTTGTTTTCGTCGCTGAATTTCTGGCGTGGTGTGTCTGGCTTACTCGTCATCATTCGCATTCACATCCTGCTCATCACCCCGTTATCTTCGCCAACACGTTGGAACTTGAACAATTCAACGTAAAATTCTAGGTCTTGGGCAGTGGCCAAAGCGGCAACATTTGCGTTCGGATGCGCCGCAACAGCGTCGCAGGGGTTTTCCGCATTGCCAGGATATTTGCCGCTGCCGAAGGCGAAGAGACAATTGGTGACGACCGGGCAAATGGTATTCAGCCAAACCAGCCTTTGCATGAGTAATGCCGCGAAGCACGAATAACCCAGATTGTGGAGCCTGGCTGATCTTAGCGCGCTGCCGGGGCAAGGAACTGAATGCACTGCCGAAACGTCCAGGACATTGAAGTGCTTAATATTCTCGATTTTTTTGAGCAGGAGCGGGCAAGGTGCTGGTGGAAGAGGCAACCAAGAGAGTGGTTCATCTACTCGATGGTTCCGTGCGGGCAGCTAGGCATCGGCAGCAAGCGGTGTCGACCTCCTTGTTCTTTTCTTTTGCTTTTGGGCCCGTTGTGCTCCTCACAGGTGCTCGGATACAACTGGAGATGGTTGCTGCCCCGTGATCTCCGCCAGCAGCGGGTTGGGTAAACGGACGCGTGTTCGATGTACTAAGTTTTCGCAGCATGAGCGTGGATGCGGGAAAGCGATGGCTAAGGCCGCTGGCAACCACAAACGACGTAGAATCACTCGGTGTTGGAACATCATCGCAAGCTGCGTATAGAACGAGTTATCCCCAATTTTGGACGTGCTGATCGGGATAATGTCACTGGTTGGCCCACGCCGGAACGCCGGAGTTCGTGGTGATCTGTCTGCCAGCATTCCCTTCTTTTCGATAAGCGCCCACTGCGCTAACAACCGGGCATTACCGGCTGGCGCAGCTCAAATTATCCTATAATGGGGCTCACAGCGCGATGCTGCATAAGCTGGAGTACGACCTCTACTTACGTAAAAATCGTAGTTTGTTCTCGATTGCCTGTTATTAGCAGACCAGCCGAGAGTTGATTTTGTTCGGCAAGGGCGGCACGTTAGGCACCGCTGCAGGGTACCGTAGCGGAAGTGATGTCGCAAAATGCAAGCCGAGCGCTCCGATACGGCTTCTGGGTTGCTTCACTGCAAATACCCCAAATGTGTCCAGGTTTTTAATTCCTTGGGGTGCGTTTCTGAGCTAGCCACTCGCATTCGTAACCTCTTGAATATGAAGCGCTCTGCAATCTTGGGTGCGTTAATGCTAAAAGAAATAAATATGCACAGTAACGACACTAGTTAGGATCAGCACCATCGGACGCAATGCGGGAGCACATCGGGGAATGAACACAGTACTGACGATCAATCGCGGTATTAGGACTCGCCGCCTGCCATATCCATCGTGCTTTTACTATGGCGGCACGCGTTATGTGTTCAGACGATGAGCCGAACAGATATCCTGGTGCCCAATACGGGCGCGACCACAGCGCGCTGTAATAGCAGCGATCGCCGCAGGGCAATGCACCAAGCTTCCCCGTGCACCATCAACGGTGAACTGATTACCGAAGACGCGTCAGATGCACGACCCGCCGGCAACAACCCCGGCAAATACGCTGACCTAGGCCCTTGCTGTGCGTGTTTTTTACCACCTGGCCCTATTGCCTGCTTGCGCACCCGCAACCGCTGCCTTGGTCGTACCCAGCGGGGGCCGGTGGTTGACACCCTTGTTCGCTGCTGGACGTTTTTCTCACACCGAGTTGCTGGACATCTGGCTGCGAGGGAGTACGGGCGAGGTGCTGGCAAAAAACCAGCGAAGCTCCGTCCAAACTCGACCAACCAGCCGCGGCCCTTGCCGGATTGCGGCGCTAGCGGCACCGGCAATTTTTGCGCAGCGGTGGAGCTTGATTTTGAGGGCTTTCGGGCCAACACTCCTGCCGCAATGTCCGCTTGGGCCGAATCGCCGAAACCTGCTGGAGCGACAACGCACGGAATTGCCGCTTAACAGCGCCCAACTGGGGGCTGATGGAAAACATCGACCTCGGAGGGACCTGCTCTTCATCATGGCGGGCGATTACAACTCACACGAAGGCGCACTCGAAGCGTGCGTTACTTGCATAGCCGACATAAGCACTGCCGCCACGCCGCAGGATAGGCTCAACCCACAGGAGCTACGTTGAACACTAGCGCAACCTGCCTGCTTACGCTAACCCCCACGCCCAGCGCAGCGCCTCCGCGTTATTCTACCGGGTAGCGCCGCTGAGGACGCCAATCCCATAGCCGTACGGCACCGAAATATGCACTGCGCCTCGCCCGCTAACAGCTGTTCTGTGCCATCGCTACCGCGCGTAGCTAGCCGTCTGAGGGCCGTCCCTTGCGAGGCCTGACAGGCACTCACAATGACATTCCGGCGGCTATACGCGGTCGGGCTCGCAGTTCGCGCCGCGCAAGATCGAACGTGCTGCTGGCCGGGAACCCTGCCGCGCCGCTCAAGGCAGCTGGATTCGTCGCACTCGGCGCGCCGGATGCCTCTCTTTTCTTCGCACGCGAGCCTCTCGCTCCCCATAATGGGCAGGAGCCCGAACTGCGGCGCAGCAAATTGCTGGCGCGCTCTCGGGGCCCCGCCTCAGTTTTCGGCGGCCCTGCCACCAGCATGGCCATGATCGCCCATCGCCAGGCGCACCATGTCACGAGCCGGCGGCTGCGAGTTACACTGCCCAGCGCCTGCGGCCCACCTCGCGCTGTTGAGCTGGGCAAACGCTTGCTGACATGCGTGCGCATCTGCAGAATCCGCACTTGCTTGCACGCTCGCGCGCGTGCGCCTATTTTGCTTCGATCCCAGGGCTACATCAGCAATCACGCTGGCCATCCTAGACCGCGCTTTTGCATCACCTGCGCACCCTCCTGCTGGCTCGTTCGCTCGCAGCGCCAAACTTTAGGCAACGTGGGCTGACTTGCGCCGCCCCATTGACCGCCTTAAAGTCGGCACTGGCACGCGCACCCAGCCGTGCACTCATGCGGCTCATTTGCTGGCCAGGCAAGCGTCTGCCGGCAAGAAAATGAGGCGCTCGCGAGCTACAACACCCCCACCCGCCCATATTTGAGGCATACCTGACTCCCTTCACATCCTGGCCACGCTGGCGGCCTGGGCGCACACGCTCTATATCCCCAGCCCCCTCCGCCCCCCCCCCCGCCCGCGCACCGGCAGAGCCGCGCGCCCAGGCAAGCCCTCACCCCGCGTAGCGCCGCCCGCCCCCTGCAACCTCCTCTTCCAAAGACCGATTCGCCGGCGCCTACTACAATCCCCGGCCCTCGCTTGGTCGTCTGGCAAGAACAGGGCCGGGGAACTGAACCAACGCTAGACCTCAGCAAGACAACGCAGCTGCAGGGAGTGCTGGCCGACTTTAGACGCCTTGCTGGCCGCAGCGCAACCGACTCCACCTCCCCCTCCACCCGCTACTGGGCACTGCAGCAGGGCCACACCCAACGCGCAATGCGAGCGAGCTGTACGTGCGCTGCGGCTGGGCACGCAGGGACTCACTGTTGTTTAGGCCACCTCGGGCAACTGGCATAAGGCGCTTGCGCGGCACACCCCTCGCCTCACTCACCCGCCCGCGAACATGACGCCCAAACACCGCGTTACTCCTGACGGCGCACGGCCCGCGAGCCAGCGCTAGCGCCAGCAAGCACTAAAGCCAAGGGCACAAGCAAGGCACGGGCAAATACAAGCCTGATGAACCAACACTCTCCATCCTGCGCCCACAGCCAGCACCCACCCGGCGCCCCCGCTAACCCCCCACCTTACCGCGCTAGCTCCCTGCCCGGACACCTCTGACGCTCGCACCAACCTCTCCCCGGTCCGGCCTGCGACCTAAACAGCACGCACCGACCCCGTCTCCGCACTCGGCGCCCCCAAAAATCTCCGGTTCTCAAATCCGCACGCATCAACCACGTGGGGTCAACGGACTAGCTGTCCGCGCCGCGCTGCGAGCGGGCCAAAAGCCGCCCCTCGTCGTCTTGACACTCACTCTCGACGCAGTGAGCCCTCGCGCCGCTCGCAGCGCTGCGCAGCCCGCCTGCTTCGCGGAAAAGCGCCTCCCCCAGCAAACTCGATACAAACCACGCCTGCTGCGACAGCGCCAGCGGTTTCGGTGCGGGTGCCAGGCGTTTTTTGCCCGCGAGGGGCACCGGCTTTGCGCAACTCCGTCGCGAAGCCAGGTGCAAAGGATTGTACTTTCAGCCCCGGGGCACCAATCTTCACCTTGCGAATTCCTCGCGATATACCCAGCTGACGGCACCAAGACGCGAATTAAACCCCTGAGGGTCACCGAGGCAGAGCGCGTACGGCATGTGCCAACCACAGCACAGGCGTGCCCGTATCCGAGCAGCTGCAGCAAGCTTGCTGCACGATATCCGATGCCGGCAAAGAGCGCAGCCAGAGAGGCAACTGGTCTCTGGCACACCGTCAGCGCGGCCAGCGCCGCAACCGGCTCAACGCCTGCGAGTCACGCGTAAACTCTGCAACAACGGCGCGTGGCGGTCCATCATCATGCTTTTTTCGCTAATACTGAACCGCCGTGTGCAGCGCCTGCACGCGCAGCGTCAGCACCTGCTCACACGCGTTCACCGAGCCTGCCTGAAGCCAAGTACGCAGACCAGTGCCTGAGGCCGCAAGTGACCAGCCACCAGGCCAAGCTGCAAGCTGCGCGCGCTGCAGCATGCGCTACCCACATTGGAAGTTGATCCAAAGGCTTGATGCAAAACCCGGTAATATCGCAACTGGCAGCAACAGAGGCGACTGCCCGGTGTAGCCCAACGCATAGGACGGGAAGTCGAGCAGCAATCCGAGCCACTGGCCTCAATCGCAACCCATGACAAAGCCGACCACAACAAAGCCAAAGCACGCAGGCACGCTGCGGGCCGCAGCCACACCGTCAGAACCAGCAATGCGGCATCAGTGCAAAGCTCGCCAAAACCGGAGCAGCCACAGTTGGCTTTGGAAGTTCCCAGCCAATAAAATGCGACCGGCATAACACCAGCCCGACTAGATAACCACCGGAGCAGATTACGCAAGGCTGGGGCTGGGGCTGGGGCTGGGGGTGGGGCTTGGATCCAGGCGCGAGTTAAATTCAGAGTTGCGCGCCGGCACCGCCAGAACCCGAGCACAGCGCAGGAGCCAGTGCCACAAAAATCAGCGGCCAGCGTTCGCAGCGGCGAGGCAAGGATCATTCAACACCCCGGACACACGTATCCTGATAATCAAACTCCTGCCTGCGTGTGAATGACCCCATTTGGCCCGAAGCTTCATTGTATGCCCCGGCGCGGTGCGGGATTATATTGAGGGTTACTCAGCGCAGGAGCCCTGGGGCTGCGAAACTGGACTTTAATCTGTTTCTGCAGGACAAGTGGGCCGCAGCGCAATCTAAGCTTTGACTGCACCCGAATTTCAATTGAGGCTGGTTTTCATTGAGAACTGCAGTCATCACCGCCCTGGCTTGTGCCTGACCCTGCTCGGCGGCTGCGGCGGAAGGCGGTGGTTTCCAGCGCTGAACCACGCCGAGACCCCGCCACCCACCAGAACCCGTTACGCGGCCACGACGCCGCTTGCAGAGGAAACCCTTAGCGGCATTGATGCGCGGCACGGCTGGCGTGGCGCGCAGCACCTTTGGCACCCTGGCAGGGCATTCGTGGATATCGACAGCAGGGAGTAAAGTGGCTGGCTGGAGGCAACTCAAAACAGCCCGCATGCCTGCATGATACGGTGGTCGCCGAGTTTTAATGGCGCGCGCCGCCAACGGCGAACTTGCGCTTTGGACCGGACCCGACGCGCCTTGAGGCCTGTTCAGGCCGCCATGGCCTGGTTGGCATAAACACTATGACCCGCGAAGACCAGTACGGCATGCGTGTCGCCTTTGCCTTAGCGAGATCTTCCGTCGTTTCCGACAACGTTTGACTCCTGCTTTTAACCATCGCCTTTGCTCCTGAAGCAA
>Ga0163217_1104085_pt1 | contig 13417 bp, 19 predicted proteins | sample SynspAceP_FD_185933 | JGI IMG/M metagenome (GOLD analysis project Ga0163217, IMG submission 185933) | Saline lake microbial communities from Ace Lake in Antarctica - Synechococcus sp. Ace-P (PacBio error correction) | ecosystem: Environmental > Aquatic > Non-marine Saline and Alkaline > Saline ...
AAAGGAAAAAAAAGAGGAAGGGGATCCATACCTGTCCGGAAAATAACACTTGCCTTCGGTGGCCCGGAAGTCCCCTTGGCCCGACACTCTGCCAGACTAAAAATCCTGGCAAAAACGGGCTTAGACGCCCCAGAAGAGTTTTCTGATTGCTGCGAAGTGCTGCTTCGATCCAAGGATGCGATATCGGCCCTCCCCTAATGAGCCAAAAGTTACGCGCCAACCAATTTCTCGGCGTAAGTCCGCAACACCTTCTTGTACTTATGTCTTTTTTTTGCAAATATGCCGCCCAAGACCAACGAGGTAAAATGCAAGGCAAGCTGAAAGACCCATGCCAAACCGCTGCAAAAGAACTCAGCGTATCTTGGTCTTTTAATTGCAACGCAAAACCCAAAAACCATAAGGCATTGTTAACCGGTGACCCTAAGGTCGAAATCAAAAGTCAAACAAATGAATTGATCCCACTCGCGCCGGGCTCTGTGAATCGTGGCAAGCCGCTATTCCGGCGTCCAACCTTCTGCCGGCCTTCCTTCCTCGACCTGCTCGAACGATAATGTTCCGATCAAATCTGGTCGTTGCTTAGCTATGGCTTGTTTTGCCCGCCAGAATAGACCAATCCCCCGCACCGTTGCCCGCCCCCGGTGAGCCCCACATCGGTCTATGGAGCGCCTCGCCCGCCCAATTCCCAAAACCAACGTCCAGCCGATAATCGACAGCTCATCGCGTTTGATGTGCTCAGGCCGCATCTCCAAATGCCCTCGAACCGTCTTGGATACACGTCAAAGCCTGTCGCGCGGCAGGACGGGCAACGAGATGATGGTTGACGCCGCGGTGGCGCAGGCCGAGATTGAGGAGTCTGAAACCCATCTTGACCTCTTCCACCGGGTCCGCAGATAGCGACACCCGGATCGTATCACCAATCCCCAATCCACAAGAAGATTGCCCATGCCCCCTGATAGCGGAAATGTTGACGGGCCAGAGATCAACCCGCCCGCCTCAGTGATGCGAGGTTGATGGGCGCGCGTCCGTGCCTTCGGCCAGTTGCTGATAGGCGGCGGGCGGCCATGAAATACGTCGCTGGCTTTTGCAGCTGATCTGAACTCGTGGAAATCGTTGTCCTTGCAGGATCTTATATGATGCCATGCCGGCTTTTCGACCATTCGCGTCCGGGCACGGCCGCCGTATTTAATCGAGCATGGATGCTTTTTCAAGCGATCCGCGCATTCACGCCTAAGCGGATCGAGCAATTGTTGTCGCGCGCGGCTTGAAATGACCTCCTTCACGGCGGGCCTCCACTGCCGATATTGGCCTGGGAATTGATCGCAGGCAAGCTGCCCCCGCCCTGCAGCCGCCTCGGACCCGCGTTTTGGATATGGAAGTTGATGTCGGCCACGATGGGCACCGGGCTTTCGCGCACGATCCTGTTTCAGGGCGTGCGCTCGAATTGCCTTGTCCCGGCAAACAGACACACCGCACAATCCGCGCCCGATCGGCGGCGGCTTGGATCTCGCAATCGTCCCCTTCACATCCGTCGTCAGCGTGTTGGTCCATCGTCTGCACGGTGATCGGAGCGGTCGCCCCCACGAGCACGTTGCCGACCATGATCTGACGAGGGATTTACGGCGGTAGACCATATTGCGCCAAAGGCGGATGTGGTTTCAAGCGACATGAACAGGTAAGCTTTCAAGCGAAGCAAAATTGCGTTGAGTTTTAACCTAAGCTAATGTCAGCCATCTGACAATGGCTTGCTAATGAGGTCCCCTTTGGAAAAATCGCCAAAAAACTGTATTGGCTGGCACCGGCCATCCGCAACATTGGACGATCGCCGCGAGCGTCTGGATCGCGGGTCAGGGTCGCCAACGTGAGCCGTCGCGCAGCGCTTGCGCATTCCAGCATCGATGTTGGATGCAAACCGAAATCCGGCGGCCCCGCTGGCCCAAAGACGCTGCCTGCAAGCTCAAAATAAACCGATCCGCAGCGCTGCGGCGCAAATGTCGGCGGCTCTTCGGTGGCCAGCGAAATGAAGCGCTCGCGGCGGGGCCAGCACTTTTTCCAGCAAACTGTTCCGTCGGCCCGCGCGCAACACGCACCCAAGCGGTGCGAACCGCAAAGCAGTCAAGTTCAGGCGCGCCCGTCGCCACAACGCGCGGCGTCAACAGGCGCGTCGGCTGCAATCTGTGCGATGCCAAAGGCTGGGGGCCAACGGTGCGACAAACGCCTGAAATTTGCATCTGGATCAATCGCCCTGCAATCGGGCCGTCGCGCGCCGATCACATCGGCACATCAAGGCTTGCGTGGCGAACAGACGGTCCCATCGCGTCGACGCTGGGGGGCCATGTCTGGGCCAGCGTTGCGCAGAAGCCGCTTTGGCCCAAACCGCTATTGCTTGACCGGGCGAGGCAGTGCCTAAAGATCGACCTCCTGCTCAGCAAGTTCAGGCGTGGTCTCGACAGGCACTGACCCGTGACCGCCGCTGCAATTTCGTTCACAACGCTATATGCGCCGTAAGCCCCAACCCGAACAATCAGCGCGATCAGAACCGCAGCCGAGCTGAGCCGGCCGGTCGAGATCAATTATACCCAAGCGCGGTGCGGCTGGTACTTGCGGCATCGCGCGGCAAGGCTTGGCGTCATTGTGCATCTTGCCGCGTGTGGCAGGGGCGCTTTGGGGGCCCTTTTCGGAAACATGGAGGTAAAGCCATGACGCCCGAAAGCCGCTCTCGCGCAGAGATTTGCGGACAAGCGGCCCAATGCGGGTCGAAGTGCAGGTGAGCGCGCATAGGACCGCACGTATCCGGCCGGCAATAAAGCTTTGCCCATCAAAGCCATCGGGGGTTGGCATCTTCAATCGCGGCCAGCTATTTCCGCCTTGAATCCCGCAGGTTCGCGCTGCTACATCCAGCAGCGAACACCTTGCGTCGCACGCCTCACCGCGAAAACGTATCGCCTAGCGAATACCTGAAATCAGTCAAATCCTCGCAGAGGGTCCCCTGCGTTTCGATCGACAATATGTCGGTCTCAGTCAAGCGCATGTCAGTGTCAAGCCCCAAATCATGCACCCATCCCCGTGGGGCAGAATGCCGAGATTAACCCGTCGATTCCGATACGATCAACTTAAAGAAAGTTACTAACATAGGCTTAACAGGCGCGCGAGGGTTGACAAGATGCAGGCGCTTCATTTCGGCAACGATTGTAGCGCACAGTGCCCCCAAGCCCGTCGAGCGCTTAACAAGCCCGTCCCAGCAATCTGGCATCAAATGCACAGGGCTTTGGGGTAAAGCGAGCCGTTTCGGTCCCGCGCGGCACTCGTCGGGAAAGTTGATGGCGGAACTCGTAGAATCCATAATCGGTCGAAAACAACATACTCGCTCAAGCTTCTGGGTATGGCGGGAGCCGACGATGACGGCAACAATATGCGTGCCCAATGATCAATGATCGCAACCCAGCGGCTTTCCAGGCGCATTTCAGGATCTTTCCGCCCTGCAACTGGTGCGCCATCGCGCGCCTGATCGGTTTTTCAGTGCCGCACGGAGGCGCAAGCGCCCGCCGCAATCGCAGGCGAAGCGAGTCGTGAAATAAAGCCCGGCGCAATAGACCGATCGCGTCAACCATCTGGCGGAGGCCGCGATATAGCCGCCCATCACGCGTAGGCCTTGCCCAGCGTGCCGGTTGATAATGTCGATGCGGTCCATCAGGCCAAGTCGCGCTCGGCAAAACGCCTGCGGCGCGCGGGCCATAGCATGCCACCGCGTGGATCGCTCTGTCGATATAAGGTCATGCACGCCGAAACTCAGTCGGCCAAATCACCAGATCGCCTCGATCGGGCCCAAAATCGCTCGTCCATGGAATGATTGCTCTCGAAACCGCGATCAGCTTTGGTGCGTCCCGCAGGCAAGCCTTTCGAGGATTTCGGCAGATGCGCCCCACGTCGTTATGGCGGAAAATATTTTGGGGCAGCGGCCATGCTGATGCCTGAATCATGGAAACCGCATGGTTCAGACGCGTCCAAGAGATAATATCCATCCCCGAAATCAGCCGAGGGCAGCCGTCGAGAGGGTCCCGCAATCATTGGCGATTATAGGCGCTGGTGAAACGAGGGCGGCTTCCTTGCCGTGCAGGTCCGCCAACTCATGCTCGAGCGCGCGATATAGACCGTGGTGCCGAGAGATATTGCGGGTGCCACCCGAGCTCTGCGCCAGCGTCGCCTCCTAGCGCTTTCATGCTCATCGCGGCAAGGACAACCGGGGTGCTGGCCCATGCCGGGGTAGTGCGTTGCCACACCAGACGGTGAATCGCTCCTCGGTGCCATTCGGGTTTGGTTCCAGACGGCGTGCGGAATAGGAAATCCTTGGTGCGTCAATATCGATGAACGTGCGGTAGCGCCCCTTCGGCGTGGGAGGTTGTTTCAAGGGCGGTGTCGAGGCAGCCTGTATAATCCAAATATCGGCGTCCGTAGGGTCTGCTTGACGGAAAGGCATGTCTGACGTGGACCTTTAGATACACCACATGTGCTCAACGACTTGAATCTGTGCAATATTTGAGCGGTTCTAAAGCCGAGGTGCGGCGATTTGGGGCGGGTTGGGCGCTGTGGTCTCCAGATCAACATGCAACGGATTCAGAGGACGCAAGGAAACGCAAACGCGAAAACTTCCAAAGGTGGCTCTACTAATGGAAGCTCTTTTAACATCTTTTTTGGTCGGTCATTCTTCGGTCTCTGCATTGCGATCTAGTTTTTCCATCCCGGAGATCACGTAAAACCCTCGCGATCTGCATTTTTGATGGCAAGATTTCGGTTCTTGAGGGACATTCAGAACGGGGTGCTGCCATGCTGATCCATCTTCACAAGCAAGCGACGACCACAGATCCGAAAGTAAGGGCTGAATGCAGTGCGAGTGACGAGCCTGCGTCCGTTTCGGGCCGACGGTTCGGCAGTGCGGAGGGTCAGAAAATGATCCAGTGAATCGTTTTCCCGACAAACGAGCAAACATCTACCAAGTAGGCGGCATCGCGAACAGTGTGCTTGACCGCAGTCACATCAAAGCGCATCGGCTGCAAACCACCTTGACCCCGGCACAAAGGCCGTTGTCTGTGGGCTCTGCGCAGACACCGCTCGTGTCACTTGGATGAACTGGACCTGTCCGCCGCTTCGTGCCTGCCCCAAGTGCTCGCGTTAAGCCACCTGCTTCCGTTCGAAGGCGAACAGGGCTTTTTCCAGCCCCAGTGCTGAGTTCGGCGGCGCGATTGTAGAAAGCCAATTGATGTATTCGAAGATCGCCATCTCTGCTGCGTCGTGTTCCCAATGATCGGTCGCCATAAGATCAGCTCGGCCTTGATGGTTTTTGAAGAGGTTTCGACGGCCGGCGTTTGTCCCATTGCCCGCAATGCATGGGTTTACCTGCATGAGAGGGATAACAATTTCCTTTTCCACTCAAATCGACGCCTTGAACCGCGTGCTGACGCAGATTCTTTCTGATAATCGGTGCGAACAATATTGGCTCCACGACGCGTGTGGTGGATGCAGTCCTTAGGTGGCGGACGGAAACGCGATAGCCATTGTTAGGGCCCAGATCGCCAGATTGCGCCTTTCATGGCCGATGCTCACCCGCCCAACCTGATGACGCGCCGAGAAATGCAGGTCGAGTATCACCGCGAGATAAAAGCCCAACCCTCCCTCGTCCAAACGTAGCTGATGTTCGCAGCCCATTTCTGGTTCGGGGCCTCAGCCGTAAAGTCGCGGTCCAGTAGGTTTGGCGCGATAAACGTTTGAATTTTTGGTTTGCTGTCCGTTGTGACCTTAGTTCCGCGTCTCACCACCGATAATGCCGTTCTGACACCTCAAACGCCCAACACGTCGATGGCCGATGGTTCAAGACCAATCCTTAATTCCCTCAGTCATGCGCGGGCGATCCGTAGCTACCCAGGCTGAGACGGAATTGTTCTTTATATGCGCTAACGTGGACCCAAATCAGACCGCGCTGCTGCAACTGCTGACGACTGCCGGATGCCCGCAAAGCCACGCATTGCTGACATCCATAACCTGACAGCAGGCGCGCGGCCGGAAAACGCATCCCGGTGTCTTTCGACGAAACCTAAAACCTCAACGGCTTTTGGCTCGTCGAAGAACCTGCGTTGCTTTTTTTTTAGAATGTTCCCGCTCCCCTTGAGGATGCGAAACCTCGCGCCGAAGCCGGTCATTCTCTTTGGGTCCAGCCCTCAAATCCCTTTCCGACACCATTCCGTGTCTCGATGCGAAGTGAATCCATTTTGTTCAGCGTCACATCTCCGACAGCCACCAGATCGTCAGCCACCTGCTTGCGCTCAGCCCAACTGGTCAGCATGATACCGGCAACCGCATCTTGGCGAATTTTCGTCCGTCCGTTTCAGTCCCATAGTCAGTCTCCTTGTTGCAGTAAATGCTTATCAAAGAAACGGCACAACCGCGAACAGGTCCAATGCTTGCAGCGGCATGGGATTAGCAGGCTCCTGATTCGGAGGCGATAAGCCTGCAAAGAAGAAGTTCAAAGCGTATACCCGATTCGGTTTTTCATATCCACGTGCCCGCAATGCTGTTTACAGCATGAGAGGGGACTGGCAAAGTGCAAAACTGCTGGAGGGCAAGCTGCTTTGTATGTTTGCGATCGAACCGCAACCAAGCAAATTCGCCTTGGTTCAACTGGTGGAAAGGGGCAAACCGCAGGACACCACGGGCGTTCCTCGAAGCCTTGGTCGCTGCAGTGCCTTATAAATTCATATCGTTTTAACTGAACAAGCGGCATCCCATTACCTGCCACCGCGTTACAGACACGACTCCACACAAGCTTTTTTCCAATCACCATATGTTCGGAAGCGGATGTTCGGAAAAATGGGATTGAGCATCGGTTTGACCAAGTGCGCCACCCTGACGAACGGGCTAAGTCGATACGGATGAAACCGAACGATTAAAAGGACGCCCACGTCAAACGGTTTCCACTACGATAGCCATGACCAGCTACGCGCCCATCTCAGAGATTTCATCGCAGCATACAACTTTCAACGTCGATTGAAGACACTCGGAGGCCTCACGCCCTAACGATACAATCTGTTTAAGAATCTGGACATCAGAGCCAGAAAGATTCATTCTTCGACCCGATCCACCAGATGCCGGACTAAAACACTAGGTCACAGAAATTTTGTGTGCCGCCCATAGGTTGGCATGCGAGAAATCTGTGGTTGCGAAAGCGCAAACGTAACAAAGAGACCGGCTTCGAATAAAGCCGTCCGCAACCCCTCTGGCACCGCACGGTAAAGAGTTGTTCCATCCTGATGATCACAATTTGACCCTCGGCGATCTGCATTTTTTCATGGCAAGATCGGTTCTGAGGGACATTCAGAAACGGGGTGCTGCCATGCCTGATTCCATCTTCACAAGCAAGCGACGGAATCCACACCGAAAGTAAGGCCGCTATTCAGGTGCGAGTGAACGAGCCTGCCGTCGGTGTGGCCGAACGGTTCGGCCACGAACGGAGCAGACGATCTAATAAGTGCGCACCCGCGATAGCGTGCTCGACCGCAAGCCCAATACAAGCGCTAAATCGGTTGCAGACGACACTGACTCCAGCACAAGGAAGCTGTCGCCGTCGCGTTCGAAAGGACACTGCTTGTGTCCACTGGATGATCTGCTGCGGTGGGTTTGCGGAGTTTCTGAAATCCTGATGTCTCTGCCGCGTCCGGGCTGATCGCTGCCTTGCCAGGCACGGGGTCGGCAACCTGCGCGTCTAAAGGGTCAAGGAAGTCCGGCTCATAAACATAGCGCTTTCAAAGCCTAATGAGCCCGGCGGAAGGGGAAAAAATACATCCACATCGACGTGAAATTTACCGAAAATGAAGGATAAATCCGCCGCGCCGCTATCTGTTTGTCCGCCATCGAACCGCGCCACCCGCTGGGTTTTCATCCGCATCTACAACAACAAGACTGCGGCAACGCGCGTCGCTTTCTGAGGGACCTGGAGCGCCGCCCTGCCCAATGCGGATAATCCGCACCATTCTTACAGACAACGGTAAAGGAGTTCACCGACCGTCTCTTCGGGCTGCGCAAACGGCGCAGAGCACCGGAAATCACGAGTTCGACAGCCTCGCACTGAGCTGGACATCGAGCGCACCAGCTAACACCGCCCAGAATCAACCTCAGACCAACGGTAAATGGTGGAGCGGTTTAACCGGTCGCATCGAGGACGTGTTAACAAAGCCAACCACTTTCGTCCGGGGAAGAGCTGGAAGCTACGCTGCATCCTAACGTCTGGCTCACAACCAGCAGCTTCCGCAGTCCGCCTTGGGCAGCAAAAACACCCTTGCAGGCGGATGAAGACTGGCACAAACTCATACGCAGAGCTCAAAGAAACAGCCGTACTACGTCCGGAATGTGACAAGTAGTGCACCAAGAGCGCCCACGCTTCTTAGGTGAAGTCCCCACATGATGGTTCCCGGAGGTGCTCGTCAGACCAATTCAAACCGGGGGGCCAGTGAACGGAACGGCCGAAACCTATGCGAACAAAGCAGGCGCCACTCGGCCCGAGAGGGCGGTCGGTGTCTTGAAAATTGGCGCGTGAAGTTAAAGGTTGACGTTCCTGTTGAAATGGTTGGACCGAGGCTGGACGGCATTTCTGCCAAAGGATTCGCGTCGTCGGAAGCGCAGCATGGTCCCCCCGCTCTGCGCCTTCGAAACGGCATGTGTGGTTCCTCGGCCCGATTGTTCAGCCAGCGACCTGCCTCCTGGCATCTGCACTGCCCAATAACTTTTCATCGCGACATCCGTAAGAACCGCACAGGTCGGTTTGCGATGACAAAGTGAACGGCCAAAGCGCTTCATTGTTTTTTTCTGAGAATTCAAGGCCCGCTTTGGCGATTTCCGGCACCTGGTGACATTCTTTCTGGCACCTCGCCCTCCGTGGTCGCACAGCTTCGCCATCGATAGTGGGTTTTCCCTTAGATCTCACGAAAAACTCCGTCTAGGTGCCATTGCTAATTCGAGGTGCACGAAGCTTTTTTTGAATCGTTCCTTTCGGATCTCGGCCACGAAACGATCGGCCAAATCTATTTCCACCAATCCAGCACCGTTTCGTGACTGATGTCCGATGCCCGCGTTTCGATGTGCAAACAGATCCCAACATTTCAAACGCGATAGCGGAAACCGAAACGTAACATGAATAACCGCTAAGCCGGAATGAATTGCCTGGGCCTCCGTCTTGAAGTATTTTGTAGGAACGTCCTGAAAAACCTTTCTCATTTTGGCAATGATCTGTAGATTGTAGCAAACCCTCCAAGGAGCCCATCCGATGCCAAAGCAGCCCGCCTTCCCGGTTCTTTCGTAATGCGAGAAGAAGCACACGCGGAACTGTTTCCTGGCGGAGATGGATGCGGTGGTGCCATCTGGCTCCGTCTTTTGGCCGCTGACGTGCCGCACATCCGAAAATCCGGGCCGAGGCGGTCGCCCCCGATGCCTTTGGAGCTGATGCCTAAACGGGTCTACTTCCTTCGGAGTATGGAGCGGATCCGATGGCGGAAGAGATGCTCTAACGACAGCGGGCGTGCGCAGCTTTGCCGGATCGAGCGGGCGATGACCGCAATCCTGATGAGACCACGCATTCACCACCGGCCACCTGCTGGAGCGGCACGAGCTGCCGAATGGCGATCTTCGCCCGGTGTGAATGCCCATGCTTACCGACAGGGCATCGGCTTGCGCTCGGCAAACAGCTGGTGAAATGCGACGATCATCGAATGCGCCGTCCTTCGACATAGAACAAGTCCAAGGGGCGTGAACCTGCTGAAAATGTCTCTGACGAAGAAGGGCAAACGACTGTATTTGGCAAATGAAGGACGCATATCGGGCGTCGATCCGACAGCGGCGTGACCCACAGCCTGAGACTCAACCGCCAAGCTCCACGCAGTCAGGTCTGGGACGACCTGCTGCATGGCGACGACCTCCCGGTCTGGGCCGATAAAGGGTATGTGACGCTCCGAACGCGAGGCCGCCTTCAAAGGAACCGGCACAGGTCTGGGGTGCTCCATGCGCCAAGCGCCCAAAAGGGCGGCAAGCTCTCGACGCCATCGACGAGAGATCAAACATCGGTGAATCGGCTATGGTCAGGGCCAAGGGTCGAGCACCCCTTCCGCGTCACAAACGCAGTTCGGTCTGTAAGCTCGCTACAGGGGGCTTTTGCAAAAGAACCGTGCGTCAGCTCTTCTCACGCTGTTTTGCGCTCGGCAACGCTGTTAATAGGTCCGAAAAAAGCCTTGATGGCATGAGGACGAGTCTGCCCAAAGACCGCCAAAACGCCGAAAGAAGCGACCTGAAAGCCCGAAGAGTATCGACTTTCCAACAGCCCAGTTTGCCCCGCAAGAGCGATTCAAAACCGTCATCTCGGCGCAGCCAACCCGTTTAAATCAGACGTTCCCTTAAAATGGGTTGCGTTTTGTCATCCGGCCGACGCTAGTGGCCCTCCTGCCCGTCTCGACCGATTTTTCTTCTGAACAGCGCCCCCTTGGGAATGTCCGTTAGATGCGTCGTTGTTGAACGCTGGTAGATACTTCGAGTCTTATTGCAAATAATACTAACTAATTATTACGATTCTTTTGGGGAAAAAAATGGGGAATATGCGAGATTCATTGAGAATGCAACGACCGTGCGAGAAAACCGCAGATTCCAGTGCTTCGGTTGTCGACAGGAAGTTGCTGTAAGACAGAACCTTGCGTTCCAGGGGGCAAAGAACAAAGCCACCTTAGGCGAATGGCAAAAAGGCCCTTGCCGAATCCGCCAATGCGGATCTTCGATCCTGTTCGGTGCGACTGCCGGCGCAGGTTAAGGTTCGCAAGCTGCATGAAGTGAAACAAGCACGGGCGATTTCTGGCCTCGCCCCTTGCACTGCTCGTTTCTCCCTACAGTTTCATTCGCCCAAAGTCCGGCTCAAAAACTCCACAGACATACACTCCATCGAAGGCGTAAGGCTGCGGCCACGGCCTGGCAGAATGGTTCTGGTCCAAAGTGTGTTGGAAAACGGCCGCGAACCCGTTTATTATCCGGCGGAAAACGTTCCCAGATGTCTGGCGACGGCGAGATTCTGGGTTGCCGCAAAGCGTCGTAATCGGCTTGGGTAAAACGCTGCTTGCCGTGCGAGGCCCTTTGGAGGGCAGGTCTGCGCGGCTGCAGGCGATTGGCCGGTTTAGGTGCGCTCCGGTGGCGGCGCAGCGGCAGCGGCTGCTTTGCAAGGGCCCCCCGGGCCCCCAAACTGTGACAAGCGGGCTTTGTGGCGACGGAATACGTCGCGAGCCCCACTGTGTTCCGTGACCTGTAACGACAAACGGAGTAGCACGTGAGCCGAACTTTTGACGATGACCGTGGTGAGTTTCACAGCTTACAGTGACCCCAAGAATAGTTTAGTATTGGTGGCGTCGATATCGGGAGAGGCAGGAAGCCTTTCGTCGGCACCAATGCTGGCCCCGCGGATTGCGACGTTATGTGCACAACCGCTGACAACGCTCGTGCAGTCCTTTGGTTGAAAGCACGGAACCCTGAAACGCCTGAAACAAGCCCGCTCAGCAAGTCGCCAACTCACTGGGTTTGGCAGGCGGTACGGATCTTTGACGACAACCAGGGCACCTCCGCGCTGGAAGCTGCCGTAAGGTCGCAAAACGTGATCAACCTCGCAGCAGCAGGCAGCTCGGGCAGTAGTGCCGATGCGAGCGAAAGCGGCAGCAGCAGCGATGCGTAGATGCGCTCCAATAACGCGGCCCCCAGGAAACCGATCCGCTCACGGATGCAATCGGCCCTGAAGATGTCTTGACGAATATCGTGGCGAGACCGGCGCCTCAAGGACATCGCCGAGCCGCAAGAATCTGCAAACCAATGAGATGCAGCGACACAAGTGAAGGACTGACCCAGATTGAGCAGTGTTCTAACAGTCCGTCCAAGGTGATCTTGTCGATGGCAGGGTGCCGCACTAGCGTAGGGAATACGGATGTTGCAGCCGAAGCGCAGGCTATGTTTTTACCACTCGACAAACATTTGACCGGGGCGATTCCGACTGAAAACGCAGCCGACAAGGCAGCAAGGCGAATTACGTTCAGCGCACAGGGCCGCGCCTGGCTCTGAAGTCACGGTAGACTTTGCGGCCGCTCAGAAAACCTCAAACGGTACGCTGCCGAAGGTGGATGGGCGTAAACTACGCGTCACCGAATTCCCATGCAGAATTGGCACGCCTTTCGGTGCGTGGCAGGACCGAAAAGCACGCCAACATCGCCTGCGAGCCCAGCAGCGCTCGGTGACGCCCGACGGCGCCTAATGCAGCATCTGCGGTGTCCGTTGCGACGACTGGACAATCAACGCTGAGAAGCCGGTGCCGGGGTTCTCCCGTCAAAGGCGCGGGCGAGGCCGTGCAACGTGACCGTAACATGCGCTTTGCCTGCCGTTAAGAAACGCAAACGGTCGCGCAGACGGAACTGGAGCGTTACTCTTATGTCGATGGTCGGCCGGGGAGGGAACGCACAGCGCACGGTCAACATTGTAGACACAGCAAGGGAACTCCGGACACAAACCGCGTATTGCATTTGCGGTCGATACCGCAGCCACCGCGCACCGACCTTGGACGTTTTGTAGCCCGTTGATGACTAATCAATGCGACTGAGGCGAGTGCTGGCTCAACGTGACCACCACCACCTCCCGCCGCGGCACGAACAGAGACGAGTACATCGTTCCGCGCATTCCGGTTGATGGCACAGACTTCGTGAGGTGTCCGCGACGAATGCTTTGGAAACGCAAGCGAATGCGGCGTCCGGCCATCGGAATATCGACCGGTCCCTCCGAGCGCCAAGCCATATTGGATACGGGAGTTTACGCCGGACAACATGCAGTGCGCCGGTCTCAGGCGGGCATCACGCTGACAGGCATATCTGAAGCCGGATCGGACTGCCGAATGACCATCGGGCCACACAAAATCGGCCAACCGGACTGGTACCGGCTGACGTCGATTTCAGCAAAAGCAAGAAAATTAAGGCACGATGTCAGGTCACAATAAGCCGAAGGCAAAGCGGTGCGGGCCAATGTACCCTGCAGCGAGAGCGCGAACATATCTACCTCCTTGACGACGGAATTGCTGATCCGACCATCGACGCATAAAGCGGCGACAGTTGAACGCGGCGAACGCGGCAGAGGGTGTCTCCAGAACCGGATCAACGGAAGTTGGCGCGACGTAACTGTGGAATTCTGGGCGGACGTGCAAAAGACGTCCAGATTAAAGCGGATCTGAACGGAGCATTCTCGGTCCAGTTTTCCAATCGGCGATTTGGCCTGGGACAGACGGTCCCAGATCAGCGAACTGGCACAAGCGGTCGAACGTTGCCGAAAACACAAGCGGCAGTGCAGAGCGCCTCGTTAAGCGCTCCGACACAGC
>Ga0163217_1021293_pt1 | contig 13415 bp, 6 predicted proteins | sample SynspAceP_FD_185933 | JGI IMG/M metagenome (GOLD analysis project Ga0163217, IMG submission 185933) | Saline lake microbial communities from Ace Lake in Antarctica - Synechococcus sp. Ace-P (PacBio error correction) | ecosystem: Environmental > Aquatic > Non-marine Saline and Alkaline > Saline ...
GAGAGAGATTATAAACCGCTTTATCTTAAATAATTATAGTTTGAATGCATTTCATTTGGGGTTGCCTAAAAGGAAGCACCAAATATTTAAGCTGATATAAATAATAGTTTTTTTGTTTAAATATTTAAACCTGCTGGAAATAGTTTCTTTTAAGGAATACTTTTCGTGGACTCGTGAGATCGCCAGACATATAAGCACTGCCATTACAACCAAGTCCCCCCAGCTTGGAAAAAATTTACGGCAAATAACCAACCCAAAAATGAAGTTCCACTAAAAAATTAAATTTTCCTATGTGAATCCAGGATATGTACCGAATAAATTCGAAGTCATAGTTTAAATCATTTGATAAAGAGTTGCTCCCCATAAATAAGACGATTAAACGATAATCACAAATAATCCGAGGATTGACAATATTGAAATTTAACGCAAAACCTTTGTGCTTATAAAAAAGCAATAGCCATTACAACTCGAAAAAATAATAATACTCAAGTGAGTATTGGATTTTATAAGTAAGGTAATAATGGGAGACCAAATCCTTCTCGGAACCCCAAAACGTACATGGCTACAGCTAAGCTTGAGCCTATTATAAATAAAGGAAATACCAATAGCTTCGCCAAATTTCCCTAACCCCAAGATTTTGATATAATACTAAAAGCACCACCAGTACCTATACGGTACCGTTAGTAGTTATGCAAGATAAAACTTTAAAAGCTGTCCCGGAAATCGTAATAAGCTACCGAAATAAGTACAATCCTAATGCTCCGACAAGTATCCCAGCATTTCCAACAACCCTGGTTGACGATATATCATGAATTACACCCAAGTAATTGTTAAGGTAGTCGGGGTGGAAAACTCCAGCAAACGTTCAAGGTCTTTTTTTTGTCAGTTTTAAACTTTTTTATTAAATATTGAATTTTCCCATGTGTAGTCTTTAAAAGCTGTTGTTTAAGGCAGAATAGTTTTAACAACAGGATCAAAGAATAGGTTTTTTCTTAAAAAAACAAAATACTAAATTGGTTTAAACTTGTTGCTTGTTGTTTTTGTTTTATTTATATTTTCATCGGAGTAAAATCTTTAAGATTTTTGGTGGATTTTGCCACATATGCCCAAGCCTTTGACCTTTAGTACTTTTCGCCCTATTTGTTAAGGCTATGGATGTGTCTAGGCTTTTTAAGTTCTGATGGTCAAAGCCTTATCTATTTAGCGCATTATATCTCACAATTTTTGACCCTAAATTCAAAAAGTCCGATTTTTTGGAAATTCCGTTAAACTTCATTTTAGTTTTTTCGTTTGTTGGTCCATTTTAAATATTTTCGCTAACTCTTTCTGGCTTTTTTCAAAAATCTGCTATTTAATGAGCCCTAATGGTTTAGTTCCGATTTTAGCCATTTCCGGACCTTCCCATATTTGCCTTATTCTTAACGTTTTTCCACCCACTTAAGGCACTTCCTGGTAAAAATTCCACTATTAAGGGTAAAAATGGAGCATTCCAATTCGTTTTTTCTTCATTTAACACCACTTTTGTATATTGCTTAAAATGAGTAATTCCTATTGTTCGGTTTCGGAGACATCACGATTTCCGAAAACTCGCGTCCCTGATTCAGATTATTTTTCAGTTTCAGGCTTATTTCTCTCAATTCCACGGTTTCTCTTTCATTACTGTTGTGATTTTTTTTAGTTTAGGGCACATCGGTAAGGCCAATGGTTTGGTTGGGAATGTTATCTATAGGATTTCCGGTTTTTGAAATCAGTTTAAATGTAATGTATATTTTTTGTCTTAGGGTTAATGCCCATGAATTAATAGCCATTGTAAAACTACCTTCCTTTTTTTTTAATGTTAAACGTTTTTTACAAGAAAATCATATTCAATCGATAAGTTTCATCGGTGTTAATTCTTTAATATAACAGAACTAAACTCAATGTTAAAATATAGCAATCCCTTTAATTCTCCAAGCAGAAACTGCATCCGTTCTAAATCCGAAATTAAGTAAAAGTGAATCTGATTTAAGATTCCCACAAAACGTCTTTAGTAGATTTCTGATCAATTCTATCCTACTTCCCATTTTTCAATTATCAAGTTGAAGATACAAGCGTCCCCGCAAACTCCCAAGTAGAATTATCTTTTTTAGACTTCTTGAGTGGGCAAGCTTACTATTTAGGAATGCTAATAGAATAAATTATTTTGTTTTTCATTTTTAATTGTAGTTAGGGGTTAGTATAAGAATTACTGCGGATTAAGGTTGCGAGGAATTTTTTGTCTGCCCACGCTCTTTAGCGTGGAAAAGAAAATTAGAGGTAAGTAAAAACTGTGCAACAACCTTGTTACAGTCACAAAATTGAAGGCCATTAATTTTTATACATCTTAAGTTTATTTTTTACTAAATCAGTTAAACTTTAAGTATTCAGTCAGAAAGAACAACAGAGCAGATTAGGGTTACTATATAGCGGTGAAGCTTTTGACTCGACAACATTGAACTCTCCGTTCTTTTATGCCTTATGACCACGATCAGTTCCTTTGAGGCCTAGACCTCGTTTCAAAGTTATTTCCGACAAAGGACTAGTTCAAAGAATTGTTTCTTGTTACAAAAGTGGTTAATAACTTTTTTCTATGTACTATTAAAAATCTAAAACAGAAGTTCTGGGATATAGAGATATTAGATAAATCCAAGGTGCCGAAGAAAAAAAAAAAAAAAAGAAAAGAAAAAAAAAAAAAAAGTATTTCCCTTTTAGGTATTATTTTTAAAGCGTACTGGCATCCTAATTAAACGATATAAGCTATGTTTTTATACCAGGCTTGTTGACATCTGTTTTTTTATGTTTTGTTCCTATAAATTTCTAATAAGTATTGGTATTAAAGATTAAGACTATAATTCAAGATGACGACAAGTTTCCAAAATTTTCGGTTTTCTCGGGCTCGCTTCCGCAAACAAGTCGCCACCCGCACCAAAACTAACAACCCATACCAAATGCCCAATCACGATGTATAAACGGTACAAATTTCGAATTAAGTGCATCTGTTCCAATTTCCTGCTACAAAAGGGGGCAAAAGTTCTAATAATAAGTAAGAACCGAGCGTATTATTATGGTTTTGAAGCCATGGTGTGCGATAGAATTCGTTGGTCTTTATCGCGGTATATTTGGGATAATATAGCTTATCTTTTAATTTACAGTTAGAATTTTAAGTCCCACGATGCTTACCAACCATACTAATAATTGGATTGGTCTCCGAAGAGATTGCTGCTGATAGTTTAATAGAAAAAGAGTATATAACCTCAGATTTAATTCGGCTGTTCTCCCCACTTTCGTTTGAACCGCCTCACAAAAGTATCCTGCCGTAAACACAGGGATATCTCCCTGGCAAAACAGGCCATAAGACCAAATTCCTGTCTCCATAAACTACCTATTAAAAACAGATAATATAAATCCAATTGCCATAATCTAAGAACCATCAAAGAAGAGTGATGGTCAAGATTTAAGATAAAATCTAAGGATGAAAGATTAATAATTTTCAAAGTCAAGGTGGTGGCTTTAACGGATATTATTTTACTTGAGGGTGTTTTCTTTAAACTTTAAATATACAATGGTATCAAGCCGCATAAGCTGCACATTTAGCTTTAACTTATGTTCAGTTTGCTTTGCTGATTAAAAGCTCTGCCATTTTTCGTACGTTTCAGATTAAACGCTCGAAATTCCCGTCTTTGGATATTTATACAAATTTAACGAGTAACATAATTCTTCTTATTTGTTAAAAACGTCCACTTCTACATCTAAGAAGATTGTAATTCAGTTGCTATTTTTCCTTTTCCTTTTAAAATCCCCTTGTTTGCCTATTGATTTGACAGCTTTTAATTTGGTTTAAGGTCGATTTTTCAAACATGAATGTTTCTTTTTTCATTAGTTTTTATAAACATTAGTAATTTTCTTTGGATTCGTCTCCATTGCAATGAAAGTTTGTTTTATTCCATTGTTCCTTTTGTGTTAAAAGACAAGTGGTCGTCCTCTTATAGCATCCTTACAATTGTTTTTCCTTTTTTTCTGGTGTTTAATTTTCCAATTGGTATGAACCGATGCAAAGGGTATTAACACAGAATAGGGTATGAGTTAATCATTCACAGACTATTGATATTTTCATTGTATCTATATTTTTAGATTTAAAAATTAATGATAGTGAATCTGTGTCTCAAAGAATGGAGCACGAGATTTAAAATAGAAATATGAGCAAAAATCTTTAAGTAAAAAAATGATAATGGAAAGATGACGTCCTTGACGTGAGTTTTTAATGAAATGGTTCTACAATCTTTATATATAAATAGTTTGTAATCGTACGCGTCCGCTATCGGTAGTTGCTTTCTGCATAGTTTTCTTAAAAAGGTGCAGGGTATTTTTATTGTTTTAAAAGACCAGTTTTGCACCGAGGTGTGTCTAAATGAAATTACTCTATTAGGCTTGATGAATTGGTGTCGTTATATAGTGTATAAGTTCTGATCGGCTCTCAAAAATTTAGAGCAACTCCATCAAGCCTGTGGTGCAGATACGAAAAACAGCCATAAAAATATGAACTACAAATAAAACACTTTAAGCCAAGCAATTTCAGTTAAATATAAAACAATCTAACGCCAATTACATTTAAAATATTCATAAAAAAAAATTAACAATATCTTATATAGGTTTGATTTTTTAAATCAAAATACCGCTACACTTTGTTTCTCGTTATATTATCTACTTTTGGGAACTGGTTCATTGGTTTATATTGCTTTATTATTGCGGCTTACTCGTAATAGCTAACCGATGTTATTCAAACACTTGGCACTTTTTATTCTTTCAAATTTTTAAAAGTAAAAATGGTGGTGGCTTTTTGGCTTATTTGCTAACTAGTGATTTTATCGATTACACCATATTTTGGATGGTATGTTAATGATGGCGACTTTGTCTTATGGCAGATTTGAGTGCCATCCCAATTTCCGTAGAAATTAGAATGGTGTAACTTTACGCCAATCTGCCCTATTGGCCATTACACGATTCGATTCCTGTGACGTACCACGTTATGATTTTTACAGTAGTTTTTTCGTCGGGTAATGATCATGAAAAAATGATATTAAATCGGTTATGGACTATGCGATTTCTTGTTTTTGCCGTATTGGCTATGTTGTAATTTCGAGAGAAATTTGAATCCAATTTTTTCTTTGGACAAGCTTGATAAAGATAAAAGAGCATTAATTCGGTTATTGGCACAGATGGGTTTTCTTACTGCATTTTTATGGTCTCAAAATGGCTAATTCAGGATTTTGCGAAATTTTTGTTTTCTTCCAGAAAGCTCTCGATCGAGCAACTGCATAATCTCTTGTCCTGTATTTGTTTTGATTATGGCTTTACATATTCAGGAAACGCGCGGCGGAAAAATACAGAAATAGTCAATAAAAAATCGAATACGAAGAATATCCGTTCTGCCACCTTTATTGCTTTAATCTACTGGTATTTCCTATATGTTTTTTGGTAACCTCAATTCATTCCCATGAGCACCTACTTGGGCTTTTTGAATTTTGGCGGGAAGAGAATTAGCGATCCACGCTACCTATTGAATAAAAACAAATAAAATATACCTACATCATCATTTGCCAAAGGATTTAGGTAAAGTAAAATATTGTCTTGTCGTGAGTTTTAGTGATTGCATTTTTGATTCAGTATTTTAAAATAAGTCGTTCAGTTAACAAGATTATTTCAATCAATGGTGAAGTTGCTCGGTATGACGGTACTCGATGTTTGTGCTTGAAGGGCTGGTTTTTTTACGATCGGATTTTTGAATTCTGTTCAGCTGTTAGTTAAGGCAGATACGTTTAACCAAAATAAAGATTCGTCTACCTAAGATTAGTTTCTAAAGCTGTGCTAGTTGTTTGTTTTATTTTTTTTCATCAGAGAAAATCTTAAGTTTTTTGCGACTCTTGCAAACTGTGTCAAAAAACCTTCAGTAAAAGCTATAATAGCTATGTTCATCTATATTTTGTAGCGGATTTAATTCCTGCTCTTGAATTGGAATACTTGCCTTTGAAATTACGAAATTAAATCAGGTATTCCAATCCGGGTTAAGGTGTGGTTTTTTTCATTTTAGTCGGAAAAGTGGCATACTGATACTTGGTTTTCTTTTAAATACTAAATACTAAGAAAATATTCTTTTATCATAATCACTCAATTTTCAAAATCGCCTCTCTTGTATAGGTTGTTTTTTTTTTTTATCATCGTCATAAACATGTCCCCGAGTACGGCTACTTTTTCTGTCAGATAAGCAATTACGTAAATGATTTTTCGCGTTGATACGTGTTTTTTTCAATTAATCTTGTAAAAAAAAGTTCGATTAATTTCCTTCTCTTTGTTTTTCTAAATGAAAGAACACCCTGCCAGACTCGTGGTTTTTTGTTGAAGCTATACATCATCACTGTATATGGATGTAAAATTATCAACACCTTATTCCTCTCTCTTTCCAATCAAGTAAATCGAATTCTCGAATATATATTTTAGATCTTTGTATGATTGGTCAACAATAAACTTGTCATTTGACACTGTAATTCCAATTCAAATAGATCTTTTCTTATAATCTGGCGACAAAATTTCTTCTAAAACCTTTTAGACGAGCTGTTTATAGTTTGGTGAAAAGTCAGTTGTATCTAACTTTGCATAGGTGCGCTATTTTTTGCAAAGATTTATTTTGGTGTAAAAAATCATAATTTCAAAAGGGTTTTAGAAGTGTATTGGTAGGTAACCAAGGTAATTTGCGACAACAGTTAATTTAATCTTTTTTCTAAAGTTTTTTTTAGCTTTCTTTATTCTTTCCACTTTTTAACAATCTCATACTTTTTTCTTGTGGTACTCTTTGCCCCATAGTAATTAACACAATCTTTCGATAAAAGAGCAATCGCCTATTTTTTAAATATTGGTTAAAAAAATGTTCAAATGCTTAAAATCAGTTTCGGCAGATTAGTATTTTTAATTGTTCGTCGTTGTATTCAAGATCGTAAAATGAACACAGGTTATAAAGGAAGGCAAAAAGTTTTTGTTTCATTGTTCTAATTTCTTATATAGCGTGTTCTTTTTTTTAAAGATGATTTGAGCCTTTATTGAATATTAATTTCTTATTTTTTAGTTATCAGACTCCTTAGTTTTTTTTACGTATTATGGATTTTTATTAGATGTTAATGTTATATTCATTCTATTTTATGATGTTTTTATTAAATTTTTGATTTTTAAATTCGGATGATTCTTATCAAAGTTAATATATCTTTTTTATTCAACTAACTATTTTAGAAGACTTTTATGAATGAAATAGTGGAGTATTATTTATTTCAATTTAATCGAATTAGATTATTCATAAATGAATATTCAATAATGCAGAAAGGACCTCATTGAAGATTATAAAAGGTAGAAACTGCCTATAAACAGCCTCTAAATAAACTATATCAATTTCGCGAACTATGTATCTATTTAAATAACTTTTGTGTAGCATGGAATATCAAAAGATTTGGCACAACATGTAATTTATAAAATTTGGAAAAAAAGACATTTATTGTCCAATAGATTATTCGGTACAAAAATATATTTTCAAAATAAGTTATAATTTAATAATTAGATTTCCAAAGACAAAAACTAAGGACTTTTTTGCTTTTAGAGCAGTTAAAGCATCGAGGCAATTGAAGAAATGATAGATTTTTTAATGAATACTATTTAAGACCAAAAAATAAGTCTACTTCATGAAGTGAAGTTGATAAACTGCCAAGCCAATGCAAGAAAGTTTTTTTATTTAGGAAAAAAGGAGGGTCTATATATAAAGAAATTTCTGAAGTTAATTAAGATATATCTTATTAAAACAGTAAGAAGGCACATGACAAAGGCCTTAAAAAGACTTAGAATAGTTTAAAGAAAATAAAACTTCTTTTTTTTATGATGATTCATTTTGTCAAAAGCTCTTTTAAACAAAAAAGATATTTATTAAAAATAATTGAAAATTAAAGTGGGGTTATTTTAATACTTTGTCCGTCTTATAAGTAAGATCTAATAGGATTAAGTGAATATGGAAGAGTTTAAAGCCAAAAAAATTATTGTTAAGTAATTTGGCTACATGAAGCTACATCCTTTTAGAAAAGAAGCAGCTTTTAAATTGGTTCAAGCTAAAGAGAATCAAGAAATCTTTAAGCAGTTTTTAAAGCACAACTGATTTATTGAGTTTGGAAAATAATAATGCGTTTGTGATCCTGAAATTGCTTATGATATTTTTAAAACAAATTCATAAGGATAAAAAAACATGGGAGCTTAAAAGCTTTATTTCCTTATTCTTAAATATGCAGTATTATTACGGTATTTTTTTTCTTCTCTATTTTATTTTGTAATTAAGCCAAAAAGAAACCCCAAGTTCTGCTATAGATTTTAGGCACGAAGTTTACTTGCAAGTAATATGATCATTAAGGATATTTTAAAAATTTGATAAAGATAAAGAGGTTAGTTCTAAAGAAAGGTGTTTAAGTATGGCAAGGTAGTCAATGGAGTTTTTAAAAGTATATACAAGAAAATCATTCGAATAAAAGTGAAAAAAAATTCAACATGTTTTAAAAAGTGTCCCTTGTAATGTAAAATTTTTGAAGTTATTTTAGCGGGATGGTTTCATTAAGTACATTTAAATTCAATGGCTCAACACTTAAATATCCAGCGTTTTCATAAAAATGAGCAAGAGTTGTTTTTTTAGAAGGAGAAGCTTTTTCAAACGTGTCCTAAAAAACTAAATACCTCTTTTGTAGTGAATACAAGAACCAGTAAAACGAAGGTTTTTTGGACTGAAATTTAATGTTTTTCCTATTATTTAGAGATGAAAAAACAAGAAATAGTAACTTGTTGACTAGGTTTCTGCTGGGCATCAAAAAGATGTAGAGATAAATAATAACTCGAATATTATACGATTATCAAAGCCTCGCAAAAAGTTACGTTTAAACCTGATAGCTCAATGTTTTAAAATTTACTACGGTTTGAATGTTTAAAAAATATGTTGCTTGGACAAGATGAGTTGTTAATCTTTGAGAATGAAAAAATTCGAAAATATTATTAAAAACTCTGAGCGTCCAGTACACATATTAACAATAATTAATAACTTTAATGAACTTTGGGGATAATCTTTAGTTTTAAATGGTAATTTCCAAAACGATAGTATTGAAAAAATATTAAATACGAATAAAGAACGCAGCACTGATTTTTCCTTTTCAAAAGAAAAAAGATAGACTTATTATTGTATTAATAACCTAAAAGCAAGTAAATGAAATTAAAAATTTAGTACCAATACCAAAATAATAACTAAACTCAAATTTTTATGAAAAAGTATAATGCCGAATAATCAAAAAACAAAGAGTTTTAAAGGTTTTAAAGTAGTTACTTTTACTTTCTTTTTACTCGCTCCTTTTGTGCCAGATGTAAGTGCTAATATTGATGCGCTCCGAGTCAAATTGTAATCTGTGTAATATTAAAATGAATCTTTAAAAAAAGTTTTTAAAAACTATTAAGATTCTGTGGGATATAACTTTCTTTTAACGAGACGTCTGAAATTGATACAAAATAAAAAAATAAAATCTATTTCTAAATCCAATGTTTGTGTTATCTGATGTATGTAAAAAGCATTTCTGATAATTCTACATTTGAATAATGAATTACCTTACAATCAATTGTGTCACAAAAAGGGCTGCTGATTTTAAATTCACAAAGCCTACTAATGATAAAGGTTGTATGAAAACACAGAATAATCTAAAGGCAATTATTTTTAGATGAATTAGAAACCCTCTCAGGCCGCATCGGTAGCAGGTATAAGGTACAAGTATAGGGGTGTTACTGATTTGAATGGCAATGAGTTTTGAAATTGATCTTGGCCAAAATCTCGTAATTATAGTTTTCCTATATTGGGTTATAAATCGCAACAATTAATGTAGGCAGGAAAAACGACTAATAACTGTAAATCATGGCACAGATGCGCCCACATTAGATGAAATTAATTGTGGTAGGTCTATGGAACGCTTTCTATAGATAAGAGTAATGGTGCTGTTGCATCCATACACCTGAAACTATTGCTAATAAATCCCTGTAATTAGTTGCAGCAAATGCTATTAATTGGTCACAGTTGCGTGGTGCAAGTTCAAGAAACTTCCTGGTGGGAGCCGGCTCTAGTCCAAAATATTAGGGTAAAGGTGCAAGGTTCTATATCTGCAAGGGATGTCCTACTGTTGTTTGTAGACGGTATTCCATTTCAAAAACTTTGACAACTTTAGGAATACAAGGAGATTTTAGCCAGAAGAGGCGGTCTTTTCCAGCTCCTCCTGTAATCCATTTAGCGACCATAAAATCCGAAACTGAAATATTGCTTATTGAAATATTAAAAGATGCTTCTGCAGCTGCAAATTTAATGGTGTCTAGAGGGGGTAATGGGTGTGTGCTAATAACCACAAAAAAGGGAGTTAGCTTCTAATGAAGGCTGTTTTTCTTTTGATATTTTTTATAGCTCTAACAAAATGTGGCTAACCAAGTAGATCTAATGAACTCACAAGAGTTAATAGAGGTATACAAGAGATCAGAAATAATGCATACTTACAAGATGTGGCCAGGCGCTTTCACATAACGATCCGATTGGTCCTGGGATAGAGGTAATACAATTATGAATTAACCCACTTTCATCATATTAATTGGGATGGAACTGATACCGATTGGCAAAGATTTAGTATTCAAACAGGATACACTAAAGAGTTATAATTTTTCTTATGCTCTCGCCTTTAATGAACAAACTAGTAATCAAATGCATCTGCAGGATATTTAAACAAGAAGGTGTGATACCTTCAGTCCTAGTTTTGAACGATATATATTACATGTTGAAGTTTAAAATTCTCAAATCAGCGAAAACTTATTTAAAGATTTAAGAAATTGCACCAACGCATCCCTGAAAAACGATAGGCAACCAGCATCTGCACCTTATTTCGCAGACTCCAGGATTGTATATTCTGCTTGGGGCATTCACCACGGAAACCTTATAACGAAGGATGGCACAACCTAACCAACTGATAATCATCTCATTTAGGAGGTGGTACAACGTCAGCCAGTAATCCATTAGCATTAATTGGCTGTGATGATAAATTATTTCAGTTTCAAACGAGAGCAATCTTTAGGTTTGCCGTATAAAATACTTCCTGATTAACTTTCAAAACATTTGGAGGTACTTATGTGAACCTATATATAGAGATTCTTTATAGAGCTATACGCTGCTTTTCGAGAAGCAAACACAGGAAGTCTTACGCACAAGCTTCTTCCATCAACAGAACTAAATTGCTTTGGGAAAACACCTTAAAATTGGGAAAAAAGAATTTTGGTGCACTATTTTAAATGCTGTTGCTGTTACACCGCTCAGAAAGGATAAATATTAAGCATTTAAACAATACAAGCGGAATAATATTCCCAGATGATTTAGTAACACCATTAAGTGTGGGCAAGTAATTTGCTGGAGTTCTACACTTAGGGAGCAATGTCTTTAGTTTCTGCTTATTTAGAAATGAATTATACGTTATGATGATAAGTATTTGTTTACAGGTACTTTCAGTCTGATAAACTTTCAAGATTGGTAAAAAATAACCAAACGGTTATTTCCAGTCCTTCTCTTTAGGATGGCGTTTAAACGAAGAAGACTTTTAACAAAAGTAAGTATCTAATATCAGAAGTTAAAGTTGAGATTTAGTTGGGAGAAACCTGGAAATTTTTGAAATTCCTAATACGGGGCTATTGGGTTTGCTTTCTCAAGTATTATAATGATATTAGTGGCCAACGAAAATTAACTGGTTAGTACAATCGACAATTTCCTAACCCCAGAATTAACTTGGGAAAAAACAGTCAAACACTAAATGTGGGATTAGAATTAGGTTTACTTCGTAATAGAATATTTTTTATTAGCCCGCAGTTATTACAACACTATTTACCTCTGAACTTACTTTTAAATGGTGGCTATTTCTTCGGTTTCTTGGATTTGAAACTACCCTACAAAATTATTGGTGAGGTAAAAAAAGAAGGCTTTGAAATGCTTTAAAAAGTGACAAATTTTGTAAGGTGATTTTACTTGGGAAACAGATATTAATTTCGACCAATAAAAAATGAGGTACTTTCTTTAAACCAAAGGGAGAGCCCTATTTTTTTTCATCAGGATCAAAGCTGGTATTAGACATATTAACGCGAGTAGGTGATTGCCAATATGGTAGTTATTATGGTATAGTTGTTGAGGGATTTTACTCAAAACCAACAAGACATTACAGAACTCTCCATTTGACACACAAGCACCTGAATCCAGCACCAGGTGATTTAAAATTTATAGATGTAAGGGTCCCGATGGATGTGCCTGCCGGAAGAAATTACTCCAATTATAGAAGGTAACGGAGTTATTTTCCCTGATTTCACTGGGTATTACCAATAGATTGGGTATAAGGCTTTGATTTCAGTTTCTTATTTCAAGTGTTGAAGGTAACGAAAATTTTGAAATTTGACTAGCAGCACTTAAAAAAATGGAGAAGCCAATTAATTCATATGCTGTTTTTAATGACCGATGGGAGAATCTGAAGCTGAAAGCCCAGAAAGCGGTAAATCCTAGAAGCTGATAGATTGTCAGGAATCACGGAAAACAAGCCCAGACCTTTCATCATTCAGGTTAGAAGATCGTTCGTTTTAAGGTTAAGAAATATGAAACTTTTGTTATACCTTCTTCTAAAGAAAATTTGGTGCAGATATTCAAAGAACTACGATTTATATTACTGGAACAAACTATTACTCAAAAGATTACATAGGGTATAAACCCAGAAGGTAAGTGCTAGTCCAATAGTAGTTTAACTCCTGAGAAGATTATGGAGCATATCCATTACAAGAGCTCATTACCATGGTCTAAATCTTCTTCCTAATTTAAAACGAAAACAAAATGAAAATATATTTATATTATTTATATCATCATCTTAGTATTAAGTTTCTGTATGACGACTTTACTGATTTAGCGCCTTTTCAATAGAATGAAGCAGACTTTTTATAACACAGAAAATGATTTGTGTCTGCTTATAAATGCAAAGTTATGCGGGTTTTGGCAAAAAAATGGAGTTATGGACGTGCCTATTGTTATGTTTGAAATGAAGTGATAAACCGGATCAAGCCTGACGCTAATGGTTGTCAAGAGTCTAATGCTGAATTAATGCTTTTACGGAAAGATTGCTTTAAACGAGCAGATACGCAGCTTGACGGGTTCTTATTCTGTTATCGCAATTGTAATGTTATTCTTGGCAAGAATATGCGTATGAAATGGATGCCAATATTAAAATAGAATTATTGGTGAAGCCTATTTTTAAATCTTAATGTATTACCCCTCCCGCCGTAGCCTTTGG
>Ga0163217_1105475_pt1 | contig 13415 bp, 9 predicted proteins | sample SynspAceP_FD_185933 | JGI IMG/M metagenome (GOLD analysis project Ga0163217, IMG submission 185933) | Saline lake microbial communities from Ace Lake in Antarctica - Synechococcus sp. Ace-P (PacBio error correction) | ecosystem: Environmental > Aquatic > Non-marine Saline and Alkaline > Saline ...
CCTCGGTAATCGGTCCATGCATACAGCACTGTTGAAATTGATACAAAACGGTCGAGGCTCAATTCCAGAAACGCCTTTCCGATCAACGGCGTCCGAGGCGCGGCCCATATCGCGGGCGGCATCGGGTTCCGGCGTCGGCGCAAGCCTTGTCCCGGCGCGATCGCAGTGGCAAAAAAGCTTCGCCATGCGCGGGAATCACCTGCATGTGGCGACAAGCGGTGTTTCCAAACAAGCGACGCAATCAAACCCCAGTTCATCGCCCTGTGCGCGTGGCGAAGGCAGGCCCGATGCCCGCGTTCGGAATCACCAGCAGCAGTCGGGGAATATGCCGCCGCCATGGCACGCAGCCCAAAGACGTTGTTTCAGCCCAATGCCCGTACCCCGACCTGGGCGCGCCCCAGGGCACCACATTCGCCAACCGCCCGCAAAAGTTTGTCCGCGACCACAAGGTCTTCGTGGTGTAGGACAGACCTTCAAACCCGTCCTCGTCAGAAATGCGCGCGAGCCTATCGACACCAAACAAAAAAACATGCCGGCATTGGCAAACGTAGGTCTTCTTCGCCAAGCACTTCAAGCTTGAAATCAGTCGGGTATCAAAGACCTCGCGTGCATAATGGGCGGTGGGACCGCTTCCTTGACGGCTGTGCTCAAGCCGGCGGTGTGGCCAATACATGCACTCAAGCGCGCGGAGATCAGCTCACCAGAAATCTGGTACCGCGCGAATCCCGCCCGCTTTCGCGGCGCAGGATACGTTGCCATCCGCCCGCATCGCTGCGCAAAGCGTCGGATCTAGCACTTTGCGCGACGGTATTGCGCGGGAACCAAGCATTCAGACCATGGCAAAGCGTCTTCGCCGTAAGAAACTGCGCAATCTCAACCATCCCTGCATAGGGCGAGCAATTCGATGTTTGTCGCCCTGAGTAAGGGGTAATGCGTTTCGCGCGCAGCGTGCTGGTAAAAGCCTTGCCTTCCCGCCGTGGCGACCTTGCCCGCCAAATCCTTCGGCGCTCAAGCAAGCGGCAAGAGTGGTTCGCGTCGCGTCCGATCGGGGCAGCGAGTTAAGACTGTATTTCATGAAATATCTCGGTGTTTTTTGGCGTCAAGGATCAGTCGTCCACCTCCATCGTTGCCAAGCGCGGGCCAGCAAAAACCGTTCGGCGATAAAAGCCATGGCGATCAGATTGCCCTGCCGTCGAGCGCGCAGGTTGTAGGGGAAAAGGCGGGCGCTGTCAGACGCCGATCTCGAGATCTCGCCCCGCCAAAAGCGCGACAGCGCGTTAGGCCTGCGCTTAGCAGTCCCAGCCAACAGACCGGACCGGCCGTGACACCCTGCGCGCTTCGACCATCGTGCCGCCCAGCACTTAACACCGTCCCCCCGCGGCACGAGGAAATCGCACACGCGGGCAGACGTCACGCGAATGAGGCGGTTGAGGAGACGTCGGGCAGGACAGTAGCGCCATCTCACCCTTCACCCCACGCAACGCGGGCTATCGAGCGCGCGAGTGCATGGTAGCCCTCGGCCGTCCGATCACCACCGACTTCGCGCGCGCATCCGGCCGCGTCGCATTGTACGAAGTGGCCCAGTCGCGACCAGCTCCGCGCACAGCTCTGCCAGCGCAGTGCGGGGACAGATGGGCTTCTTCTTCGAAAAACAGTGCTTGGAAAGCGATCGACCCATATCGGGCTCAATGCGCTTCGATACTCTGTGCGTATCAAGAGTTTATAGCTATCCTCGTCGCGCAAACGCGAGTCAGGATCACTTGTGTCCCGCGCTGCGAAGACGACAAGCAGCCGCAGCGCTGGAGGAAGAGTCCGTATGCTGACCCCAACCAGTACCGCCGTCCTTGTTATCCGACCGCACCAACGGGTTCTCGCCTTTTCACCTTCGCAAATAGGGGCAGAGCATTCCCCACCGCCCACCACGAAACACCCCTGCGGCCGCTGGTGGCACGGTAGTCCGATCATGAGGCAACCGCGGGCCCGCATCCAGCAAGACGCCGCCGCGATGCACAAACCCTCCACGCCTGCGCCGATAGTGATTGCGGTCATGCAGATCTGAGCGATAAAATGGTGCCAGTCGGGCCGTGCCGGTTACGATAGAAAGACGTCTTCCGCGCGGATACCCGTGAGATACTATGGACCGCCTGTACCGCGAGCCAAGGGAAGCCTGCCAATGCCGACTGGTGCGAGCCGATGCCAGCGGCGTAGCTGCAACCCGTCCAGGTGTTTGCCGTAGTCCAGTGAATGACGCGTGTCAGACACCGATGCACAACACCTGCGCGTGACAAGGGCGCGTCGACTACAGAATTCGCGCGCGCCATGTGCGCGACTTCATCAGAATATGCTTAGGCCCCATATCAAGCAGACAATCGCCTGCCTACATCTGGTCGGACGGGCTCTGCTTCGACCTGACGGTACAGCAGAGCGGCCGGCTCGGCAGGTTGGGTCAGCACAATCGCGCCTGGCAGATATAAGATAATACAGTCGCTGCGAACGGCTTGTCCATGCAACAGCGCAATCACCGGATTTGGTCGATCAATCACCGATCAACCACGACACGGCCCCTTTGAAACCAGAGATTACCGCCGTTGCCACCGCCAATAACGATTCGCAAAAAAGCTATCCCCCACTTGATCGAACTGCAGCATCCAGAGCCGACAGCGACGGGCCCGTCGATCTGGCACGACACAAATCTGGGTCAGGGATTTCATGACGCGCCTGAGACTGGTGAAAGCGGGATGATTTCTGCGCACGTGAACGTCGTGTTCGAGCGCTGCGCTAAAATACACCTAATCTGAGGCCGAACAATCCTTGCATATTCGCGTCTGAGAGCCGGCGCGCGAGTCTCTTGCATTATCAAACCAGGCGATGCATATGAAATGCGGGTCTCTTGAGGTCACTGTGTTCGCCTCTCATGGCGGACAAACACGACGCAAGAAGAGCTTGCGATATCGAGCGAGCCAAGTCCGCTGCATTCGAAAGATATATCCCGTTCCTACGCCGGTTTTCGTCCCGAACAGTTTCATCGGGATCTGGCTTTTGCACTACTCACCCCAAAGGGCACCCCGACGATAGATTAATGCTAAAGGCTGGCCAAATGAGGGGCGAACAGCGCGCTTTGCCAATAGGCGTAGCCAGTTCACGATCGGTTCAAGCTGCAAAATATTCGTCCGATAGTGGCGTTTTATTTGGCCGCTAAATCCTGCGGCCTTTCGACAGTGCTCTCCGACCTGTCACGAAATAACACCTCATAACCCAAACAACGTAAACGTAACGAAGCCCATATCGACGCCGTTACCCTTTGGCTCCCACCAAGCTAAGCGGTTTGCCCAAAAACGCCATCTCGCTGCGTACAAATTCTTGTCTGCGGTATTGGCAATCGAGAATATACATCTAACCCCTAAAGCTTTAAATGTTGAGAAATCGAACAACCCTCCAGACCAAAGGAGTTCGCACTCGGGAGACCTGCGGCGTTTGCACCCCGTTCAGCGGTCATTCACGAGACAGCAGATTCGAGTCTTGAGTACACTGGAAGGTGCCGACTGACATACATGCATATTCTGCGGGCACGCCGGATGCCGTGCAAAAAAGCTTCCGAAACATATCAAAGATTAAAAAAAACAGGGAAGAGAAAAATCCACATGAAAATATGACATCGTTTCAAGGCCGCACTCGTCTATCGCCGTATCCCATGGCGCTTCCGGTGCTAGCTAATGGCGCAAGACTATGAAATGAGCCGCGCCGCTGTGACAGACGCCACACCGCGGGGCCACGTCCGACGGCAGCTTTGCCCTCGACCTAACGGCTGGGGGCCACCTGCAAAAAGAAACCGGCATACGATCCTGATCGAATCAGTAAAGCAGCAAGACCGCACCCAATGCTGCATCGATAGTCGTGAACCGACCGCGAAAGGCGAAAGTCGCATAATTGCCCTTCGTCTCGCGCGTCCGAAATGCGTTGACACGCGGAAGGCCGGCGGCTATGCCTCGCCCAAACCAATGCCGCAACGCATCATGTGGACAAATAGGACGAAACCCTTGGGGCTTTTGTTAGCCGGCGGAATCACCGATCTGCAAAACCCTGTGAAGAACATTTTGATAAAGGCGCGTGCGCGCACATCCGCGTTTTTCTCAGCCCGCGATTGTGGCCGCGATTCACCAAAGCTTGCCCCGCCGTTTTATCGGCATGACGCCAGAAGAGGCGCAAGAAAAGATCGAGTTCGTTTCCCTGCCCTCAACTAACAGTGAAAACGCCGCTCGTCCCGTCGAAGGTAAATCTGACATACCTATTTGTTCAGCACGATCTCCTCGTCCCTGTCCGAGAGAAGGCGCCACGGGCAGCACTTCGCACTAGCTTGCGGATGAAATCTCTACCACGAAAGAGGGCTGGAACGCTGAGCTATTGAGTCCACCGTCTCCATGAATATTTTTCCGCGTCACGCAAGATATCGCATTGTGTCTGAGCATCCAGCCAAGCGTTATTCATGACATCGAACTTGTCTACGCCCGTGTCGTCCACGCAAACTAGACTACTTCGTTTAACACATTGGTCGATAAATGGACGATGATTCCCACGAACAACTACAAAGATCGCGCATGCGTTTGCAAGACCCGTAAGCATCGATCGACATCTTCCGCTAAACTTCCTGATGCCAACGCCCCTGATACCGGTGCATGAGGCACGGGAAATACTCTACGCGAAATAATCGCCAGTGACCGAAGAAGAGACGATACCAATGAACAAACACCAAGCCGAGACCATCGAAAGATGGAACGCCTGATCGCTCGCGCGTAACGCGGCATAAAAGAAGCGATTGAGAACAGGCGCGTCGAGATGAACTTTTTGAAACCCAGGAATACCTCGACATTCGGCCAACACACCGGACGGCCTCGACCTTTCCGCTCGCGTTTAACGCAACCGACCGACAAAGGCTACAGTGGTACCGCTGCTCCGCCCCTCGTTAAGAATAATCTGGTATAAACCGCTTTAATTGCAGATTATATCACCATGTCAGCATTTGATTCCTCATTACAACTTCATCCACGCTGAAGCGGCGCGATCCCGTGCTCAGATGACTACCGCACTAAGAGAATTGTTTCAATCCAGCATTGCTTTGTGGTGCTCGTTATACCTTGCCTTGCGGGTGGGGCTCTAAGCCTATCCTTATAAAAAAGAAATTTATCATTGGCATGACACCATTGCGGGCGCCGTCTAAATGCGAGCTAGTAATTAACTGAGTGACATCATTAATCGCACTTTCTCTTGCCACGATCTCGCCTAATATTTAGGCTGCTGTCCCCGAGCATAAAGCGCAATCCACACACAAGCCGTGCCTATCCCTATGACATCGTGGCGGCCGCCGGGCCTTTGCAATCTGCATTGGTTCTCCATGTACGAACATAGAAGTCAGTTCAGATCTAATCAATAAGGCGGCTGGACAACTTTTACACAACCGGTGGGGTGTGTCTGGCTCTGTCCTAGAGCTCGAAATCAGCGCGCGGTCCGGAGGAGCAGTGACCGTCTTATAGTATATCCCGAGTCACCTTATCCTTGGTACACATCACACCAACTGTCGCAAGATTATTATCCCGGGCACCTTATGGCATCCACCTAATAATCTTCGAAACTCTATCAGAAGCGCTAGTCTTGCGCACCGCAACTTGGCCTGAGCAATCACGACAAAGATCGTGGCCGAGATCGGTGCTGGCTTCTGTCTTCTGCGGGCGTGTGATTGCGACGTATGGAGCAGGGGCAAACGTTCCTATTGCTCTCGCCAATGCGGCTTGCAAATACCAAAGCACGTGAGCCATGCGAAAGTGCTACCCGTGGCCATCGCCTTCGGTCCGCTGCGGGTCGTTCTCCAACATCGCGGGCACCGGTCGCATCACTTTCCAACTATGACAAAGTTAACGGCTACCCGGCCCATTACGCGCGCGATCGAGCCTGCCGCTCTCAGACTGGTCTGTGGTGGTGATAGCGCAGGCCGTATGGACGATTGCTCTTGTCATACGCGATCACACAATCGAGGGTGGATATCAGCCAGTATTACCAAGTGAATGATCTGCCCATTACTGCGATCCTGCCGTCGGCGCTGTCTACTTGGTCTAGCTGCAAGTCGACGCGTCGAATATATGCCCCTGCGCGCAGTCGGCTGTTGGAGATGAGAACTGAAATCACCCGAACCACCTATGACCTTCTGCACAACCGTATAATGAAGTCGTTAAGCTGGCAGTTCCCTTCGCTGTCAAAGATCTGCGTCTGTAGTGTTTCTGTATACTGCCCCTGTTAAACTAAGCTAACCGTGGACGCCAGTGCCTCGATAATTCGCGCTATTAGCGTTCTACATGCGTGAAACCATGAGACACCGGCGGCGTAGTTTGAAACTCAAGCTATAGCTGCGCCAAGTTCGGCACGCTGGTCACGCAAACGGCGCGATAACATTCTGCCGAATTGCCTTTGTGCAGCGCGTTGACGATCACGGCCGTCCAACGGGGTTCCGATGACATCGGTCTGTCGCCTTAGCGGGATTAACGTCTTCCTTGTGATCGCGCTTGGTCTTGGCCGCTAATCATGGAATAAGCGAGCACTGGGCGATTGTGCCTACATCTTCCTTGCGTCACCGCTTTGCGCATCGCGATCATACGATAATCGGCGGACTGAACACCGCGGGTGCACTTCTTAAACGTCTACTACGCGATTGCTGTCGGGATCACGCCTCCGCGTTGTGCCTGCGGCGTTTTCTTGCGGCGACCATTTGCGGTGGGCATAAAGCCCGATAGCTACGTCCTTTCAATACCGCGATGCGGCTTGGGGTGTGATCTACTTTGCACGCCTTGCTTTCCTGTTCCAAGCCTGCCTGGTGTGCAGGGGACTGAAACGCCGCTGATTCTAATTAAGCTCGCCCGTCCGTGATCAATGTTCATTGCATCTATCGCTTGCTGTCCCCCGGCGGCTAGACACGCTATCCTGCGTGTCGTCGCAATGTGTCCCAATTGGCTGCGTCCTAGACCGCTGGATCCGACGGGTTGCGTTCAGCTCTCCCGGCCTGTGACGACGCTGAATTGCGCGTCGCGGTCCGAGCTCTGATGCGGCGCGGTGATCTGCGTGGACAACCCGCAACGCGAGCGTGAGTTGAGGTGCTTAAAACTACGGGCGCGCGTCGGGGGAGTGACCTCTGCGCGCCGTCCCTTATAGAAGGTCGGCGCAGCTGTTGCGTCCCAAAGGCGCTAAGCGCACACACATAAAAAAGCCGCTGTGCCAGACCAAGCGCCAGCCCGCCAAATCCGGTAGGTGAAGCCCCGAAGCAGCGTGCCCGCCAAACGTCCCCGCCGCATTGCCATCATACGCTGTCCCATGTAGAACCCCAATCCACGTGACCCCTTGCCTCTGAAGCGAGCATCAGATAGGAAGTAACAACCGAAGATATATTCACCGACAACTGAATAGCCCCGAATCCGCCCAAGCAAGCCGAAAACAATCGTCCATAGCGAGTCAGCGCGCGAGTGCAAAAGAAGCCGATGATCCAAACCAGACGCTGACCAAAACAAGCGCGCCCACGTAACCTACAAGCGCGAGTTCCAAGAGACGGCCTTGTTAGTGTCTCAAGCTCGTCCGGCGGTCAGGCACTTCTCAAGAATTATCCGGGGCCCAGCCTGTAGCACGGGCAACATAATAAAGAAAGTCGATAAATCACACACCGCCATAAAGCTGCCGAGAGATCGATAAAAGAATCGCTCGCGCTAGCCTTCCGACGCTAGCCATCAACAGCATTCCGCGTAAATCATCGATTTATTAAAAGCGCAAATACCACGACTACTTATATCCACCACGAGTATAAGACACGCGAATACTCGAACAGAGAACACCACAGCGTGAAGCTGATGTATCTACCAGTTGATATGCGTGTCGCTCGACAGCACTATAATCGTGACTTGGCGTCACCTTCAATTGCGATGCGCGCCATTTTCACAGAGCAAGGCTACCAGCGACTATAACAGGAGACGACAACGCCGTCATAAAAGAGCACAGAACATCATCGCACCATAACAACAAAAGCACACCAGACGCCACAAAAATCAAACCCGTAGCAGTGGAGAAGGCCTTTCTATGTTGTCCTAGCATCTCACTCGCGGTCCAGCTAGGAAGCCCCTTCGCTGCTAGAAGAGACCAATAGTGTTCGACGCGCGCAGTCGTCTAGCAGTTGCGATATTTCAGTATCGAAACTACAACTCCGCCACTACCCTATCTAAGTCAAGGCGGATCGACTAGCTGACAATTCTTTGATTCTTAGAGCCTTCATCTTGCCAGATCGCGCGTATGCCAGCGCTGTCAGCAGATTACCATGTCAATACCCTGCTAGCCAAGTCATCACACACACACTTACGATACGGATCGAAGAGCAGTCAACGTCTACACTCAGTAAGCCGGACGCAAAGCTTTGGTCTTATCAGCGACAAAGGTTGTTCTTCTCTTTTCTCGTTGTTTTACGACATAGCTGCAGATAACCTGAACGACAGCCTCTCCTAGGCTATTATAAGTCGTCGATGCATTCCCACAAGCGCTGTCAGCGACTTTTCCACATGCCGTGATCATATGTATGGTCACTAGACACCTTGCTATCTCGTACTATAGCGAACGAATCATGATAGTGAAGGCCAGGCATCTCATGCCGCAGAGTATGAGAATAATTGCTTTTAACGCGAGCGTAGAAGAAATTATCACCGCACAGCGATAACAAATCCTCTGCACACCCACACCGTCGCGTCAGTTTCATGCAATTATGCTCCAGAGATGTGTAACGGCGTTCAATTGCAGAAGAGAGCGGGTGAGCGGTTAAAGAGTCATACTAATTGATTACTCGTCTGAGATTAGATCAATGTCGTGTCACTAGACTTTTGCTGTCACTCTCAGCCTATATCTCAGCGCTCTACAAATTTTTGTTCGGATTCCGAGCCGCTAGCATTTTGCCGTTTTTTTTTTTCAGGAAATCATCTCCCAACCTAATCAAAACAACAATCTTTCGCTGATCAATTTTTTAAGCAAGCCCATTACAGTTTCCATGTAGCGAGCATATTAGAAAAAAGCCTTGCACTCGCAAATCACGCATAGACTTTGACAACTGCTGCCAATTCACACAAAGTATCCACCATCGCTAGACTCGCATGGCATATAATCTCCGAATGCGCACAGGTGTCTATTGGCTGCCACAGTCCGGATCATCTACGCACGCAGGGGAATTCCTCATAGCTCATCTAGAATGTCTCTATTCGCGCCCTGCGCAACCGGCAGTTAGCGAACAGACTGCGTTTCGACCTTCATCATCTACAACTCCGTCCTCACGCTCCAGCAATCAGCGAACATCGCAAGTCAGTGCAACTCGTCTTCAACACTAACCTAATTCGTAGAGTATGAGGCCATATAAAGAGACAGAGTTTATGATCACATCGACTGCTTGTTAAGACGTAATGGAGACGCCACAATGTGTAAAGTTACTGATTTGTCTTTTTGGATCAGCTCATTAAACTGACAACAGAAAATCTTTAACCTCATTTTTTAAATCATGGTTTCTAACCTAGGTCAACGCCGCCCCTTAACCAATCTACTGCTATTATCTTGCAAGTGCATTGTGTTATCTAATATACCAACCAAGATGACCAACCGAGCTGTAAGTGGGAACCTACTGAGTCAGAGAGCTCTAGAGGCTATACATTCTGGGCTACTGAGGAAACGCCCGCTATCCGTTGTACGCCCAGTAACCTGGATTACACCGTAGCAATTGCTTGAGTACTTGAGTTCTGACATGAGCAGTACTCATTAGGGTTTATTTTTTAATTTTGCTGCTATACCCCAGCCAAGTAGCGGATTGATCAAAGGAAGTTATTGACGTTCAATGCGCGAGAGTGTTAACATTCTCGAATGCTCAAATTCTAGATAATAGATATAAATTTTGGTCAAGACATAGAATAAAAAATTATTTACATTACCAGTGTCTCATTATCCCTATTGAGAGTACTATCAACCCAATCTTTCCTTATGTCGTCTATTCACTAAGCTTGAAGCTATTGCCCTATTAAAATTTGACGCACAAACGAGCTGGCACAATGATGGGTCTGCCCCAATCGGACTTAAAATCTCGAGCTTTTTTTTCAATCTGATTGGTTAAGAAATGGAAGCTATCTCCAGTCTCTCATTGAACAAGCCGGCTCTAGAACATTCGATTAATAATTACCTGCCGGATTTAGCTGCGAATGCTATACTCATTCATCTTTCCGTCGGCTTTTAAACAAGTACGGTTGATAGTCCACGTATAATTATAACCGAAGCGCTCATTGTTATGCTATTCGTGGGCTTCCTTCAAGGCATGTATCTATACCAGAACTCGGGCGGCGGCGAGCGGATGTCAAATGCCTGAAACCTGAAGAGCTTCTCGCCAAAATTTAAATTTGTATCAACACCAAACTAACGCGTACGGGTTTTCTCTCCGCGGCACTGTGCAGGGCGCGTCCTCATTGGTGTATCAATACCAAGATGTTTTGTGAAGTCTTCTGAGCGAAGGCATGCACACGATCTTATTACCCAAGGAAGATTGATCAGTACTCAAAACACGACATCCTCTTGTTCGGCCGGATACTGATATCTCTGAGCTGGCGCGAATTTGGACTGAACCCTTTTCTCGAGAATCAACAAAATTATTTGCGGCTTCGTTGCGATTATGCTATGTTAATACGCCACAAACTGCGCGTTCAAGCGCTGCGCCTTGCGCTAACCTTGCATTGACTTCCACGTCGTGATCCCGGCACTGGAGCGTGACGCCTCCGTCTGTAGTTCCTTAATTGTGCGACAGTGTTTGAAGATCTACAATAGGGCCAGATCTGGCGCGATGCGTCCGAAAGAGATTCTGCGCATATAGATGAATAATGAAATCGAAGAGACCAACAGCGTTCATAGCATGATGTACCCGCTATGCACCAATAATTCGGTGGGCGCGAGGTTGTTTTTGTGTTGTTGCCTTCCCACAAGATAAACAGTCTAATCTTCAATAAGTTGTGGTGGGTTCTGTCCCTCCGTGGACACACGCTTCAAATGTCCAAAGCAGCCATCAGTAAACGAATGCTGCAACCTACTGTCCGTGCAGAACCATAACCTATCGGACCTATCAATAGCTTGATTCCTGGGAAAATGTGTATAACTGTCGTTTACCATTCATATCTGAGAATCCTTAAGAAGATATAATCTAACAATATCTCAAAAGGACGTCAAGACTTCTAAAATTGCTGATATTTTTTAAGCATTTCCCAGCTTGCTCCTTTCCCCCACCGAACAATCTACCAAGATTTTGGAATCGATAGTAACTGAGTGAAAATTTATTTAATGCGAAAAAGGCCAACAGCTTGAGTAGAAAAGATTCATTGCGCATTTGCTGTTTATTTGTAAGTTTTAATACAGGATGCCTGATGTGTGCGTTTGATGGTACCTCACCGTGAAACAATCATCAATTTGCACCAAGCAAGCCATAAGGCAAAGCACACTGCTAACTACCTAACGTGTAGAAATAGCTTGAGAAAAAGTCAAGTAAGACTTCTCTCAGCATCAACAATCTTTGAATCTTAACGAAATACAGTATTTTTAACAATGTCAATTCAAAAATCGATCTTCTAAATGCCTTAATATTTTTAAAAACACTGTTCATCTTGCCACTTTTACCAAACCCCCCGCTACTAATTGTTAGATTTTGGATCGATAGGCAATTGACGAAAGATTTTGAATGAAGTAAGCACATTTGTGAATAGGTCGATATTTTTGGCGCATTTTTGTATTTCCTGCTAATACTTTGCGTTATAGTATCCATATAGTTATCCCCTTTTAGATTATTATACCTCAGTCCAGTCCTAATTCTATCAAGTTTAATGCCAATTTCTGCTGTGAACTGAATAATAACCGCTAAAGCCGTTACAAAACGCAATTATAGCAACTTTCATCTTGATACATTATTTCTTATGACTAATTTTGTGCCTTTTCTAACAATAACCGTTAAGCGCTACATCAAAAGATGGAATCATCTCGACCGCAGCCCGTAACGATCTTCTGTAATGTGTTGTTGGTACGTAAAGCGTCAATTCCAACGCACCTGTAATCCCTATGCCAAATCCATTTTATATTTCTGTTTTAATACACACTCTATTTGGCGTTTATACACACCTATTTGCGTTTAAACATCGCATTTATTTCAAACTCGTGAGCAAATCTATGGTTGCTAAGTATTTCACTACGCGTACATACCGGAAACTTACCATCGATCCGCAACGCAAACAAACGAGTTATCGGAACGAACGCAAATTGTAAACTTCCTCTAAATCAAAGGATTTCGATTAATCAAAATCGTTGCATCAACATCTCAACCACGATATTCTCCAAACTATAAAATCGACATCTTACAATACTAGTTTATTGCAATCAATAAGCCAATAGACAAGAAATTAATCCCGTATTTTTAAATTTGAATCTAAAACGGGTATAATATAACTATTTGTAATCATAATACGCAGTCTATAGCGTTGGTCCCCATTTAATATGAGCAACATTCTGCAGGAATTAAAATTCTGATTTCTAATAACATTTCCCGATCTTACCTATCATTCTACAGTTCCTTCACTAATGAACCTCTTCATGCCTTTTAAGTAAAACACACTAAAATATAGTAATATTACAAATCACCATTTAATTCTAGTTATCCTTTTATTATGACCTAAGTAAACTGATGTTAATTCCCAAATTGTTGATGCAGTCTATTATAATACGTCACCTTTGAATCGTGTTTTAACCCGTTCAACAATTGCATATGTTTTTTACTCGATAGCTCCACGCGATAAAATACTCCCCAGGATTCAACATTAAAATTCCATCTAGTTTTCGACTCCTAATTCGTCGCGTATGCCCAAAAAAGCAAAACTAGCCTTCTCTTTCCGCAGCTATAAAGCGTCGCTAGAATTCTTCACATCAATGTAAATCCCATGAACCCAAATACATTGTTCCTGATCAATTTCTGCAGTGCGCACTGTGGATAAGCTGTGTCGAATCCGTATTTCCTACAGCATCAATATCTTGCCAACTGAAATCTTTCAGCAACTCAGAATCCAACAGTGAATCATTGCAATCAACTTCTTTCTTTATACTTTTAATAAGCTCTACTAAAAAGATCTCGATCGCCATGACTATCGCTTACGACTATACTTTCATTCCATTCCACCTCAATATCATTATTTGATCGCTTAACCATTATCCCCATAACTTGGTCTAAATTCAAGCTTGCTCACGATGGCTAGTATATTTTTTCTGTTTCAGATAATCTGCATGATTTACACATCCACACATAAAACAAAGAGTCCGATCCAAAACCATTCTCGGCCGCGCGGATA